>Ga0070707_100000429_pt1 | contig 41577 bp, 37 predicted proteins | sample KBSK5502metaG_FD_65468 | JGI IMG/M metagenome (GOLD analysis project Ga0070707, IMG submission 65468) | Corn, switchgrass and miscanthus rhizosphere microbial communities from Kellogg Biological Station, Michigan, USA - KBS K5-50-2 metaG | ecosystem: Host-associated > Plants > Roots >... | reverse complement strand
TATCAAATGTTTCAAGAGTTACATTACTCGGCGTAAGAGAAACAGCGGATCGTAATGCAGCTTTGTTAAATGATCCTTTTCTCAAACTCCCAGCAATACCAAGTATTTTTACTTCATTATTCATGTTCCTTACTCCCAGGTCCAGTCGGCAGGGTTTGGGGCCATTGCCCAACGAATGCACCTCGCCCTCTCTGATCATAGTATAAGCAGGAAGCGTCATGAAAGCGCCATGAACAGCAACATGGGCAGTGACCCCAAACGCTAATCCACACCTGAGCGAGAACGCGTCTGGCAGGAAGACCCCACCCCAATCCGATCAGCTCAGCTTTCCTCCTTCTTTTTGGAGTTAGGAAATGCTCTCGAAACGCTCAGAGTATTACTGTATCGAACAGGCCAGAAAGGAATAAGTGTGGTAGCAGCTAATAAGCTAAGGCTTGTTACCGCACTATTCAATCAACAAAAGTTGGAAATTACTCTTCGTGAGCAAATGGAGAGGCGTTACTCATGAGCAACACGTGCTTGCAGAGCATAAGCAAGCAGCGCCGAAAAAAATACGGCGCAAACGCGCCACAGTTGCACCATATTGTTGCTGCCGTAGGAGTAGTATAATAGAAATATCCACCAGGGCCTTTGATAGGCACAGGCGAGTAGAGGTGAATGTAGTTCGTCCTTTAATTAAAGTAACCAACTCCCGCAAGGGCTAGTATACCGGGGGAGCAAAACCTTGAAAACCGGAGAATCTCTGAGCGCAACTGTTGAAGAATACCTGGAAACAATCTACAACATGAGCGCAGAAAATGAGGTCGTGATTGGCGCCAGGCTAGCGGAAAAATTTGGTGTCTCAGCGCCAACTGTGACTGAAATGCTCAAACGCCTCGTGCGAGACGGGTATATTGAGATGGATAATAAGCGCCAGGTGACGCTCACAGATGCCGGAAATCAGGCGGCGGAAGCAGTGCTACGCAGGCACCGGCTCACAGAGCGTTTCCTGGCCGATATGCTGGGGATGCAGTGGCACCAGGTACATGAAGAGGCCGGCCGCCTGGAACACTTTATATCGGGTGCGGTCGAGGAGCGCGTCATAGCCAGCCTGAACAATCCGACAACCTGTCCCCACGGTAACCCTATTCCCGGCTCGGTACCCAGCGCGCGTACCTACCTCAAAGATCAGGGCGCTATACGACTCTCTACACTGGCGCATGGCGAGAAGGCCACTGTTCTCCTGGTCTCAGAGGTGGTAGAGGACGAGGAGGGGCTGATCCTCTACCTGCATGAGAAAGGGTTAACACCAGGAACCCTGCTAACAGTCCTATCTCAGGCTGTAGGGAACAAGTCTGATAAGCAACAGGAGGATTTCCGCTTGCAAGTTGAAGGTCGCGAGGTGCGTATCAGTGAGGCAGTTGCCTCCAAAATCTGGGTGACACGCAAATCTTAATCCAATCTTGACCTTTTTGCGGTACTTTATCTTGACTTTTCATATTAGGGCATGCTAATATCTGAGTGGCAAGGTAGGAATTAAAATGTGGCGGCGGTGAATCCTACAATTCTTAAATTTAGAGAAGGCCATATATGATAGCAACATTCGTTCTTTTCCTGCGCGAGGGGTTGGAAGCCAGCTTAATCGTGAGCATCCTCTTTGCAGCGCTGCGCCAGCTTGGCCAAATGGACAAGGCCCGCGCTGTATGGGCCGGTGTAGGCCTGGCGCTAGTTGGCTCATTGCTCGGCGGCATTGCTCTTTACCTGACTGTGCGGGATTATAATGGATCGACGTTCCAGGCCGTTTTCGAGACAGTAACCTATTTTATGGCTGTCGTATTACTGACTACGATGACTTTCTGGATGCAGCAGCACAGCCGTTCATTGAAACGAGATATCACTGTCAAAGCAGGTGCTGCCGGCTCTGCATTTGCACTTGGCCTGCTAGCATTTTCCACGGTGGGGCGCGAGGGAGTCGAGACAGCAGTCTTTACATTAGCTTTTGCTTTCAAGACGAATGCGATGTTGCTCTTACTTGGTGCGGCTTTGGGCCTCTTGGCAGCGATAGGCTTATGTGTATTGATCTATCGTCTCGGCTACCGGCTCGACTTTCGCATCTTCTTCCGCGTGATGGGTATTCTCCTGATCTTCTTCGCTGCCGGTCTGCTCGGCGATGCCATCCAGAATATGCAGGAGTTGGGCTGGTTGACCATTGGTGCAGCACCGCTCTGGAACACCGCCCACATACTTCCCGAAAGCAGCACCATAGGAGATATCCTGCATACGTTCCTGGGCTACGCAGAAGCACCTACCGTTTTGCAGGGGATAGTCTACGTCACCTACCTGGCTATCGCGGGTAGTGTGTTTGCCTGGTTAACGCGCAAACCTGTTATGGCAAAGCCCGTTACTCCGCCTGCAACAACCGCTCAGGAGCATCTTCGAAGCCGTGCATAGTAAGTGAGAGGCACAAAAATATCGTACCTCTCTACTTTCATTACAAAAAGCCGAGCGCGAAAGCCCCATGATTCATCCGAGGGACGAAGCGCCGCTCCTTGTTTGAGGAGGGGAGTATGAGGGGCGCGGTACGCGGCGACAGATCTTTGGAGATAAGAACCGCTCAGATTACCTGCTCAGGTGGGTTGCTACTTTCTACGTCATTTAGATACCCTTGCGCCTTCTGTTGAAGTGCATTGATAACAAGATTTGGCGAGAGGCCAAAGGCGGCCGCAACAACGATGTTTTGTAGGCTCAGTTCAAACACGCAACGGCGAGGCATTGGGCTTCCAGTTTACGTCACGCGATGCTCGCCGCCAGCTGGAGCGGCTCTATCCCGTGAAAGAACCCTCATTGGACTGACCAGCCGATCAAATGCAGGGGTACGTTGAACACCCGGTATCGCCAGGATTATCCTGCAGCGGCATGGACGACAACTGCGAGCGCAAGGAGACCAATCGCCAGAGCGGAAAGCAGCAAGGCCGCCATGTTCAGCCCGCGGCCTTGTCCCGAGGGGACGAGTCCCATGGTGTTTGCTCGACGCGACTCTGCTCGCAGCGCCACACTCAATAAGCAACCAAACACGGGACCGCCTACCAAATACAGGACAAACAGACGTGTGACCAGTTGCTGTGGGTATCCCAAGTCCAGGAGCGGATAGGGGCCGGTGTACCCTGTCACTACTTTGTAGGATTGGAACGCGATTGCAGCGAGGATGTAGAGCAGTGCTGGCACTGTCAACACTAGGCTCAAAATCGCTATCCCATGTGATGATTGCTGCTGACGGCGCATGTCCATGGATGCCCCTCCTTGACTCATTATTCCATCTGCCACCCCTACCTGCTGAGGTAGCCGCTTACAAAAGGCGTGATATCTCACTTGCAGTATAGACACTGGGGCGCCCAAGAGCAAGGGACTAAAGACAACCGTAAATGCACTTGAGTGCAAGAGGGGTCTAATCAAAAGCTAAGCGGACTGCCCGCTAGTATTCTACCAACTTTTTGATAGGCTATCCTAATGCTTTAGGGACCTATTCTTGCTTTTGAGCACATGATTACGTCTCAATATTAACACTCAGAGCCTTTCAGGTTTTACCCAATTTGCTCCTCTCGCCTTATTGTATCCCGTCCTTCCCTTCTCTCCAAATGTCTGACGGCGCACGAAGCTGCTTGACAGCGAGGAGCAGGTTTGCTATACTTGGAAGAAATGTTCTAGTTGGAGCAACGAGCGAGGCTGATGGGGAAAAAGCACGCTGAGGAGCGCAACCCTCCCAAAGAGAAGACGCCGACGTTTCTGCTCGAACTGCCGCTGGTGGCCGAGGCCGGGCAGGCAGCACGCCTGCGCGCGCACCTGGAAGTCGGGCGACAATTCTACAACGCCATGCTCTCCGCAGGACAACAGCGCCTGCGCCGCATGCAAGCCGATCCAGCCCAGGCCGGGCGGCCCGCGCCATCCCACGGACGCACAAGCAGGAGCGGCGGGCTGCTTTCTCGGCCCTGCGGGAGCGCTACGGCTTTTCCGAGTACGCCTTTCACGAGCTGGCGAAAGAGCTGCGGGTCAGCTGGCTAGCCGATCACCTGGATGCCGTGCTGGCCCAGACGCTCGCCACCCGTGCCTACCGGGCCCTCAACCGCGTCTGCCTGGGCATGGCCAAACGTGTCCGCTTTAAGAGCAAGAGCCGGGGACTGGACAGCATCGAGAACAAACGCAACGATACCGGATTGCGCTTTGTCGTGCAGAAACCAGAAGAAGGACACACGGGCTACCTGCTGTGGCACGACGACCAGCTGAGGGCGATTATCGACTGGAACGACCCGGTGGTCAGCCATGGTCTGGCACAGCCAATCAAGTACGCCCGCCTGGTCAGACGCCGTACCTCTAGCCCACGCGCTCAGGGTGCCGACCGACAGGGGGAGCGCTACTACGTGCAGTTGATCCTGGAAGGGGTGCCCCATCACAAGCCCAAGCATACCATAGGCAGCGACACCATCGGCCTGGACCTGGGACCAGCCAGCATCGCTATCGTGCCACGGCAGGCAGAGGCGCGCCTCGTGCCGCTGTGCGCAGAGCTGCGACCTGATGCACGAGCTATCCGCCGCCTGCAGCGCCGCATGGAGCGGCAGCGGCGGGCCGCCAACCCCGATCGCTATGACGAGCAGGGGCGGCCCAAGAAGCGCGGCAAAAGGAGTGCCCCCTGGAAGCAGAGCCGTGGCTACCAAGTCACCAGGCGGCGCAAAGCGACCAAAGAGCGCAAGTTGGCCGCCCATCGCAAGAGCTTGCATGGGCGTATGGTCCATGAGATCGTGCGTGTGGGCAACACCGTCATCCTCGAAAAGATTTCCTACAAAGCGTGGCAGAAACGCTACGGAAGAAGCGCGGGACTTCGCGCCCCAGGGATGTTGATCGACCATTTGAGACGCACCGTTGCAAGCACGGGCGGCACCCTGCACGAGGTTCCCACGCGTTCCACGAAGCTGTCCCAATATTGTCACGGCTGCGGCAAGACGGTCAAAAAGCCGCTCTGGCAGCGCTGGCACCAGTGCGCCTGTGGCATCGGGCCGGTGCAGCGCGACCTCTACTCCGCGTTTCTGGCCGCCTACCTTGATCCAGCAGATTCCATCCCCTCGTGTGCCCAGTATGTTGTTCCCTGGGAAGGTGCGGAGGCGCGCCTGCGGGCAGCACGCGAGCGAGCACAAGAACGCGCGAAAGAGGGGCAGGTCGTGCCCCGAAGCTTTGGCATCTCCAGAGCTGGAGCGCGTCTGCCCGAAAGTCGAAGCGAACCCACACCAGAGCCAGTCGTTCTCCTCAGAGGAGGCCGGCTGGAAACGTGGAAGGAACGCTCAGAACCCCCTGCGCTTTAGCCAGGGGAGCCGTCAGGTACCACCATTGTATCCCTGCATACGAAACCTACTCAAGTGATGCTTGACTCTGGTGGGCAATATCTCCCGGAATACAAGAGAACTCTCGCCTAGCGGCGAGAGGGATCATACGGCTCTCCCTGTGCATTCACGCGCACAAAAGGGGGTTCAATATCCAGGGAGGTGAGCCGATGATAGCGATGGGGACGCCGGAAGGCATTGCCCCAGGTGTTGCGGCTGCGATGGGAGCGCAAGGCATCCAGGTCGAAGGTCGCCAGATAGATTCCTTCGCTTTCCCCGGCTTCAACCACAAGCATATCGCGCGCGTTCCCGTGTTCATCCTCATTGATGCCATCGAAGGCAATCGAGTGACCATTGTTGGCAGGGGCAGCGTAGTTGGTCATCGCCAGCCCCACCATGTTTTCATAGGCCCGGACACGAACCTGCATGAGGCGATTGAGGTCGAGTCCACAGGCGTTGGGAACCAGGATCACCTCGGCCCCTTGAAGCATAAGAATGCGGGCGCTTTCGGGAAATTCCCGGTCGTAACAGATCATGGCTCCTACCTGGAGTGACCCGTGCGCTGTCTGGAGCGTACACACCGGGAAATCGTCCCCAGGCGTGTAGGCGAACTCCTCGTGATCGAAGTCGCAGGTATGCACTTTGGCATAGGTCAGGACGATGTGGCCTTGCTGGTCGATGAGCGACACCGTATCGCGGGGATGGTGAGGTGCCGCAGGCCACGCTTCCAGATAGGTGAGCGCGATAGCCATGGAGAGCTCGCGGGCCAGCTCCCGAAAATGGGTCACGAAGCGATCGTGCTGGCTCACAGCTTGATCGAGCCAGCGTTGGTACGCTGCGGGATCAGATGCGGGACGTGCTGCAGGTGGCGTGATTTGCCAAAGCTCTGGCGCTTGCCAGAGGTCTTCTTGAGGGTGAGGAAAAGAGAAGAGCGCATTCCACGTTTCCGGGAAGAGGGCGAGATCGGCCCCCATCACATGCGCGCGGCGACAGAACGCCTCTCCCTTGCTCAGAAGCTCGGACCGATCCGAGCAAGCCGTCATTTGGAGTAAGGCCACGGTGAGTTGCATAGCCGAGTCCATCCTTTCTGTATGCTTGGTGGGAAACACACTGCTCCTGCTCTGTTGGGAACAGGGAGAGAAGGCACGAGGGATGAGCACTTTCGGCGGGGCGCGACCAGGAGGAAGAGCGCAGACAACACATACACCTGCCATGCAAGCGTATGAGGATCGTTCAGCTCTGTGTGAGCTGAGGCCCAGAATCAGCTCAGGAAGAAGATCAGGAGTCCGCCTGTCTAGGCGTCAATAGTGCTGGAACATCCCCAAACTCGCTTTCGCAACAGGCTCTTGCCCGAAACGTCGTCGTGTTCTGAGTATAGAATCTAGAGGAACGAGGTGTCAAGCCACGTTCCTTCCCAACAGTTTACCCGGCCCCCGCACAACTCTCCTCATTAACGCATCTGGTCATGCTCCTGGAACAACGGCATCTGGAGCATGACAAGCCGTTTCTTTGTGTGTCGTTGGCGCGAACCATAGGGAACAGCGTGCAGGATCAGCTACCACTCGACTGCCTCATCCGGCCATAAGGGTAGTTGTGCGCTCCGATAGGGATGGTCATAGAGCCGCGCATTTCCTGCGCGCCGAAGGTGTTTCTCGTCTGGCTGCCACTCGACCGAGGAGCGCGCGAGCGGCTGTTCCTGGTACTCCAGCGTTAAGACATCCTGGAACAGATTGACCAGTGCCCGTTCACCGGCCAGGTTCCGCTCGCCAGAGAGCAGCTAGTCACGGAAGCGCACGTAACCGGCCTTCGTGATCGTGCGCATCTCCCCGACTGCTGAGAACGCGCGGTAGATCAGCTCTGGCTCTGGCTGCATGCCTTTCACCCAGCCCAGAACAGCGGCAGGGCTATGACAGCCATCCTCACGCTGTTCGTGGGCAAAATGATGCTGGTAGTTGAAATCGAGCAGCCACTTCTCATGGGCTGCCAGCAGGTCTTCTCAGGTCTGCGCCCGCTCGAAATGCCAGTCGGCGAGCCTTCGCTGCGCGTTAATTATGTGGAATACTCGCGCCGTCTCCTGAAAGCTCTTCAAGAGGAAGGCGCTCGTAGTCCACATAACATACAAATTTGATTCGATGTACGACTGCCAGGCTTGCCGCGAGAAGTGGAACGGCATCAATGTACCGTCGGGCGTATCGAGCAACTGCTTGCAGATCTCGGAGAGCTCATTGACGGACTGGAAGCAACCGACTAAAATGGGGTCGGGTAGGCAGGCACCCCCTCTCTCAGGGTAAAGGAAGGAATATGAGCCACACCGATGAGGATCAGGGTATTGCAGACTTAATCGATGCCTTAAACAATCGTACCTGGAAAACACGCCGCCAGGCATCTGATACGCTGATCAAACTTGGGAAGCCAGCAGTCCTGCCGCTGATGGCTGCGATCAGGCAGAGCGCCTTCACTGTTTTCACCTTGCCAGAAGCGATACGAGCACTCGGAGGCATTGGAGATGGGCAGGCTGTTGATCTACTCATTGAAGAGCTAGAAAGCCGGAACGTCCACGCTGTTCAAGAGGCCATCGAAGGCCTTGGGCACATTGGCAGTCCACAAGCAATCCCGCCACTCATAGATGTGCTTCGGCACGATTGGGACGATACGGAGACGATCACGGCATGGCAAAAAGCAACAACAGCACTGGCTGCCATCGGCGAGCCAGCCCTCCCAGCCCTGCTGACCGCACTCTTGGATGAAGATGACAATGTACGGCAGGGAGTTGCTGAGGCATTAGGAAAGCTGCGTGATCCACGAGCCGTTGATCCTCTCATCAATGCTTTACAAGATGAACAAAGCATTGTTCGAGCATATGCCGCAGATGCTCTGGCAGAGCTTGGTGACGAGCGTGCCATTGAGCCACTGGTCGCTCTGCTGACCGATGAAGACTGGTATGTTCGGGCCCGCACCCTCTTTGCCTTAGGTCAGTTGGGTGGCCCATTGGTGTTTGCTCCCCTTGTCAGTGCCCTTGAGGATCAAGATTCCAGAGTGCGCAGTGCTGCCGCATCCGCTTTGGGTAAACTACAAGATGCCCGTATTCATGATGTGCTTCTTGAAGTGTTGAGTGATCCAGATGGGAGTGTGCGTAGCGCTGCTGTCCTGGCATTCGCCAGGGTTGGCGATGAACGGGCCTTGCCTGCCTTGATCTGGATACAGCAAAATGATCCTGGTTACGCTGGAGCAAACAAGGTCAAAGATCATGCGACCTATGCTATCCAACGCATTCAAGAACGTCAGCAGAAAAGTTAGTACAGAAGTGTCTACATAACCCCAGGTATTCGGCAATGGAGAGGGGCATCCATCCGTCTGCGTGCAGTCGGATGATCACGCGGCGCCGCTCTGCCGGGTCGGCAATCTCGTCAAAGCGAGGGAATCGTCGTGTCGTGCGCGAGGGCTTAGGGCCGTCCGCCAGCACCAACTGAATGGTGTGGTGCGAGGGCTTGCGATTGAATTGCACATAGCAGATCCGGGCGAGTTCGTGTAACGACAACCCGGGATAGTCGGCATGTGCATCGACAATGGCCCCGCGCATTGGTGGCGGCAGTGTGCGCTTATCCTGCTTTGGGATCTCCGGTGGTGGAACTGGGGGCAACAACGAGGCCATCCCGGTCTGATCAAACAGATTGGCTTTGGCGTACAGTGTGGTCTTGGAGACGCCAGTTTCCGCCGTGCGCTCTTTCGGGCTGATTCCGTACAGCACGACGGGGCGAAGAATTTCGTATTGAATTTGCGCCGGGCCTTTAAGCAGTGGACGAATCTGCGACCACTCGTGCGTAGGTTCTCGACGCTCCTATCGCTGTTTGGGCATGGACACCGCTTCTCTCGCATGAGGCATCGACAAACAGATGATCTCTTCCCTGAGCACTATCTTAGAGCTTTTTCGGGGTGCGAGCAAGGTTCATTTGTTCCACTCTGGCCCTTTGTATTCCGGGAGATGCTGCCCACCAGAGTCAAGCATCATTTGAGCAGGTTTCCTGCATACCGCTATCATGCCTGCTCGATTACGAAATTCGTATAAATATCTGCTATACTACAGAAATTCGTATAAATATCCGCGATTTGCCACTAATAATTGCTAAATTCAGCAGTTGTAGGTTACAATGGTAGGTAACAGGCATGCTAAATGCCTTACTATTTTCAGCTTAGTATGTTCCTCTTATCCCACGAAAGGAGATGTATGCTTCGGGAACCACTTACAATTAACCACAAGCTTGTGGAAGAGATCGTCTCACGTGAAGAAGCGGAATTTCGCAAGCGAACCCCTCGTTCACTCGAGATGCACGAACGAGCAAAATCCTCGCTGCCTATGGGTGTTTCCAGTTCGTTCCAGGCTGTTCCGCCATATCCCTTGTTCATCAGTCATGCCGTAGGTAGTTCTATTTGGGATATCGATGGCAACAGGTATACGGACTTCCATCTCGCCTTCGGCAGTCTACTCATTGGTCACTCTCACCCGGTTCTGGTAGAGGCTTTGCGCGACCAGCTGGGCAAAGGCAGTCTCTACTCATTACCCTCTCCTGATGTTGTCTACCTGGCAGAAGAGATGAGGCGCCGTTTCGCACCCATCGAACAGGTACGTTTCTGTAACTCTGGCACCGAAGCGACAATGGATGCGCTCCGCGTGGCCCGTGCGCACGTTGGTCGCGATAAGATTGTGAAGATCGAGGGTTCATATCACGGCCATCACGACACCGTCCTGATGAGTACCAAACCCTCGGTTGAAGATGCTGGTCCTGCAGATCGGCCAAACACCGTCCCAGCTTCAAAGGGCATTCCTACTGATGTAAAGAACAATACGATTATCGCTCCCTATAACGATGCGGAGGCCCTGGACCGCATCCTGACCGAGTACGAGGGTGAGATAGCAGCGGTCATCACCGAAGCAGTACTGATGAACGTTGGCATCATACTACCCGAGGAGGGTTATCTCCAGAATTTGCGCGACATCACACGCAAGCATGGCGTACTGTTGATCTTCGACGAGGTTAAAACGGGCGTGACTGTTGCTCCAGGTGGCGTCACCGAACTCTATCCGGTCGATCCCGATCTTATCTGCCTGGCGAAGTCTATTGGTGGTGGTATGCCAATTGGTGCATTCGGTGGTCGCGAGGAGATCATGCGCCACGTCAACCATGAGGAGGTCCTGCACCTTGGCACCTTCAATGGCAACCCCATGTCGATGCGTGCAGGATTGGTGACGCTCACACAGATTTTCACGCCCGAAGCCCACGCGCATGCAAACGGACTCTCGCACCAGCTTGCGGAGTCCTATATAGGCATCATTGAAGAGTTTGACATGCCGATGCATGTTGCCCAGATTGGCGCGAAGGGTTGTGCCATGTTCCGTTACGCGCGTGCGCGTAACTATCGTGCCTGGTGGGAAATCGACATGCGCGTTTCGTACGCGTACTGGCTCTTCCTGGCAAATCGCGGTATCCTCTTCCCGCCTGGCTTCGATGATCAGTGGACGGTCTCAATCCAGCATACGCAAGATGATATCGATCACCATGCGCACGTTTTCCACCAGTTCGTGACAGAATTGACTCGCTGATTAAATCGAATTATTCCTGGCAAGACCAGAGGAGGTGGCGTATGGAAGTTAGTCATGTTTCCACACGCCACCTCCAGCTATCAGGGGGTCTAGATCCTTAAGAGTGTAAAGAGCAGGCCAGTTTCTCTTGCAGCCCCTAAGCCGGATGTTCCCACTTTTTCCTTTTTTCTCCTAAAAACCACCTGGAATGATAGAATGCCCTGAAAAAACTGATGCATAAAATTTGAGCAGGAAAAACGTATATACTGTAGTAGAATCTGATCTTATTATCGGCCTTTTCATCAGGGACATGTGTGTTCAACCACCCAATTTTATTCAGCGGAGGTGCTTATGTTCGGCTCCAGCGTTCTCGAGGTAGGTGTCGGGCTTGCTTTTGTGTATTTGTTCTTGAGCTTGCTCTGCTCCACCATTAACGAGCAGGTGATTGCTCGTTTCTTTAATCTGCGTGCAAACACCCTTCAGGATGGCATTAAAAATATGCTGGCTGATCCACAAGGGGACAAATTGGTTAACGACCTCTATGACAACCCGCTTATCAAGGGACTTTCTCAGCATGCAGCGTCTAGCAAACCACGTAAACCTTCCTACATCCCTGCGGACATCTTCGCGGTCGCGTTAATGAGTACGGATGTTGTTCAAGCTTACAAAAAAGACCCCAGTGCGAATAACCTCCTTCCAGAAGGCCTTTCATCGCTCATAAATGCGGCCAATAACGATACTGCACAAGAGCTGGCCAACATAGAAAAGTGGTACAACAGCACGATGGATCGTGTTTCTGGATGGTACAAACGGGAAGTGCAGTTGATCATCTTTGCCCTGGGACTCGTTATCACTGCAGTCCTGAACATCGACACCATTTCCTTTATCGCCAGCCTCTCAAACGATACACTCTTACGGGCTTCCATTGTTTCCGCTGCGCAGGGAGCCGCCGCTACCCAGCCCAATGCAGGCTTTGCGGGGCTACAGAGAATTACCGCGCAAATTCAGCCCGTAATAGGCTGGTCTACCTCAACTTTACCAGCAGATTTTTGGGGCTGGGTATTAAAAATCGTCGGGTTGCTGGCAACGACATTTGCTGTGTCTCTGGGTGCGCCGTTCTGGTTCGATGTGCTAAACAAATTTATCTCATTCCGCTCATCCGGCGCTCTACCGCAAACAAGCGCAAGCACCGCCGGGTCACCCATCACTACAGTACAATTAGCAGCGGGGACCACCGCATCACCCAGCGCCATCGCGCAGCCGGCGGTCAGCACTGACGGGTCAACTGGCGCCCCAAGTAATCCCTGAGAGACAGCGGCCGTTAGCATTGTGGCCTAAGAGTTCTTTCAGCGCTTGGCAGCGTTACAGCCAGCACACACTGTTCGTCTTACTCAGTAAGAATTGCTAGTAAGATACCATGCCATTCGAGGTTTTCCGAGATGCATTGAACAGCGCCTACTACTTACTCATACCTCTGGCATAGCTCCATATGTGATGTGAGTAAGCTTTGGAGCGAGGCTATTCATACCCTGCTTAAAAGTTTAAAGCTGTCTTGCCTATTTTCTGTAACTTTGTATTACGTTGCTTCGTTAGCAGATCTATATCTTCATGCATCTTTATGTAGGATTGCGAAGTTGAGCAGATGAGCAGCCAGGATCTCTTGCGGCCACTACCTGATGATCCCATACATAACATAGAGAAACCAGCGGACCCCCTTGAAAGCGTTTCAAATGCTTCCTTTAGTCCGCCGACGACTAACACCCGGCTATCCAGGAGACTTTCACCGTTCTGGCATGACCGCCTGATTGAGGCCGGGCTTATCCTGTCGATGGCCTTGTACTATATAGTTGGTAACGAGAACCTCGGCACAGGCCGGCTTTTCCACCTTAATCCACTGCTCTCCTTACCCTTTCTGTTGATCTTTGCCCTGCTGTGCTGGTACCGCCTGTCCTTTGCTGTAGCGCTCCTGCCCCTGGCGCTTCCCTACTACCTGCAACAAAAGACGGTAATCAGCCACTATTCTTTCAGCATTGCCGAGATCGCCCTGGCGATTTGCGTTCTGGTAGCCCTGGCGCAATTTCTGCTCCAGCGAGATAAATGGTCCTATCGCCTTTCGTGGCGCGAAATGCGAGATCGCCTGGGGCCATTTGCTCTGCCCATCATTATTTTTCTGCTGGCGGCGGCAATCTCAGTCTTGATTGCATACGCGCACCATGTTGCTCTGCGCGCTTTTCGTGAAGAGGTGTTCGACCCGATTCTCTATCTACTATTAGCAATCTTCTGTCTGCGTACTCGCCAGGATGTTGTTCGCCTGCTGGCAGCATTGCTAGCTTCGGCGCTAATCGTGTCCCTGCTAGGTATGGCCCAGTATTTCTTTTTCAAGAAACAGCTTGTACTGGAGTCGGATGGTGTACGGCGCGTGCATGCTATGTATGGGAGCGCCAACAGCATAGGGCTGTTCTTTGACTATATTTTGCCGCTTGGCTTGGCTTTGATGCTGGTAAAGACGCGTTCAGTCTTTAAAACACGGTGGGTGCGCATCTTTGCTCTAGCACTATGCATACCTCTACTACTGGTCCTCTATTTGAGCCAATCGCTTGGTGCCTGGGTGGCTATCTCGGTTGCAGCACTCTTTATCGTCGCTCTTTCTTTGCGTACCCGCAAGGCAGCGCTCGTGAGTGCATTGGTGTTTGTCATTGCGCTGGGCGCAGTTCTCCTGGTCTTCCGTGATCCTATCAGTGCATTTCTTTTGGAGCATCATATAAGTAGCATTGGCGTGGGCACTCTGACGAAGCGCCTGTACCTCTGGCAGAGCGCGCTGCACATGATTCGCGATCATCCCTGGTTTGGCGTCGGCATGGAGAACTGGCTGTGTTACTACAGCAGTAATCAGGTCTGTGTCGATCCTGCCATGGTTCATCATTACTACCTGATTGCACGAGACCCGGTCACCCATGTTTTGACAGGCTTGCAATACGAGCCGGATCTGTCACATCCCCATAACATCTTTCTCCATGTGTGGATAAGCATCGGCATCTTTGGCTTACTGGCATTTATTGCCGTCCTGGTGTTTTTCTTCTGGCTCTTTGCACGTATCCTCATCTTCCTGAGTAGAGCGAAATCTGAAAGTGATCCATATCTACGCTGGATGACTCTTGGCGTAGGAGCTGCAATGCACGCGGCACTGATCCAGGGGCAGGTTGATAGCTCCTTCCTGGTGCAGGACCTGGCGTTCTGTTTCTGGATGCTGGTTACATCTCTGCTCGTGCTGCGCGTATTAACGGGAACGCCGTGGCGGGGGAGCTTGCTGCAAAAGCATGCCACGAGTGCAGAAAACCATGACCAGCGGCAGATTAGCTAAATTGTGTTGTACCTCACATATCTAGGGCGATATAGTTCCAAAAACTAGAACGTGGTATTGCACACGCCTATTTCCTGTTTGATTTATACGGCAAGCCGTACGGGCTGAACTACATAGGCCGCTACTCCCTTTGCCTTCGAGAAGGCATCAGGTCTACGTTTACGCAAAATGTTGTACGCGCCGTTCACATCGGCGCATATCTTGCGTCCATCTTTGGTGCGGTACAGGCGGTTTCTTCGTCCAATCCGCTTTCCGCTAAAGATGTGCTCTTCCTCATCATTGGGTTTGTAGTTCGGGATTGGGTCGAGATCAAGAAAGCTGGCTTGACTGGTATAGCTCTCTTCTTGAACCTCCACCTGGATACCGACTAAGGCCGCTTTGTAGGTCAACATGTCAATGAACCGCGCATGAGGAATGCTGACAAAGTTCTGGTTGTTTTTCCTCCCCATGCCAGCCTCTTGCTTCCAGAGCGGGTTCTTCCCGATAATGACCGTTCCTACCCCCTCTTTCACCAGAAAGTCAATGATACGCTTGCTGGCAGTGTGCAGGTAGTGATCGATGCGCCGGTTGCGCGTGGTAGTGATGCTTTCCATTTGTTTCGTCACACGCTCTCGATCCGCTTTGGGAAGCCGCTTTTTGAGTTCCTTCACGCGCTTGTTGTACCACTGGTTCCACGCTTTGACCGGACGACCGTTAACCAGGTGAGGGATAAAGCCCTCTCGGTTTGAGGCTATCGCCGCTAAGTTCGTGACTCCCAGATCAATGCCCACACAGAAGGATGGATCGACCTTTGCCTGAACTGGCTCTTTGGTGTAAATCACCTCGACCATATAGTACCCGTTACGAGGGACGATGCGCACCTGATCGATAGTTGCCGGGTCCTGGTTGGTCCTGACCGTGATGGCAAGCTGTGAGGGTTTGATGATGCCTCGTTGTAAGCCCTTCTTGCCGCGGCTGATCGCCTGGAGCGTGTACGCGAGGATGTTCCTGCCCTCTAGCTTATGCTTGTATTTCGGTAGATGCGGGCGTCCGGTGAACGTGGAGGGGTCCTCTTCGTAGGCTTTGCGTGCCTCAAAGAACGCTTTCCAATTCTTATCGAGGAGCATCAAGATTTGTTGACTGACCTTCGCTGGCAGCGCCTTGTACGCTTCATGCGACTGCATGCGGCGGTCCATCTCATTGTAGTCGAGGTACTTTCCCTCATGAATGAAGGCTTGTCGTATCTCGTACAAAGCGGCGTTGTACAGGTTCTTGGACTTGAATGCTGCTCCGTCGATCACACTGTAGCGTGGGTCATGCCTGTCGATGCAATGCTGCTCAACTAACTGCATACGGCTCACCTCCTCTTTCTTTTGCTTCTCCTGCTACTAACGCATTCTTTTTCATCTGCTGCTGAGCGGTAATGATGTGCTTCTCTATTCACCATGCCTCATCGTTGTGTACTTCATTGCCTCATGTTCTGCCTCACTCCATCGTTGCATCAGGCCTCATTTGATCGCCTCACTGCTGCCTCACATTGCTGTATCCGATTAACGATCGACTCCGCAGTTGCGCTTTACCGTCGGAGCACTTGCCGCGTAGTAACATGATGCCGCAAAATGCAAACTCATACGATTACTTAGATGAGAGGAGATTTACGGAGGAAGGAGCGCACATGCAGCAACAACCAGTGGATACGGCTCAAGGAGGATTTGATGCCTCACTCTATGATCGGTTCGCTGCCACTATTTTTACCTATGTATTGAACCAGGTGCAGAACGAGCAAGATGCTGAAGATCTCCTCCTGGAGGTCTTTCTGGCCGCGCTCAGTAGCGAGTCGCTCTCCAGCTTGCCTGTTCAGGAACAGCTCGCTTGGTTGCGCAGGGTGGCTCATAATAAAGTGATTGATCTGTACCGACATGTTGCTCTGCTGACCTTGCTGCCAATAGAGCAGGCAATGGAGACGATAGATGATGCATTAACTCCAGAACAACATGCCGAACAGCGAGAGAAGTTCACCCATTTGTACCAAGCGATTGCACATCTCCCCGCTCTGCAACGCGAGTTGCTCAGGTTACGCTATCGTGATGGGCTGCGTTTTTACGAAATCGCCGCCGCGCTAGAGAAACCTGAGGGGACGGTTCGCAAAACGATGGTACGTACACTGCGCCAGTTACGTACCATCTATGATCAGCTAGAAGGGGGAAGTTATGAAGAGCCCATTTGATGATACACTGCCAGAAGAAGGCGAGCCTCAGTACAAGGAGCTGACGACGATGCTCCAGCAAGCCTACAGCAAATCTGTTTCAGTCACACCGGACAGGCAAGCGCAGATCCTAGCGCGTGTACGCGAACGCCTGGAGATCACAGACGCCGACGAGGGTGTTGTCAGTCAAGATATCGTTGACATCGCACAATTTGGTGCACCACTACCCAGAGAAGTGCCTCGCCAGCATCGGCTCTCACGGTTGCTCACGCTCATCGCCGCCGTTCTGGTGCTTGGCGCTCTCGTTGTCACCGATCTGCTCATCTTCCAACCCCGGACTCCTTCGACAGCTACGCACCCAACGGTCGCTCCACCAATTTCCCCGCTAGGCAAGCCAATTACAGTGCATACGCAGGCTAATGGGCTGGAAGCCACTATGCGAGTCACACCTGGCCCGTACTTTCTGAGTGAAATGCTCGAGGTAGAGCTATCGGTCACCAACCACTCCCACGACACGCTTGTGGTAACGTTCCTACCTGAGAAATCGTGTACATCCGATTTGCCAGCGCTACTAACGGTCATGATGACGGGTGGGAGCGGGCCGTCGGATAAGGCTCTCCAGCACAACTTGGCAGATAACTTATGTCCTTCTCTGCTGGGTTTAATCCCAAGACAGTTGTTTCCCCCCAACCAGACCATGCACATGCTTTCCAAATACGTTGTCCTGACCAACAGCGGTCACATCACCCTCACCGCGCTAATAGGATTAGCAAAACAAGTGCCAGGTCAGAGCAATAGCTATGGGAGCCTCCCCCGGAGTCTCCCCAACAGCGATCCTCTTGCCGGACACTGGCCGTCCTTACAGATCAACGTACAAGCACGGATACCTGCAGACCGTTTGATCACGGGCCAACAAAAGGGCACTCAGGTGACCATTGAAGCTCCACCCCTTGTACGGAGCCAACTACTCTATATCTCCATACTGCGCTGTGATTTAAACTGGGGGCCTAACCAAAATAAGCTAACAACGTTGATATTGCACCAACCACCATGCGACGACTATATGCACGGTAATCCTCCAAACAGATTCATAAAGTGGACATATATTGTTTATGCTGTTGGCTATGCGGTGTTTTCAGGAAGTACCCAGAGGTGAAGTCGAGTAGACATTTGTCAGGAGCAAGCGGAGTATGGATGCAAAGTATGCCGGTGGTTTGTACGACGCGAACGACCTCGCTGCCGCCTATAACGAAGGCTACGACGACGCCTTTCACAAGGTGGTGTTGGAGGTAATGGCGAGACTATTGGCAAAGTGGTAAAACCATACTAAGAAACGTCATGCGCCGCAAGCGCACCACTCCTGATGAGGTTATACATGACCTCAGAAGATATTCCTCCGAAATTAGGGGTAGGGTACAATCAATTTCATGCGCAGTGGTGCACCGCAGGCGCATGGCTCATTATTGGCGAAATCGATGTTCATGCCTGAAGTGCGGCGAACCAGAGCTCGAAATGTGATATACCTCATTGCTGGTCCCTCACTCCTGATCTATACTCGATAAAAGAGTACCGTAGTCAGGGAGAATGCCAATGTTGTTTGATATCTCCATTTCCACCTTGCTTATCTGGTTGGCCTGCCATTTCGTGGGGGATTTCGCCTTTCAAAGCACCTGGATGAGTGTCGAGAAAGGTAAAAGTTGGGAAGTCAACTTTTATCATTGTGCGACCTATACGGCGGTATTTATCCTCTTTGCACATTCATCAATACTTGCTACTGCTGTCTTGTTCGGTACTCACTTCGTGGTTGATCCCCTTAAAGCGCGCTATAAGGTAATTGAACCGATTTGGGTCGATCAACTCTTGCACATTTTGACCATCGTGTTGATTTTGGCGTTTAGGCTTTGATGTATATGCGGTTATGGCGAAGACGCATAGTACTTTTAGTTGCCCGTCCAGGGGGCCTTTCACAGACTGCTAGCTCTCTCACACCGTTATGTCTCCTAAAATTCAGCTACACCTCGTTTAGTTCGATGTATCGCCTATGATTGGGATTTCTGGGGCCACTGTGGTGTATGTATGCACTCTTTACATACCCTGAAAGCTAATGGTGTACTGCATGATGGCGCTATGAGGGTGCAGGGCCTCTATCCTGCTGCGAACTGAGATGTATGATTGTGGGGTGTCGAATGTCTGATCTTCTTGAGGGCGCAATGCTCAGCGATTATCTCCTCCTGAAATGTATCAGTAGAGGAGGTGTGGCAGACGTATACCGCGCTCGCCAGGTTGGAGAAGAAAACTATGAGGTAGCGGTCAAAATATTCCGCCCAGGCTATGCCCGGCGCGAGTCCTTCCGTGAATATTTTATGGCCGAGGCAGAAAAAATAGGTCAATTTGAGCATCCGAATATTCTGCCGTTCCTTGAATTTGGTGAAGGCGAAGATCTCCTCTACGCAGTTACAGCATTTGTGACAACCGGAACGCTTGAGGATCTCTTGAGACGTGTGGGTGGGAAGTTCTCTGCAATGCAGGCCTTGCCTATCATGCAACAGTTGTGCAGCGCTGTTCAGTATGCGCATGGGCGTGATGTGATTCACGGCAACATTAAACCGACCAATATCTTTGTTACGGCAGATGGTCGGATGCTGCTTTCTGATTTTGGCATAGCTCGTGGTTATGACGATAGCCAGCAATCGCTTACGAGGATTGGCTGGGGGTCAGCGGAGTATGCTGCGCCAGAGCAGTCGCTGGGGGTTTTAAGGCGCTCCAGCGATATTTACTCACTTGGTGTGCTCCTTTTCCGTATTCTCACCGGACAACCTCCCTTTACCGGACAAACTCCCGTTGAAGTATTGCTCAGGCATGTACGTCAACAGGCTCCCTCGGCTCGTTCGCTGGACCCAAACATCTCGGATGCGGTGGATGGTGTGGTGCACATGGCTTTACAGAAACGCTCGGACGACCGCTTTGCCTCAGCAGAAGAATTTGGCAATGCGCTGGCGGCGGCTGTAGCTGTAGCTCCTTTCGCTTCCCCGGTTGCTAAGTCTGTTTCACCGGTGACGCGCCAACTCACACCCAGCCAGTCTACCGTGGCAGCTGAGGGTCCACAGACCCCGTTACCTGCCCATGTTGCTTCATCTTCCCCTCCCGTTCGTGCGGAGCCATCGAATCCATCTCCGATCATTGGCCCACCTTCGAAGCCTCCGCCTCCTGCCAAAGATAGCACAGGTTCGGATGTAACCGAGATTCGCAAGTCAAAGTTCCTGAAGGGGCAAAAGGCTGATGATGTGGGAACGCATATGTTCTGGTCGGCGGGTCCTGTCGAATGGTCTCCTATCGGGAACGAGCATGCAGGTTCTGTGCCATTGACTGCCGTCGATTATCTGCGTAGCAAGCCAATGGCCCCTGAAGTACCTCCTGATGAGCCTCCTCCGCTCGTATTGCCTTCTTCAGAGGAAGAGAAGAAAAAAAGGAAGCAAACTACAGATTCGCGGCTGAAAAGGCTGCTGCCCATACTGGTTGTAATTTTGCTCTTGATAGGCCTGATTGGTGCGCTCCTCTCTTCATTCTTCTTTCCTGGCCCATCCAATAGTCGTGGTGGCAGCACCGGACCATCTGTCGCAGCTGTCAGCTCCTGTTTTACAGTTGCAGGAGCGAGTGATCTGACAAGCAATGGTACTATGCCGGTGAAGAATATGCTGCAAGCGGCTGGAAGGAGTCGTTTATGTGGCCCTACCGTATAAACTGAAAAGAGGGGGAATCATGGCGGAACTCGCTGGGGTGATGGTAGGCAATTATTTTTTGCTAGAGTGCCTGGGGCGTGAAGGGATGGTGGAAACGTATCGAGCCCGTCCCACGACACGCGGTGGGTTTGACGTGGAGTTGCGCATATTTCGACCATCATTTCCTGATCCCACCGGGTTCCAGGAGCACTTTGCCTCGGAGGTAGAGAAAGTATGGCGTTGCCATCACGAGCATGTTCAACCTTTGCTCGAGTTTGGTGCGGGCGATGACTTGCTCTTTTGCGTGACGGAGTTTGCGCAAGTAGAGACCCTGGAGCAGATTTTACAGGAGGCGGAGAGACAGGAATGTCTCACTCCTTTACCAATATCCCTGGTAGTGCGCTATATTACGCAAATATGCGCAGCCCTGCAATATGTACATGAACGGCAGATTGTACATGGAAATATCCAGCCATCAAGCGTCCTGGTACAGAGTAATGAGCATGTGCTCCTCACCAATTTCAGTATGAAGCACATTTACCAGGACGACGAGCCGGTGGTGGCACAAATTGAAGAGGGGAATACTGCCTATGTAGCTCCGGAGCAGATCCTCGGCATGCTCTCGCCTGCCAGTGATATTTATGCCGTGGGAGTACTCCTCTACCGTTTACTGGCCGGGCATCTCCCCTATGATGGTGAGAGTGGGGGCGAGATTGCCATGAAGCATACGAATGATCCTATTCCCTCGCTGCGTGAATGGAAGCCCGATTTGCCCGAGTCTGTAGAACTGGTTGTGCGAGTAGCGCTTGCTAAAAACCCCGCTGCACGTTTCCCAAATGCGAATGCCCTGGCCGAGGCACTGCTGGCCGCAGTCGCCTCAGATATTCCGCCGGTCGTTTCCGTTAAACCTCAAAAACGTATAGAGGTGCGCGCCCGGCGCACGCCCTTTACCTGGAGTCGAGCCCTCTCTTTGCTCACCATCGTCTTGATTTTATTGGGATTGGTGGGTACCCTGTTTTTCTTCTCATCCTTGCCATTACGCCTTCAAAATTTTTCTGGTCTACCGCTTCATGGCGATGGCCTGGGAGGCATTGTGGGAATAAGACGTGGCGGAGGAACTACTTCGACAGGACCTAAGGCTAGTGCAACTGCTACAGCTGTTTTGGTACCATCCATCGGTTCTGTGCCATCTGCCAGGAGCAAGCCGCCATTATCAGGTCAACCACAAACGCCGATAGCAACCAGTACAGTTATACCCATCTCTACGACGCCTCCTGCCGTCGTTTGTATACCTGGAACGCTTTCTCTGGATGGTTCTTCAAATTTACGGCCACTACTTCAACAAATTGATACCGATTATGCAGGCTACTGCCCAGGATTGGCAATTTCATTGCACGAGGACGGAAGCCGCACTGGTTTGAATTTGGTGCAGCATGGTCGTATTGATGTCGCAACCTCAGATTTAAGCGCTAACCCTGCACGAAACCTGACTGATCATCCGGCGGTAGCATTGCTGTATGCGCTGATTGTTAGCCCTGATGTGCAGTTAAGCGGGTTGAGCAGCGCTGAGATACAGGGTATCTACCGGGGACAACTCACAAATTGGGCCCAGGTTGGAGGCCCAGACGAAGCTATTAAGGTTATTCTGCCGCCCGCAACTGCCGCTATTAACGCTATTTTTCAAACATTTGTGCTGAATGGTATGAGAGAGACGGTAGCAGGTACGAGAATCAAGAGAGATTCGCCTGCTCTCGCGATGCAAACTGTCTCGCAAATGCCGGGAGCGATGAGCTATGTGCCCCTGGCAGTGGCACAGGGGACACATGTACAGCTTCTTTCCATCGATGGCGTATCGCCCAGCGCACAGTCATTACTTCAGGGCAGTTACGCATTTTGGAGCGTGGAACACTTCTATACTCAAGGTGATGGTACAGCGCAATTCCAGTCCTACTTGCAGTTTTTTAACAGCGGCCAGGAAATGCATGTCATGCCTCAATTTGGTGCTGCGCCCGTCGATATAATCAATCCAAGTATACTCTCATCTCACCTTCCAGGGCCTCAAATATAGCATTATAACTACCCCAATCTTGCGAGACAGGAGTAGCTCAAAATCTTTTCTCCGATTTTCTTCTTGTCCATATGATGCCTGAAACCAGCCCTGCTATAGTCAGCAGTATGGCTACACTTCCGATTGTCAGTGGTAGCATAGAGCCTGGGCCGCCACCTCCAGCATTATAAGTGGTTGCGCTGCTACTCTTCCTGTTTATCAACTCAAAAGGTTCAGGCGTGACAGCGGCTGTTGGCGCATGGGTACCGGTTGAAATTGCCGTGGGCGAATGCATTACCGCAGGCACTTTAGTAGGAGTAGACGTAACCGCAGTTGATCCCGCAGCCTGGCCGGAGTTAGGACTAACTTGCAGGCTCGATTCATCAACCACCTCAAAATCGGAGCCCGGTATGGCGCCAAGGGCGTGCAGGTCGTCATTGTTCCAACGGTTGTCCGGTGCGCCGGAAATAAACCAACTGCTGCCGTTATCGGCTACGAACATACCGTAGTGTTTCAGGGCGGTCAGGATTACCTGGTTCGTGGGTGAGTAGGAAGAGATATCTACGTTTGCTTTGAGGCGCAAACGCAGACCCATCAGCGGTAGATTTGGATTCGTGCTCGAAGAAGCGTAGTGATGTGCGGGCCAGAGGAAAGCCCGTTGCGTACTGCTCACGGTGAAACGCAGGGCATGGTTGATAACCCCTGATGCCACCTCGTCGTAGCGCACCAGGCCGGGAAGTATGGGCAAGCCGGCTGCATCGGCAGAGGTCCAACTGCTAGGGCGTAGCGCGTTGGAGTTCAGATTCCACACTGCACCGCTGCCCGCATTCCAACTCCCATTACTTTGCGGATAGCTGGCGAACATCTCGTACAGCTTGCATATACCACTATCGATCACGATTACATGCCTGTCACCACTACTTTGGGGGCCACCTTCGATGGGGGCATTCGGCGGGATAGGGTATGGGCCGGGATCGCTTTCGTCAGCATAGTTAAAGCTTACAGGCACGTATGGCTGGTTACCCGGCACCACGATATAAGGAATACCGATGGGACCGCCGCCATACAAACCGGCTCCAAAGTCGGCGTGTACGTGCCCCGTTGCCCCGATGCTTGCAATGTAATTCGCAGAGTTGCGATCCACGGAAAGAGTAGAAATATCGCGGTTCCAGACATTATCGGTAGGGAAGAGCGGGCACCCGTCAATAGTGGCAGTGCTGAAGGCCGTAGCGATATAATGCTTTTGTAAGGAGAATCCAGCGATAAAAACTACTCCCTTTGATAGGGCAGATAAACAAAGCGCTACAACTGTGACAAACCTGATTGGAAAGACATTGATCGAGTGGGAGGCGACAGAGAAATGACCCAGGTTGAACGGCTTTCAGACTTCGTAGTGCGGGCCACATATGAAAATCTCTCAAACGGAGCTAGCCAGGAACTCAAAATCCGCGTGCTGGACGCTTTGGGTTGTGCCATAGGGGCGCTCGATGGCCCGCCAATTAAGATGCTCCAGGCACAACTCGAGGACTTTGGTGGAAACCCTCTCGTGACTTTGATTGGCGGAGGTAAGACTGCTCCTGACCGGGCGGCGCTCTATAACTCCGCCCTGGTTCGCTACCTGGACTACAACGACAGCTACCTTGCTAAAGGAGAGACCTGCCATCCCAGTGATAATCTAGGGGCAGTGCTCGCCGCAAGCGAGTATGCCAGGGGCAGTGGCAAGGATTTCCTCACTGCATTGGCAGTGGCCTATCAAGTCCAATGCCGTCTCTCTGACGTTGCTCCGGTGCGAGCCAGAGGTTTTGATCACACCACGCAGGGAGCATACGCCGTGGCCGCCGGAGTCGCCAAAGCGCTGAAGCTCGACCAGCATCAAACAGCAAACGCTATTGCAATTAGTGGCACTGCGTTCAACGCCCTGCGCGTCACTCGTACCGGCAGGCTCTCCAATTGGAAAGGCCTGGCCTATCCCAACACAGCTTTCGGCGCCACCCACGCGGCCTTTCTTGCCATGCGTGGGATTACCGGTCCGCTCGAGGTCTTCGAGGGAAACAAAGGCTTCATGGAGAGCATCGCCGGTCGTTTCGAAATTGACTGGCAGCAGGAGAATCTGGAGGTGGTCACACGTACCAGCGTCAAGAAGTACAACGCTGAATTCCACTCCCAGTCTGCTCTGGAAGGCATCCTTGAACTAAGAGCATCCCATCAATTGCAAGCGAAGGAGATCGAGCGTGTCGAGATCGAGATCTTTGATGTGTCCTATCACATCATTGGTGGCGGCGAGGAGGGAGACAAGCAGCTGGTACGCACTAAGGAAGAGGCTGACCACAGCTTACCCTATATGGTAGCAGTGGCCCTCCTGGATGGAGAGGTGACCCCAGCGCAGTATGCGCCGGAACGGATTGTACGTGAAGATGTACAGACCTTACTCCGCAAAGTCAATGTTCGACCCGACGATGCTATGAGCAAGCGCTTCCCCGCTGAGATGCCCTGTCGCATACAGATCTTCCTCAGGAATGGTCAGACGCTCAGCATCGAGAAGCGAGACTACGAGGGATTTTACACCAGGCCGATGTCCTGGGAAAAGGCGGAGGCGAAGTTTGCAAACCTTGCAGCTCCCTACTCTGACGAGGAGCTGCGTCGCGCTATTGTAGAGGCAGTTGCACGCCTGGAGATCATCGAAGTGCAACAGTTGACCGATCTATTAACCAGGGTGAACCACTATTGACAAATTGACATCTATCTGGTAATCTATCCTTGTTATGAGAACAGAGAAAACCCGATTACTGCGCTCAGGGGAAGTGGCCAAGCGCCTGGGATTGCATCCGCTGACCGTGCGGCGATGGGTCAAAGAAGGCAAGATTGCAGCCATCCCCATCGGACGAGAGGCGCGTATTCCCATCACCGAAGTGGAGCGGCTGCTGGGAGAACAACGCGCTGGGATCATCGTGCTCTACGGCCGGGTCAGTGGTCACGCTGACAAAGAAGACTTGCCGCTGCAAGTACAACAGCTTGAACAGTGGGCGCTGGTGGCGCGGACTGGACAGAAGACGGTGACCTTGACGGATATTGGTTCTGGTCTCAATACCGAGCGCAAAAGTCTCCAAAGACTCCTCGCGCTCGTGCAGGACTATCAGGTGGCCGAAGTCGTGGTCACCTTCTCTGATCGCTTAACCCGCTTTGGGCTCACCTACCTGCGAGCACTGTTTTCGGGCTATGGCGTGACGTTGACGGTGTTGCATCCTGATGAAGACAAAACGCCTGATCAGGAATTGACCGAAGATCTCTTAGCCATTCTTGCCTCCTTTGCCGGTCGCTTGTACGGTGTGCGCTCGCGGAAACAAAAAGCGCTCGTAGCCTGCGCAAAACAGGTCCTTGCAGCACAGGAGTCGTGAAGTGGCGAAGACACAAACGCTCTCGTTTCCCATGCGCTTGCCCGACGCCATGCAAGCCGAGGCGCTGCGGCTGCTGGATGCAAGCACCAGCGCCATCAATCAGATGATTACCGATCTATGGCCTGACCTCGATCTGTTTGCCGCAGAGCGCACGGGAATCGCCTGGAAGCAAGTGGAAAAGCACCTGCTGCGTCGGAGTGGGCATGGCAGTCGGCAGGAACGTTGCGAGATGGAACAGGCCGGCCGCATCCTCCGGGCGCAGGCGACCCGCAAGCAGGTCTTTCAAACCATCCTGCCCCTGCTCTCAGAGGGACTGATTCGACCGGCAGAGGGAAACCGCCCAGCCACAAAAGACACTCGGGCCATCAAAGAGCAAGTCCGGGCACTGCGAGCGGAATTAGAAGATGCCGACACCTATATGGCGATGACCAATGTGATCGAGCAAGCCTGCAATGTCTACCTCCAAACGGAAGCGTTCCCGACCACGTATGAAGACATGCAGCCGATCCCCGTGCTGAGCCATGGCCAACTCACGTTTGCGGGGGATGATGGGCTAAACCTCGGTCAAGCCTACCGCGCCCAGATCCGGGTGATGCAGGTGTGTGACGTGGAGAGCCGACAGGAGCGCAAGTCGGCTTCTCTCCGGCTCAAACTGCGCGCGCCAGACGAAGAGGGCAAGTGGAGGTGGGGCGAGTGGAGCGAAGAAATTGCTCTGCCGGAGGCCATGTTCTCCTATTTCGATCAAGGAGCTACCACCCAAGCGCCCACCTTGCGGGAAATGACGAGCGATGATGGCAGCCGAGTCACTGTTTTAGATGTCATGCTGGAGGTGCCAGCCAACGCTGTCTCTCCCCTCGACCAGGAAACCCGTGTGCTCGGCTGGGACTGGGGAGTCCGCTCGCTCATCACGGTCTGCGTGCTGGAAAAACCGGAGGGCGAGGAGCCGTACCGCCAGGTGAGCCGCCCAGTCTTTCTGGACACTGGTGGCATTGATGGGCGACAGGCACGCTTGCGCCGTGAGATTGACTGCCTGAAAGCCTGCCGGGAGAGGTATGCCCTGTTGGTCAAGCGCGCGCTAACAGCAAGAGACGAGCTCAAGACTCCCCTGCCCGCCCATTTTCCTGGCTGGCAAGAGCGGATCGCCTTTTACGACACACGCCTCAAACGCTGTTGGAAGAAGTATGAACGGCGCAATCGCGAACTGGCGCACCTGGCTTCCAACTTGTTGATCTTGCTCGCTTTGCTCCATGACTGTCGCCTGATTTGTGGAGAAAATCTGACCACGCTGAAAACCGAGGGGCGGGGCCGTGGCGTGCGCGGACGGTGGCGCAATTGGAGGAACACTACCACGGTGCGAGGGGAGTTGTGGTGTGTGCTCAAATACAAGTGTCATCTGCTGGGAATGCGTGCGCGCCAGGTTGAGCCTCGTGGCACCACGCATACGTGCCCCCATTGTCATCGGCCGGCCAAAACGTATGCCTCACCGGCACAAGCAGACCGCAAGAAATCCCTCAAGTGGGGGGCCTGGCTCTGCTGTAGCAATCCCACGTGCCGGTGGAATGGGGCGCGGGATTATGCCGCTGCCCTCAACATTGCCCGGCTCGGGTTGGCGTTTCTTGTGACCTATCATGACACCAAGCGGTACCAAGCGTACCGTATGACTTCCGAGGAAGTCAAGCCGGCTTTGTACACCAGGGCCGGCGCGACGCTGCTGTTGCCGTCGCAGGGGATCACACCCCGCCCCCAAGAGGGCAAACACATCTACTATGCTGGTTGGTCTTACTCGGTCGCCTTACGCACTTCTCAATCCACAAGCCTGCTACGTGTGCTTTCTACTTCCAAACTGAGAAAGCACTTGCTCAAGAGGGCGTAATGTTCGCATAGTCGTGTGTTTTCGCAACGGTGAGAAAGAGAGATTGATATGAGCGAGAATGAGAACGAACGAGGATTTACCTACCTGCGCACAAATCAGCGCGAGGGCAAGCCGCGCACTCAGGGTATCACCGAGATCCGTGGCCCCTACTATACCCCGATGGGTAAGCGCTACTTAGAAGATGTCCTGGAAACGATGGGTGTGTACGTTGACTCACTGAAGTTCGCTGGAGGCTCGTTCACGCTCATGCCCAGGAAAGCGCTCAAAGAGATCATCGAACTTGCCCATCGCTATGGCGTGCTGGTCTCCACGGGAGGTTTTATTGAGCACGTCCTCACCCAGGGGGCAGAGGCAGTGCATCGCTACATCGAAGAGTGCCGGGACGTGGGATTTGACATTCTCGAAATCTCGAGCGGGTTTATCACGATCCCCGTCGATGACTGGCTGCGCTTAGTGGAGAAGGTGCAAAAGACGGGTCTCAAAGCCAAGCCAGAGGTGGGTATCCAGTTCGGCGCAGGAGGGGCCACCAGTGCGGAGGAACTGGCAGCCGAGGGCACCCGCGACGTAGAGTGGGCTATCAGCCACGCCAAGCGCTTCCTGGAAGCGGGAGCTTACATGATTATGATCGAATCCGAGGGGATCACCGAGAATGTGAAGACCTGGCGCACCGACGCCGTGGCGAAGATCATTGGCGCTCTGGGCCTGGAGAAGGTGATGTTTGAAGCCGCCGACCCCGAGGTCTTTGCCTGGTATATCAAGAACTATGGCGCAGAGGTCAACCTTTTTGTAGACCATAGCCAGATTGTCCAGCTCGAGTGCCTGCGCTCAGGCATCTGGGGAACCAAGAGCCTGTGGGGCCGCATCTTGACCTACAAGGGTTAGGGGAAGCTGCTGTGCAGTTATAAGCTTATAACTGCACAGCAGCTTCCCCTCATATTGATTACTGCTGGAAGTGCTCGACAATGACCTCATCGCGTACTTTGGCTTCGTCCGGGTTGAGGCCTGCATTCCGGCGAGCACGGCGCTGGCGCAGCAGGTCCCAGCACTGATCCAGGCTAATCTCGAGTGCCTTGACGCGGGCTTGCTGTTCATCATCTAGCCCGGTTCCTTCTGCCAGATTCATAAGTTCGTGTTCCTCGTTCACAAGCTCCGTAATGTGATGCAGGATTTCTTTGTCGTCCATTCGTTTCACCTCATTTGTTTGGAAGTTCACAGACTCTGTGTAAGTGCTATTCTAGACGAAAGCGAACGCTTTCGCAATCCAAAAATTACACGTGCGGGTAAACAGCAGTAGCCATTGCTACTCACCCTCCCAGGCATTCATATTGACAGGCAACCCCTCCATTTGCATGATCTTCAGCGCATTCGTCGTCGGGCTTGGCCCTTCCCGCAATATGTAATCGAACACCATCTCTCCATCAATAACATCTTCCTTGAAATGATAATTCCTGATCTCGGACAGTTTCGCGGCCAACTTAACCAGCTCCAGGTCGTGCGTCGAAATCACGCCGAGGCAGTTTCTCCCGGCCAGAGCCGAAATATATGATTCACTGCCAATACGCCGCTCGCGGTTATTCGTACCCTTAAAAATCTCATCAATGAGGAAGAAAAGCGGTAGATGGCTGTCGCCCGATTCCAGTTCATCCAGCAATGCTTTCAGACGCCTGACCTCGGCATAGAAGTAGGAATAGCCCTCCGTTACAGAATCGCTAATTTTTATGCAGGTAAATATTCTGAAAAGGGATGCCTGGAATGTACTCGCATTGACTGGGCCGCCTGCATAAGCCAGGCACAAGTTTATGCCTATGGTTCTCAGAAATGTGCTTTTCCCCGACATATTCGAACCGGTAATAATATCGATTTCACCCAGTTTGTGGATGGCGAAGTCATTGACAACTTTGTGTTCTTCTGGGATGAGAGGATGTCCCAGGCCGCAGGCGCGAAAGTTATTCTCTTGATCTGCGCAGGGGGCAACTTCGGGCAGCACATAACCAGGGTTCAGGTAAGCAAAAGTTGCCAGCGAGTTAAGCGCCTCAAGCTCGAACCACACATCCAGCCATACAGGTAAATGTGCCGCTACCCGGGATTTGCACTGGTTAAAGCGGTGCGCAAAGTAGAAATCCCACGGCACCAGCAGGTTTATGATCACCCATAGCAGCAGATTCTTTTGCAGTGTCGCTGCCGAAGCAATGCGCGCGATCTTTTTCAAGAGCGTCGAGGGGCGGTGGTCGCGATCCAGGAAGAAAGGTTCGCACAAACTTCTCAGGCTCGAGTCCTTGGCATAGTGGTACGTTTCCAGGTATTCAAAAATCAGGCTGAGCTGAGCGAAGGCATCTCTCAAATGATAGGCATCCTCGAAAAGCTCGCCCCTCTGATCTTTCGTCACGAAAAGGAAGAGTATTGTCAGCAGCAGCGAAATCACCCAGTATTGAGGAATGAGTGCGAACAGGTTCAGCACCAAAAGGCAGATGGTGAGTAGCGATAAAGACAATGATACGAATAATAGCGGGAGCAGTGATAGGGATGTGGCATGTTCATCCAGCCAGTTCAACAGCTTTTTCCCTTCCCACGACTCGGTAGCGTTTTTTGATGCGAGCATGGATTTCATGAGGAGTTTGTCGCGAAAAATCGTTAAAGGAGCTAACTCCTGAATGAGCATCTGTCTTTTGCGGATAACCTGTGAGTCGGGGAGCGTGTGCAAGAACCAATCCCGTAATCGCTGGCTGCCCACTGATGAAGTGGCCGTATTGACAAGTTGATGCAGTGACCGCCTGCCCGTGATGTCGAGGTCGACCTCAAAGGGGTGATCCGTTTGTGGCTCTGCCGAACGTACTGCTGGAATGCTATCCCAGTCGAGTTTAAGACGTGCTACCTGGGATGCTTTGATCTGCATCCAGATTTTGTGCCGCGTAATGCTCCTATCGATACGACTATGAAAATGCGCGACGATGCCAAAGATGGTCAGTGTGATCGCCACGCCAATGAGAAAGAGCCACCAGCCCTCCAGAAAGTAAGCCAGGATGCTCAGCAACGCCCCGGCAAAAAAGATAGCAACACGTATCCATCCGATACGATTGCTGCGCCGGTCTAAGCCGTCAATGCGTCTTTGTAATCGTTTGATTTGATTTTCAAGGGTGTGTAATCGTGCCTGTTTCTCGCTCAATTCGTTTTCTTCTTTGCGGTAAATACACCGTATGGCAAGGTCAGTATCGCTTCGGTCACCACGCCGGTATCGTCACTCTTGAATTCGATACTAAGCCCCGAGTGTCCTTTCACGTGGAATTCTGTGCCTTTGTACGGTATCAGTGCGTATTCGGGTTCGCCCGGGATGGATACGAGCAACGCATTATCTGCCTTTAATGTGACAAACATGCTCATGCTCAAAATCTCGTATTCGCCCAGGAACTTTTCAAGGAAGCTCTTTGTCATCATCTCTTTGCGCGGCGCTCGCCGGAAAACGATGTCATTTGCTGTTGGTTCAAGCGGGGCGATCAGCGTATCGATATCCCCTTTGACGTTGGTTAAGAAAGAAACCTTAACCCTCATCTCGAATCGCTCTACCTCTAACTCAAAAATGTCGTAGTGATAGTGCCTGAGCGGCAGCACCATCGAATTGTAGGTGGCTTTCAACTGGTTGCCATCATCCAGTTCGACAGATATCGTGCCGTATCCAGGGTGCGTGTAATCCCCTGTATATGCTTCAGGCGAATGAGAAGGCTTGGTTCCGGGCGCAACGTCAGCTTCACTTTTCTCTTTACCCCTTTGCTCAGCCTCTTTCATTGCGTTGTGATCTTTCATGAAGCGTTCGCTCCAGGGAACTTCGTCCAGGCCAAGCAAACGATCAATCGCATTGTAGGTGAGAATGCCGGGTACAGGGGCACTGCTCAGGTTAGCGAGGACAACTAGCCCGATATCGTCATTGGGTAGGAAAGTGGTTAAGGTGCTGAAGCCATCGATACCGCCGCTGTGATGAAGCATCGGGTGTCCTCTGTAAGGTGAGACAACCCATCCCAGCGCGTAACTGGAATAGGGCATCTCCGTGTATTTGCTTGTCTCAGGTATGACCATCTGCGGGGAATGCAATTGGGCGATCTGGCTTTCCGATACAATTTGCGTATCACCGATCTTGCCTTTGTTCAATTGCAGGAGCACCCACTTGCTCAGATCGTCAATGTTAGAAACAATTGCTCCGGCTGGAGCAATTGCTCCTTGCGCCGCGTAAAAGGGGACCTCCTTTACCTCGTCCTTTACTTCTCTATAGGGGTGAGAGAAGTCGGTTGCTTGCTGTATCGTGGTCTCAATAGATACATTACTGCTTTTCATGCCTAGACGATCAAATATGCGCGTTTGGATGAATGCTTCCCACGTTTGACCTGAGACCTGGCCGATCAAGTATCCTGCTGCCATGTACATAAGATTCGAATATTGCCAGAGTGCACGGAAGTCCTTTGTCGGTTCAAGGTACTGCAAACGGTCGAAGAGTTCTTGGCGAGTGGCAGAAGAGTTGTACCACATCAGGTCATGGCGCGGCAGCCCTGACCGGTGCGAGACAAGATCGCGGGGCGTCATACGTTCAGTAGTGAACGGGTCGTACAGTTTGAATGCTGGCAGGTAGTTCCGAACAGGCGTATCCCAGTCCAGTTTTCCTTCGTCAGCCAGCATAGCTATAGCTGTGGTAGTGAAAGCTTTTGTGCAAGAGGCGATGGGAAAGAGCGTTTGTGGCGTAACCTCTAAGCCGTTGGCTGCATCTCGCAACCCAAATCCCTGGGAGAAGATTATTTCGCCGTCTTTGATGATTGCGATTGCGAGTCCCTGGATTTTCCAATCCTTCATAATGCTATGTACAAAGTCTTCGAACCCGTGCAACTGCACGGTCATTTCAGGTGCCTGGGATTTTTGCATGGTTGACTCCTCATTATGCTAATTTGCGGTCGCATAGTGCCAGTTACTATAACATACCACGGTGTTTTTGATCATCATAGCGGGTACCAGGTTGATCATCAAAAGGGAGCCACTTTTACTTGAGAGATAGGCCAATGATCATCAAAAAGGGGACCACCCAGTGTTCTGAGTTCAGCTAAGGCGTTCTTAGCGGAAATATGACAATGAAGTAATGTGTTTATTCCCTACCGGGATAGAGAACATTCTTGAAAGGCCACATGTTTGTGATCCAGTTGCGAACAGTATCAAATAAAATCGGGTCTAAGCCTTTTTCAAACTCACTCTGTCTAACCCACATATAGATTTCTGCATCTACCTCATGGTTTTCTGAAGGGAAAATATACACGCAACCTAAGCACTCACTCTCAAGCAGGTTCATTACCGTATAGGCAAATGAAGTTCTTCTCTGAAATTCTTTTTGATGCCAACCTAAATCAATGAAATCTTGTTCAAGGGTTAACTCTTTAGACGGCCATGTAGAACGCTTCCCAAATACTCCTTGCAGGTGGTCAATGCTGGTCATAACTGCATCATAGTCCTTTACCACGTCATTGACTGTTAACATGCGTAGTCTAAATGTAGCAGTCTCCAGCTTTTCAGGAACCTTAAAGTTGTCTGGAACAAAGGAGTTACTCATAACTCGTATTGTATCACGTTTAGGGTAGGGTTTACTGCGTCTTCGCCGAGTGGCTTCTTGAGCGGCTTGGCGATTTTTTGCCTGTGCCATTTTGTCCGTCTTTGTTCGTTCAAAACCGTTTGTGATTGTCGGTTTTGCTGTCACTTTTGCTGTCAGGATTTGTTCTCCTAAGCAGCGGGGTAGTAGCCATATATAGCAAGCAAGCTATTTTTCGTTACCTGGTGCTGTACTTCATTCAGAAAGATTTAGCTATCCTTGCCATTCCCTATGGGTTACACATCTTATGCGACATTCCATTTCATAATAGCCGTTTTTCAACGAGGTTTCTCTACCCTCTTAGTAACTTTCATCTTCATGGGTATTCTCAGAGGTTGCATAGATGGGTGCATATCCCTATCTTGTTTATCATTGATCTACTCTATGTGTTTCTGCTGAGGTAAGAGCGAAGCGCAACCCTTGCGGGAAACAGACTGCTTGACTCTGGATGTGATGCACCTTCTCGAACACAACAGAGCATTGATCACGATTTACTTTCCCTTTCCGGTGCGTTGAGCAACACTCCCCTTGAGGGATGTTACCCCCCGTTGTTGCAGATGCTTCCTGTACTCAAGCACCGTGAGGAAAACAATAAAGCAGTCGAACAAGGTGAGAGCGATCAGGCCAACCGAGACATGCAGGATGAGGCGATAGATCTGGTAGAGAATAAAAATCACCAAGAACCCAATCAGCCAGGGATATGCCCAGAGTTGTCCTTTGAGCACAGCGACGACCAAAACGATCTTCACGATACCGTGCACCAGTAAATACGCTGCCGCAAACATGGTGACCGAAGCAGACAGCGTATGCACGTAGGCCAGCAGGTGCGTGGCGATAAAATCTTTTGGGTCTTGAGATAACTCATGCTGTGTTACCAGCATGACAATGCTGGTAAGCTGCTTCGGTGACACCAGTAACAGAAACACGCCGCCGACGAGTTCTAGCACACCATCAAGCCCTTTAAGGATCAGACTGGTGTCAAATATCCGATCAAGTAATGAAAGCCGAGTAACCTTTCCTGCTGTGCTCATGGGTCTATGATATAACAATGGGTCAATCCCACAAAGAGGGGTGCAAGTAAATCATTTATCGAACTCCTTGCGGAGTGGAAAGCAGTCCAGCATTGATGGTTGTGGCTCGTTGGAGCGCCCGCACATTGATAACCAAATAGATGAGGGTATTGAGATTGGCAACCGAGCGTCCATTGCGCACTTTGGGGCGCTCAATGCCGAGCGCCTGGGCTTGACTGTTGATGCGTTCACAGGCAGTGCGTTGGGTATAGACGGCATGATAAAGCGGACTGGTGCGATCGAGCAGGGCACGCATCAGCCCACCTTTCTCCCAATTGGGGTCTTTGACACAGCCCTTGCCGAGGGCCTATTGGGCATGCGCACAGGTCTGTCCCGTAGGTGTGGGCAAGAGCAACGGGCAGCGAAAGCGTTGGGCGCGAAAGCCGTTGGTGTGCTGGAACTGGTAGATGGGGTGCATGCGCAGGCCTGCTAAAGCCTCGCGGGGTGCCATCGGGATCGCGAGGCACCTCGTCGTGCCCATGGCGATTGAGTGGGATGGCGGCGATGCCGTGCCGATGCGCCACCGTCTCATAGACATACCAGTAGTCGAAGGCGGCATCGGCGGCGACATGGGCGGGCAACTGGTTCGTGGCAAGGACGGTGTGCTGGAAGAGCGGGCGGTAATAGGTGACATCCGCTTCGTTGAAGGGCAGGGTGTACTCGGCCAGCACCACATCGCCATAGACCGGATCAGTCGCGGCGGCCACGCCGGAGCCATAGCCCCAAATGTATTCTTTTTGTGCCTTTTTTGCTTTGTGGGGCTGCTCGTTTTGCTGTGGGTCTTGCTTCGACGGCTGTGTGCGCTTTTGTGGTGTGGTGGACGGCGCTTTTGCTTGCGTGGATGGAGGCTCGGGCTGGCCGGACTCAACAGAGGCGTCTTGATTGGAACTCCTTTTGACGCCGAGCTTGCAATCGGGATCGCCGGAGAGGATCTGCGTTTTGTCGTAGCGGTCTGTGACGTAGACGCGCTGGTTATTTTCCTTGACCCAGGCATAGATGTGCTTCACATCGAAAGCACCGACTTCGCCCAAGCCGGGGATCTCGGCTTGTAAAGCGGCCACAGTGGCCTGCAGGAGGTCTTGCAGCAAGGCCCGGTCGAGCTGGCGCAATTTCTGGCCGAACCAGAAGCGACAAGGAAGGGTGCGCTCGACATCAAAGCCGTAAGCAGCGGTGGGATCGAGTTCCAGATGGAAGCCCAATGCGATCACGAGCAGAGGATGTTTGAGGAGAAAGGCGCGCAGTTGCGTGGTGTAGCTGAACCCTTCATTGATGCGCACCAGGAATGCTTTGAGATAGGCACTTTCCCGATGAGCAGGGCGCCCACGAGACGAATGCTGCGCTTGCCACTGCTCAACGAGAGACCAATCAAAGAGGGAGAACAACCTACGATAGGCAGCAACCACGGGATCATGGGTAAGAAGCTGCGTCAGAGTAGTCTGGTCAAAGACGCGAGATGCGGGTATCATAGCAGAAAACTCCTTTTGTGAGTGGAATGGGTTTAGTGATACTCTGCAAAAGGAGTTTTTCGTGGGTCAAGGGAAAAGGACGTTTTTCCTGAACAGCAGGCAGCGTTGGAGCAATGCATTACTTGCTACAGCTTCGATGGAGAGCGGCTTGAGCAATGCATTACTTGCTCTAGATTTGATCGAAAGCCGTGAGCGGCTTTCAACTGGGGAATTACTTGCTCCTGTTTTGCTGGAGCAATTCCTCCCGTTTTCGAGTTATGAATTACTTGCACCCCTCTCCGCTTGAGGGATTGAAACACTCCAGGCGACGAGGCGCTCAATCTCATTCCCTGGGCCTGAAGAGGCCACCGCCCGCTTGAGGGATTGAAACACTCCCTCGACATCTTGAAGCCAACGCTCATGAGCGGCTCAAAGGCCCCTGGCTCCCGTCCGGGATTGAAGGCAAAAAGATACCCGGAACATGTGCCGATTGTTTGGCATGAGTCCTGGGTGTTTTATTGCTGCTGGCGGATGTAGAAGGTTGCTGGTCAGACTTCTCTCAGAGAGAACTTGTCAGCGGTCAATAATTTTGGCTCATCCTCACATTAAGTGTGTCTGCTTGCTTTCTCAATTTCATCTCAGGCTTTTCACAGGTTCAGTTCAGACAGACCTGCTATGTTTATGTAGTCGACACGCAGCAGTCAGGAGGGACTAATTTGTAGGAAAGTCACAGTAGTTTCAGTGTCGTTTGACTCATAAGTTCGCCAGAACGGGCCTTTATGCGTCAAAAGGTTGAATGTATGCAACAAAAGCTTGCTCTACTGCTTTCGCATCAGCGATATTGGCAGAGCAAAAAGCGAACAGAATGCCACCATTTTCTCGCCTGGCTGGCCTGGAGAGCGCGTCTTCGCATGGGTCTGCGTCCTGTGCACGAGAGGAGGGATGTTTCCCGTTCAACCGAAGCCCATGCTAAGCAACCTTCTCGAAAAGGAGAAAGACATTGACGAATGGACAAGACAACCGCCTCGTACTCGAGCGCTATCTCGCGGGAGCGCTCAATGCTGAGCAGGAGTATGAAATGCGTCACGAAGACGTGGTGATCGACATGCCTCAGTCAGGCGAGCGCATCCGTGGCCGTGACAATATGAAGGCGATGCAGCAGGCCTATCCTGGGCCGCCAACGATCACCGTGCGTCGAATGGTGGGCAGTGGAGATGTCTGGGTGGTCGAGGGGCGCTCCGACTATAGCGGACGCAACTACTATGTCGCCAATATTATCGAGTTCCGTGAGGGGAAAATTCTGCGGGAAACGCGCTACTATGCCGATCCTTTCGAGGCTCCGGCCTGGAGGGCACCATGGGTGGAGCCGATTGAAGCGGAGAAGAGGATCAGTGAAAGGAATCCAGAACAACGATCTTCCCCCACATAAGATGAGGGTTGCCAGCATTTCTTTTTCCTGATCAGCCATATGCTTTGGCAGTGATGGGATGCGCGAAAGAAGACGATGCACGCAGGCAACGCCTCTCTTCTGTGGGTCAGCGGGGATACGTATGAACCGAATTTATGGTCTTTCCGACATTCAGCTTCTAGCCGAACCGCTATTCACAAAACAAGTGGGCATACTTAATGTGAGGGAGGGTCATTATTGTGGCAAAGGACACAGATGCCCTTTACCAGAAAGGCTTGGTCTGACACCTCTTCACCCGTAGTGATGCCTGATCGTACGCTTCTCGTAACGTTTTTGAGACGGTTCTCTGCTCTACTCCTCACCAGAAGCTTCTTTCTCAAGAAGGGTCGAGCAGATCGATGCAGGACACAAGGAGAGAGCGACAGAGATGAAAACGAGCATCACCAACAGCGATACTCACCTGCACGGATGGCCACTGGTGGTCGCCCGCATCCTGGTCTTTACGGCGATGGCTGCCACCGTAGGACTGTTTGTCCTGGCACTCCCAGACAGTCTCACCTCTCTTGCCACTCCCTGCGCGGCCCCAGTGAATCAGGGAGTCCGGTCACTTTTTTTCACTCAGTGTCTCATCGGGTCTGCGCAAGTTGTATCATTAGCGAGACTTGGCATCACCCCACATACCCTGGCACTGGTTGCCATTGCCTTTTCCTGCCTTGCTTTGTTTCTGGCTGAAGGAGCTGCGGCAGTGTTGCTCTGGCGTCGCTCGAACGATTGGATCGCGTTACTCGTCGCGCTGACTTTCATTCTCGCGCCAATGGATCTCACGCCCGTCCTGAGTCTCTTGCAGGCACGTACCGGGGTCTTACAGGCACCTGCCGGACTACTCAGCGCAGCGGGCAGTCTTGCTGTCCTGCTGCTCTTAGTGCTCTTTCCCAGTGGACGCTTCGTGCCGAGCTGGTTGTGGATACCCAGCCTGCTGCTGGTGCTGACCCAGACCCCCGCTCTCGAAGCTTTTCTTCCCCAGCAGATCGGAGTACTCCTGTTCGCGGGTTTGCTTGTGTGTATCGGTGCCAGTCAGATCTATCGCTATCGATGGGACTCCACACCAGTGCAGCGCCAGCAGACCAAGTGGGTCATGTACGGCTTCATCCTTCTCATTGGCGTCAACCAACTGTTTTGGCTGCCCTATATACTGATTCCCACACTGCATCAGCCGGACTCGCTGTACCGCCTGCTGGCTTATCTTGATAACTTCTTCATGCTCTCGATCGTGGTCGTCACCTTTAGCGTCGCCGTCCTGCGCCATCGGCTGTGGGAAATTGATGCCCTCATCAATAAGGCACTGGTGTATGGCGCGTTAACGGCTATTCTGGGGACCCTCTACGCATGCCTGGTCATTGGTCTCTCGACCCTGGCCGGGGCGATCAATGAACAAGCAGAAGGACAGCCAGCGGTGTTGGTCATCTCCACACTAGCGATTGCCACACTGTTTCGGCGGGTGCGCATGCGCATCCAGACGCTGATTGACCGCCGTTTCTATCGCCAGAGGTATGATGCTGAAAAGGTCCTGGCGGCCTTCAGCACTGCCCTGCGCAACGAGGTGGACCTCTCGCACATGCAGGAACAATTGCTCGCCGCCGTGCAGGAGACCATGCAGCCAGCGCATGTTTCGCTGTGGTTGCGCCCACCTGCACCCAACAGAAAACAGTCAGTGATCTGGAGCAGCAGGCCTCCTGCCTCTGAACATGGCGAACAAGCTTAGCCGGCTTGCAGTACACGTAGTCGAAGCAGATCGAACTGGGCTCGCCCAAACATTTGCCTCTTGATCAGCTTCAAGCGATTGACCTGGCCTTCGACTTGCCCTTGGCTCCAGGGAGAAGAGAAGGTGGCGCGGACGGCGGCTTCATCGCGACGAAGGCCTTGGGCAAAGCTTTCGAGTTCGGCAATGCCGCAGTGCTCGGCTTGGCTCAGCCACTCATCCAAGTCCTTGCCTCGACGTTCGGTCAGCATCAAGACGAAGGCTTGACTGAGTTGATAGGCGCAATCCAGGTCACGGTGTCCCTTGCGGAGATGTTCAACCTGCTGACGTTGCTTCTCGTCAAGCGAATCCGGCTTGCTGACACAGAGCCAGGAGGCGCGCGTGGGAGACAGGCAACGCGTGAAGTGCAGTGGGGATGGAAGGTCAGCGGGCACGTTGATGGTCATCGCAGACGTCTCAAAGGTGAGGGAGGCTTCGTTACCTGTGGCCTGATGCTTTTTGCGCAAGTCCGCAATAAAGCGTCTGAGGTAGGAGTTCGACCCTCTGTAGCCACGTTCCTTGATTTCATAATAGAGCTGCGTTCCGTTCCAACAGCCTTCCTGCCAGCGGTTGAGCAGATAGGGCTTGTGGGGATCAAGCAGACGGGCTTTTCTGGTCGGTTTGCTTCGTTCCGGGAAGGACTCCGCTCTGAGGAAGCGACGAACGGTTTCTCGACCGATCTTGAGTCGTCGCGAGATGGCCTGCTGACTGAAGCCCTGTTGCTGGAGCGTGCGGACGGCTTCGTACCGACGATACCGATTGGCACGGCTCGCCTGGACGTATGTTTCAGCAGCAGTTGTGGCAGGAGACCCTCGCTTTCGCAATGTGGGAGACATGTGGCGAAAGTGGTGTTCGTTCGTCTGTTCTGCTGCTTCAGGAGCAGCAACCTCCTTCAAGTTCCCGCGTACTTTTTGGGGAATGGCATCAGACATATCTTCTTCTACTTCAGGTAACCATTTCTGTTTGCGCACGAGGAACTTTCTGAGTCCCTCACGTAAGTTCAAAAGCAAATGGAAGCGGTCGGCAACTTGTTGCGCTTGAGGGGCGCCTTTCTTGGCCGCAGCCGCGTACTCTCCGGCGCGATCGCGGCTGATAATTTCAACTTCGCGATGAGCACGGAGCCAGGCTTCGAAGGTTGCTTGAGAACGATCGGGCAACAGGTCAATCGGGCGGTGCGTTTCTAAGTTCACCAAGATGGTGCCATAGGTCTGACCTTTCTTCCAAGCAAACTCATCCACTCCAAGGACCCGTACCCTTCCTGCTGGAGCCACCGGAACATCTCGTACGCGTCGAAGCAGCGTAGTCGGTGCCACCTGCATGCCCAGTCGTGGAGCCAGCCGTGAGGCAACTTCTCCACTGGTGGCCAACCCAAGGGCAACCAGCGCCTCACGTAAGCGCGTCGTCAGACGAGCATACGATGGCACCAGCTCAGGGAATTGCTAAACAAAAATCTTGCGCAGGCAGCTGGGATTGGGGCAGAAGAACTTGCGGACTGTGAGCAGCAATGTGACGTGCCGACCGGCGCAGGGCAGATCGGCCACCCGTCGCGTGTAGCGACTTTGGATGCGTGAAGCCTGCATACTACAGAGTGGACAACAGGCTGTGGGCGACGATGAGATAATCTGGACCAACAGCTCATGAGCAGAGGCAGTCACTCGCTCAATGTGGAGTCCCTCCGACAAGGGCAGAAACGGCGACCCTTCCATCTTCCTTCACCTCGTTCTTCATCAGAGTCTTTCTCTGTAGAACAATGAAGAACGAGATTTCCATCCACAGACAGCAAGCAGGCACACTTAATATGGGGATGAGCCCATTTTCGATGATCAAAAACCACGTACGCGCAATAGAGATTCCAGGGACCGCTATTGTCACCTTCTCCGTGGACGACATTCAAAAACTCTTGACAAAATCCGTCAATGCATCTATGCTTGAGACATGAAGAACGCGCGTTCGCTTTCGCCAAAGGACGCAGCTAAGGAAGTGGAGATCTCGGTCAGGACTCTTTACCGCTGGTCGTACGCTTCGGCGTGAGCTATTTGGAGCAGGCCTTTCACGCGGCTTGTGGTCCGGCTCGAAGCGCTTGATCAGCAGTCCCTCCAGGAACCGGCGGAAGAACGCAAACGCGATCTGATGACCATCGTGGCGGTTTGGGCAGCCAGGTTCTCTGGGAAGCAGGCCAGAGGATGCGCGACGGCCTCGTCGAAGCAGCGCGGAAGCGCATACAAGCGGGAAGAAGGACTCTGAGGATAGCGATGGGCCAGGCCAGGCGAACGACAAAGTTGCTCCTCGACCTCTCCAAGCGAGACAAAGGGGGAGCCAATACCAGCAAACGTGCGTTTCTTGACCGGACCGCACAGCTGCTCAATGACGGGCGCACCTTCTCTATCGACTTTTTCCTGGCGCACGCGGAGAAGTTCCAAGAAACGGTGCTCTTCTACTCGCAAAAGCACCTGGAAATGCGGGAGCGGCCCATTTCTTCCCATGAACTCCTCACCTGGGCTGAGGCAGCCACCTGCACAACCGCAGAGCACCCTCACCCCTGGGAGGGATGGAACTTTAGCGAGCGTTTTCCCTCCATGCCGTTTGTCTATCGCCGCTCGGTGATCAAGGATGCCATTGGGAAAGTCCGATCCTACCTCTCCAGCCTCAAGAACTGGGAGCAGAGTGGGAAAAAGCAAGGCCGACCAGGACTGCCCGGAGCGGCCAATCACCCCACGCTCTATCAGGGCACGCTGA
>Ga0070707_100000428_pt1 | contig 41679 bp, 31 predicted proteins | sample KBSK5502metaG_FD_65468 | JGI IMG/M metagenome (GOLD analysis project Ga0070707, IMG submission 65468) | Corn, switchgrass and miscanthus rhizosphere microbial communities from Kellogg Biological Station, Michigan, USA - KBS K5-50-2 metaG | ecosystem: Host-associated > Plants > Roots >... | reverse complement strand
AGACGCGCATGTATCGCTTGTTTTGAGCGATAAACCTCTCTCGTAGAGCGGGAGAGGTGCGGTGCTGCTGTTGCCACCGCCGGGCCAGGAATGGCTTGCCTGCTTGCAGGAGAATATACCCTCTCTACTCACGTCTTTTGACAGGTGAGGATAGTTGTATGTTTAAGCGACGGTGGGAGGGTTGTTACCCGAGTACCTCTGGATTGACAAGATTGGGTGGGCGCTGCCCGTGAAAGTATGCAACGATATTGTCACTTGCCATCGTCGCCATTAACGTGCGTGTCTTCAGAGATGCGCTGGCGATATGCGGCAGGAGTACCACGTTTTCCATCGTCAACAGTTCCGGCTCTACGGCAGGCTCGTACTCGAAAACATCCAGGCCCGCGCCCGCAATTTCTCCGGACTGCAGCGCTTTGACGAGCGCCTTCTCATCCACAATCGGCCCTCGTGCCGTATTGATCAGGATTGCGCTCGGCTTCATTAAGCCCAGTTCGCGTTCGCTAATCAAGTGATGCGTCGAGGGCATGTAGGGGGTATGTACACTCACGAAATCGGCCTGCGTGAGCACGTCGTCCAAAGGCAGATACGTCATATGTAAAGCGGCTTCGTCTTCGGGCGACATACGGTACACGTCATAATAGATCACCTTCATCTCAAAGCCGCTGGCCCGCTTGGCCATGATCTTGCCTATGCGGCCAGCGCCGACCAGCCCGAGCGTGGAGTGATGTACCTCGGCTCCACAGAAGAGCAAGGGCCCCCAGCCGTGAAACTTGCCGGCCCGCAAGAAGCGCTCGGCTTCAGGGAGACGACGGGCAGTGGTCATTAACAGGGCAAAGGCGAGATCGGCGGTTGTATCAGAAAGGACTCCTGGTGTGTTGCTTACGCCTATACCCAGGCGTGTAGCCGCTTCAACATCGATATTGTTGAAGCCGACGGCCATGTTCGCAACCATCTTTAGACGAGGGGTGGCGGCAGCGCAAGTTTCTAAGAAGTGTGCATCGATGTTATCGGTGAGCAGGCAGTAAAGATAGTCGTGACCGGGTCCACGGCGCAGAAGTTCTTCGTAGGGCCAGATGACCCCTTCTTCCATGTTGGCCTCGACATCGCCAATCGCTTCGAGCAATGGATAGGCTGGGCCGGGTACCTTCTGAGTGACAAGAATCTTAGGACGCTCTGACATGATGACCTCCAAGAGCTATAATACCTTGATTGTACCATCTTTTAGAGGAGAAACGTAGGGGCGGGGCTTGCCCCGCCCACTGATGCGTGTCCAATCACCAGGTCTATTGTGGCACGTTCGAGATTTGCTTCTCCGAGATTTGCTTCTCCGCCACATTGGTTGGAGTGGGTTCTATAAACCGAAAGCGTTTTATGAAACGGCGGCGCAGCAGCATCGCCAGGGCAGGCCACCCATCCTTCCAGGGCGAAAGTTTTTTCTCTTTGCGCGGAGTGTAGCTGATGGGAACTTCGAGAATCTTGTACCCCGCTTGAACGATGCATGCTGTAATCTCTGGCTCAATCTCGAAACGCCGGCCCTCCATCGGCAGCGCACGTGCCAGCGGCCCTGGCATCATTTTGTAACAGGTCTCCATGTCGTGAATATGGCAACCATACAGGATATTTGTCACTGTCGTCAAGAAGCGGTTGCCCCAGCGTGTCGTAAACTTCTGATAAGAAAGATCCCTGCATCCATAAATCGCGACTTTGGGATCTCCCACCTCTTCCCACTTGTATACCAGCGCCGGGAGATCCTGCGGGTTATACTCCATGTCTGCATCTTGCACCGTGACTATATCGCCACTGACCAGGCCAAATCCTGTGCGCAGCCCCGCGCCTTTTCCCTGGTTAAAATCGTGACGTATATAACGATACGTGTTAAATGGTTCTTTCTGCCGCAGCTCCTGTAAAATCTTCCAGGTGCGATCTGTCGACGCATCGTCTACAACAATAACCTCAAGATCAAGCGGCACTTTTGAAAGCGACTCAAGAACTTGAGCCACCGTCGCCTCTTCATTATATGCCGGGACAATCACTGAAATACGCATGGGCAATACCTCGCTTCACTGGGCGGTTGCAATGAAAATGCTCAATGAAAATACTCTCCGAAAACCAACAATAAATCCTGCTATTAACACGAACGAACGGCAATAAAAAAAGCAACAACCTCATTACTGCCATACCTGAACAGTACCATCGGTCAGCGCTACAATCAACCGCTTGTCCGCGAAGTGGAGCGCGCTGATCTGCCAGGGGTGATACAGCTTTTGTGCGATCTGCCCCTGGCCGGCTGACCAGAGATCAATCACTCCCTCGTTCACTTCACTATCCTCGCGGGCTATGGCTACCCACTGCCCATCAGGCGAGACTGCTAATCTTGCACTCGCTCCCATCGTCCCGCTATTCAGCTCACTGTATATTCCGCTGACGGTGTCGTGCAGGCGAATCGTTTTCCCTGCATAAACAAACGCGAGTGTGCGCGTATCTGGCGTAATAGCATAAGGGGGCGTACAATCGGCGCATAATCCGCCCAGCAGCGAAGCGCTGATTTGAGGTTGAGTTTTCCCGCCAAACCTTTTGCGTACCTGCGGATACAGATCCCAGCGACGTATGATGATCATCTCGTCGTGTTCGCCGGGCGCATGTGCGCAGGAGAGTGTGAGCAGCGTTCGCGCGTCCTGGGCAAGTGCCCGCATGCGTATCGCCCAGAATTGCCGCTTCTCAATCTCATACTCTGCGCAGACAAGTGGCTCGCTCAGAGCACCGGCTGGTGTTCCCAACACGTGATGCAAGACATCCGTTCCGCGCACGCCAAGCGCACGCGGGGCGCGAGGATCTTCCCTCAATAAAGGTAATGCCATCCATACCTCGCGTGTCTCGCCTGCTGATTCCTTCAGTACTACATCGAGTGAATAATACGCGGAGACCGCACGTTGATCGAGCGCGTAGCTCCAGAGCAGCGAGCCGTTCAGCGCATCCCATACATGCAGCCCCAGTCTACCCCAACCTGCCACCAGGCCTCCAGTCGGGGAGAAACGCAGCTCTCGCAATGATTCGACTGTGAGCGCAGCATCGGCGGCAAAACTGGTAGATGTCACACTGCTTTCCGGGCGCCAGAGTAAGCCCTTCCCATCGAGCGAGCCTGCAGCTACACAGAACCCGTGCTCTGTGTGCACACTATTTAACGTGGAAACGATGCCCAGCCCTGTATGCAGTACGGGACCCGTGCGAAATGGGCCTTTCGTGCTAAAAATGCTGAGGCCAGAAAACTCGATGTCATCCGCAAGGTCAAATTTGCGCTGCACGGGGCGTGGACGTGTCATGCCACCTTTACGCAAGTCGATCACACCGCCGGTGATCGTATCGTAGTTCAGGCGTTTTTCAGGATCACTGAGCACATCATAGGCACGATTGATGCGCTTCATTTGCACAGCCGCATCCGGTCCCGCCAGGTCAGGATGGAAGCGCCGCGCCAGTTGTCGATAAGCTCGCTTTATCGTGTCAGCATCTGCATCTATTGGTACGCCAAGAATAGCATAGTAGTTATCGGGTGTATCCATAAGCTGAATGGTATCACAAGGACACAATCCGTGTCCGTTCTCTAGCGACAATCCCCATAGCCAGCCGCCGCACCCCCCACATATACCACGTGGCAAACGTCCTGTAAGGACGCCAGATTTCGCCGCGTTCGCGCACCTCCTTCGCAGTTGGCCGCGCTTCCAAACCATAAGCCTCGCGCACGCCCTCTAACAGGCCCAGGTCATCCACGGGTAAGACGTCGGGACGCCCCAGCGAAAAAATCAGCATCATCTCTGCCGTCCAGCGCCCAATGCCTTTGACCTTCACCAGTTCGGTAATGACCGCCTCGTCGTCAAGTTCGCTCAATTGCTCCAGGTTGAGCTGCCCGCTGCTGACTCGCTCAGTCAGGTCGCGCATGTAGCGCATCTTCTGTGGCGAGAGGCCGACCGCCCGCAGCGCCTCGTCGTCGAGCAACAGCAGTGCCTCCGGTGTGATCAAACCTCCGTTTATAGCCGCCCGCAGCCGCGCCATAATCGCATCGGCAGCTTTCACCGAGATTTGCTGTGAGATAATTGCATCGACAAGCGTCTCGAACAGATTGGGATTAGAGGTTAAGGTACATGGCCCTACGCGCTCAATAGCGTTAGCCATGACGGGGTCAATATCACGTAAATAGGCGGTCGCCGCGGTAATAACATCATCCCGGGGTGTAAGAGTAGTCATGAATACTTCCTTATTGAGTGAGTTGACGATATAATGTTCTAATTCTATCTCATCCCGGGCAAGAAAGCTATAATCAAAGAGACTGATGTAAACCAACCTTATCTTCAGAAAAACAACATTTGTACCGTCTGCTTCATGCAATCCAGGGATGCTCAGTTCGCTCTTGAGCATCCCAAGATAGACCTACCAGGAGTTGTCACCATGACAGTTGATAAGCCGGGCACCCAACCACCTTCTAGCGGTGGAGTGGTAGCAGCACTAAGACGCTTTACGTCAGGGGCGAATATATCCCTCTACCGCCTCACTAATGGCGCAGTAGGCGGAAAGATGGGGGGTAGACCCATCTTGCTCCTCACAACCATTGGCCGCAAGAGCGGCAAGGAGCGCGTAACGCCGCTGCTTTACCTGCCCGAGGGAGACCACTTTGTCGTGATTGCCTCCAATTGGGGAGAGGCCAATCATCCCATGTGGTGGTTGAACCTGCAGGCGAACCCACGAGCAAAGATCCAGATTGGGCCGAAGACCATACCCGTCACCGCAAGGCAGGCAAGCCCGGAGGAACGCCAGCATCTCTGGCCGATCATCACCTCCAAATACTCCAACTATGCGGACTACGAGAAAAGCACCACGCGTGAAATTCCTGTCGTCATCCTTACCCCTGGCACATAGCTGCCTTCAGGGCATCGCTCTCTCCGAACTGGGCGACGAAGGCGGCCATCTCTCCGAACGCGCTCCCCTGGCCGAGCCATCGTAACCAGCCGCCGCGTAGACTTTGCTGGCGAATGCTACAAAAAGTGCAATACAGCAGGGCGACCGCAAGGGATCGCCCCTACTATACACGAATGAATCGGCTTGCCAGGCCCGTGTATAGTAGGGGCGGGGCTTGCCCCCGCCCTGGTAGCGGTCTTGCATCGCCCTCGCCGGTAAACTGCATCTTCGTCTTAGGTCGTGGGCAAATCCCGCTTAATGAACACCACCAGCCCGGCAATGCCGCATACCAGGCCCGCGATCACCAGTACCAAGGGGTACCACCAGGTCAGTTGATGGAAGACGAGCGGGTCGATGGCTGGCGCATAGTAGAACGGGCTGGCTTTGAGTAGCCATTTCAATTGGTCTGCCAGTCCGCCGAAGGCGTTCATAAGGTATCCCAGGGCGATGATGCCCAAGGCGGTGCCCTGGGCGGTACGGCTGGCATTGATAAACGAGCCTAACAGCATGCCCAATCCCGCCGCAAAGAACATGAAGGCCCATTGTACCAGTTGCGTGATCCACAGCCACTGCCAGTTGATATCGGCATTTTTCACGAGGAACGTATCGATCCAGACCGCGAGGACTGTCACTAAGCCGATGATCGCGCCGCAGATCAAAACCCCCAGGTAGCTTTCCAGGTAGTAGCGCGTGCGGCTGATGGGCCGCGAGAGTGCCAGGTCGAGCGTACCGTTTTCAATGGTAACGGGGATGGATCCACCAGCAATCCAGGCAAGGATACCGCCGAACAGCAGCCCGTAGAAGGCACTGTAGAGTTCAATGCCCAGGATGGTTGTAAAGCCTGAAAAGTTGGTGAGGTGTGCGCCTATCAGACCCGATATAATGCCTGAGGAGAGGTATGTCCCCACGTTCGCCTGGGACAAAGCCGGGTAAATCGCAGCCACGAGTAAGGCGATCAATGCACCATAGAAAATGCCGATGCTCAGCGGTGTCCTCGCATTGATGATAGCTCTCACCATCACGGCCAGTGCCTCCGCACGCTTCTTCGGCACCGGGATACTTTTTGCTATCGTAGTTGTAGCCATCGTAGTTTCTCCTTGTATTACAGCAACACGGCCTATTGAGCCACCGTAGTTGCTTTTTCTGGCTCTTCATAAAACTTCAGGAACACTTCCTCCAGCGGTGCCTCTTCGGCTTGCAGGCGTACGACCTCGTGACGGCTGAGCGCCTTGATGAGCGGATCCATATTGCCACTTACACTGAAATGGTAGGAACTGTTGCTCTTGCTTACCGTGCTCACGCCCGGGATGCGAGCAAGCTCTTCCTGCGCCACGGTGTCACCGAACTCTACCGTCACCCGCTGCCCTGCCTTCTCACGTAATTTTTCTACCTCTTCAACAGTCACGAGTTCGCCCTGGCGGATGACCGCCACGCGCTGGCACACCTTCTCGACATCGCTCATGATGTGCGAACTCATGAAGATGGTCTTGCCGCGTGCCTGCTCCTCTAGTAGGAACTCGTTAAAGGTGCGCTGCAGGAGTGGGTCGAGGCCGGAACTTGGCTCATCCAGGATCAGCACATCGGGGTCGCACATGAAGCCCAGCACGATACCGATCTTCTGGCGCATCCCTTTGGAATACCCTTTCATAGGCCGCTTTATCTCTACATCGAAGCGCGCCACCAGGTCATCCAGCAGCACGGGTTGGCGGCCCTGCAAGCGCGAGAAGTAGTTGATGATCTGTTTGCCGGTCATCTGCCCCGGCAGGCGCACGTCACCGGGAATATAGCCGATGTGCTGGTGCAGCGCTAGAGTATCACGCTGCGCATCCATGCCCAGCACGCGGATTGTTCCCGCCGAGGGGCGGATAACGTCTAACATGCAGCGAATGGTCGTGGTCTTGCCCGCGCCGTTAGGCCCAAGGAAACCAAAGATTTCCCCGCGCTCCACGCTCATGGAGATTCCCCGCACCGCCTGCACCTTGCCATATGATTTCTGTAGTTTATCGATCACGATTACCGGTTCCTGGGTAGTCATGCCTCTACCTCCTTTTGAAATTCTTTTATCGCGCTTGCATCTTGATCTATATACCGATTGAGAGCGTTCGAGAACTCTTGTAATGTTTCGTCATTTTGTGCCTTGCCTGTAGCAGCATCGCGCGGTGCAAGCGCGAGTTGCACTGTATCGGCCAGCATCTCTACTACCTCCTCATCAGGAAATTTGAACTCGTCCGGCATCCAGGGATCGGCGAGTAAAAATCCTATCCAGACTGCGCTGAGTATATATGTTTGCTCGCGTATGCCAATGTCAGTACGCACAACGCCGTGGCTACGCAGGAACTCAAGAAAAGTCTTGTAATTTTTCATGCGTTCCGCGTAAGTTGCGCTCCTGTACTCTCTGCGTGCAAATTCACCGAGCATTTCGGTATCATTCAGCAGCATAGCCTTCACCAGAGGATTCTTCATCAGGGCAAGCGTGGTATGTTTTACAAAGCCGCGCAGCGTTGAGCCTTCGGGATCACTTGCTATGCGCCGCTTTATATCTTCTGCCAGTTTTATATCCTCGCGCGTGGCCAGGGCTACGAACAGGTCTTCCCTCGTCTTCCAGTGCAGGTAGATGGTTCCTTTCGCCACTCCCGCCTGCCTTGCAATATCATCGATCGTGGTTTTCTTATAACCCCAACGCAGTATCAATTCAGCGGCGGCATCCAGAATGCGGTCCGCGCGCTCCTGTCGCCTTGATTGTTGTTCCTCCTTTAGGGCGCTGGCCCCATTCCGGCTACTTGCCAACTTTTCACATCCTTTCTATATGACTATGTGACCAGATAAACTAATGACTAAATTAATTTATCTGGTCATAAGTATAGTCAGGAAATGGCGAAAAGTCAAGAGCTTAAAGCAATTACTAGACATGTGGAGAGAAGGCTTCCCGTGAGCGGACTGGAGCGGTGTCCAAGCTGTCATCCTGAGCGCAGCGAAGGATCTCTTCGTCCGGCGAGCCAGACCTTTCGCTGCGCTCAGGGTGACAGGCATTTTCGTCTATAGCACGAAAGGGGTACCGGCTGCTCGCGTACGTTGGCGGTATAATGCACCTTCTGTGGCATGACATCTCTGGCTCCCCGCTGTATACTGATTCTTGGAAAGAGATGGAGGAGGCAGGTAGCAGAACAGAAGGAGCGTCGCGATGGCAAGGAGTGTTGGGTAAGAGCAATAGATAGTATCGAGAACCAGGAGGAGGAAAATATGGACGCGAGACAAAATACAAGCGCGGGAGAAACGATAGAACGTTGGCCATTGTTGCCGTATGAAGCATGGAAGGAGACGCTGGATACGCTTCACATGTGGACGCAGATCGTTGGGAAGGTCAGAATGAAGCTGAGTCCACATGTGAACCACTGGTGGCATGTGACGTTCTATGTCACGGAGCGTGGGCTGACCACGTCTCCCATTCCGTATCAAGGCCGCACCTTTGAAGTCGATTTTGACTTCATCGATCATAACCTCTTCATTCACACCAGCGAAGGCACCTCGAAGACCATGCCACTGATACCACGCTCGGTCGCGGATTTTTACCGCGAGTTTATGGAAGCCTTGCGCTCCCTCAATATCAACGTGACCATCAACACGCTGCCAAGTGAAGTACCTAATCCCATCCGCTGTGATGAAGATGTTGTGCATGCTTCCTATGATCCAGAATACGTGAACCGCTTCTGGCGTATCCTCGTACAGACGGATAGCGTCTTTAAAGCGTTCAGGTCCCAATTTATCGGCAAGAGCAGCCCTGTCCAATTTTTCTGGGGAAGCTTCGACCTGGCGGTGACCCGCTTTTCGGGACGGCGCGCACCCGAACGTCCAGGAGCAGATCGGATGACGCGGGAATCCTTCTCGCATGAAGAGAGTAGTTGTGGGTTCTGGCCCGGCGATGACAGTTTCCCGGCACCTGCTTTCTACGCCTACACCTATCCCGAGCCGCCTGGACTCAAGACGGCCTCGATTCGTCCTGCTGCGACGTTCTACAGCACCCAAATAGGGGAATTCTTGCTGCGCTACGACGACATGCGCAGCGCTGATTCGCCTGAACAGGCGCTGCTGGATTTTTGCCAGAGCACCTACGAAGCCGGGGCGAATCTGGCGCAGTGGGATCGCGAGGCATTAGAAAGAGCTACAAGCAAGATTTCAGTCTCCCCCATTTAGGTAGGGAGAATAGTGGTCTGTCTATCACCATGTGATGAGTCGGGTCAACGAAATGTAGTGACCCCCCTTGCGGGGGTCAGGTTCCCACCCATCAAATGCTCCTGGACAGAGCAATGGGCTGTCTCACCGGATACGCCAGATCTGCGCAACCTTGTTATAGCTTCCGGTGACGATACGTGTATCATCGGGAGACCAGGAAAGGCTAAACACTACTCCCGTGAAGTAGCTCCCTTGAACCTTGCCCGTCTGTGTATCGAGCAGGTAGATGTTTGCATCGCCTCCGTACACGGCGATGGTACGGTCATTATGGGACCAGCTTGCCTCCCCAATTGGAGCACCGCCTGGCGCATTGTACGTGTAGAGCGTAGTACCTGTGCTCACCTGCCAGACTTTGGCCGTTTGATCGAAAGGGGACGTAGAAACAATACGCGTGCTGTCAGAAGACCAGGAGAGCGAGCCTATAGTATTGCTGTGCCCCTGGTAGATGAGCTTTGTGTGACCACTCAGCGGCTCCCACAGTCGTACGGTGGTGTCCGCAGAGCCAGAAGCAATCGTTTGGCCATTTGGTGCCCATGCGAGAGCCTTGATAGCATCTGTATGATCCTGGTAGGTGGCGACGATATTCCAGCCTGGATAGGCGTAGACGCGCACTTTATTATCGCTCCCACCAACGGCCAGGTAACGTTCGTCGGGTGACCATGTCAGCTTCGCCACTACGGCAGCAGGGGTATTGAGAGATGAGAGCCGTTGCCCGTCGCTCGCGTCCAGCACTTGAACAGTGCCGTCAACAAAACTGACAGCTACCTTCTGATCCTTGCGCGGGGACCAGGCAATCGACCAGGGATAATCATCGGATATCGCAGGCTGAACAGTACTACGTACTGACAGCCTGGTTTCTCCTGTATCTGCCGTCCATACCTGCATTGCCCCGTCGAAAGAGCTAGAGGCGATATACTTGCCATCGGGCGACCAGCGCACAATCCACACCTGCGCTGGGAGCTGGTGGGTCAGTTCAGGCGTCACCTGCGTAATGTTTCGAGTGTTGCCAGTATTCGGGGTATTACTGAAGGCCTGTTTCAGTGGGGTAAGCGGCGACTGTGTCACATGGTTGAGGATCAGGTCAGCCGCGATACCCCCTACTGCCACCAATCCTATCGCACCTCCTATCATGAATACGCGGCGTGGAAAGCGGCGCGGAGTTTGTGTTTGCGGTCGTACAGAGGTAGAAACGTCTGGTGCCTGCAAAGCCGGTGCGTAGGGTGGAGGCGTATTGGCCGTGGTATATGGCGGTAAGGTTGAATAAGCGCTGTGTTGCTGGGGTTGAACTCCATAAGCATCGTTGACATATCCCACTCCAGCCGTGTTTGGCGCTTGCTGGTATGGCTGCATTCCTGGAAGCGTGGACGGCGTCTGTGTCAGGGTAGGCGCGGGTGGTGCAAACGGCGCGGTTGAATAGAAAGAGCGTGAGGCATAAGATTGACCTTGCAGGCTGGCCTGTTCCAGCGCGGAGGCAAAGGCACGCACATCGGGAAAGCGTTGATGTGGGTCCTTGCGCAGCGCTATCATCACGACTTCTTCAACCGCTGGGGGGAGGTCAGGCACTAGCCCGCGCAGTGGTGGAGGGGATACCGTTGTGTGCTTGATCGCGACCTCGCTATAGGTGCCTTGAAAGGGGCGGTTTCCGCTCAGCCATTCATAGACGACGATACCCAGCGAGTACTGGTCGCTGGCAGGGCGCGGGTGAGCCTGGATCTGCTCGGGAGCCATATATACGATGGTGCCTGCGACATCCTGTGGACTCATGAAGGAAGTGCTTTGAGCAGTAAGCGCGATGCCGAAATCGCTGAGCAGCACCTCATTGTTGCGGCCAAGCAGCATGTTTTCCGGCTTGACATCGCGGTGGATCAGGCGTTGAGAATGTGCGTACTGCAATGCTTCTGCGACCTGCTTCACGTAGATTGCGACAGTGGGCAGCGGCACGCGTGTCCCTTTGGGATGGCGATGACGCAGGGTACCATTTGGGGCGTGATCCATAACCAGGTAGGGCGCGCCGCGCTCAACGCCAAAATCCAGGATGCGGACGATATGAGGGTGCAGCAGGCGAGCAATCATGCGGGCCTCGTTGCGAAATTTCTCCACGTCCTCGCTGGCCAGGCGAGTATAGAGCAGTTTGACAGCGGCCTGGGTATTGAGGTGAATATGCTCGCCAAGATATACCTCCGCAAAGCCTCCCTGTCCCAGTAGCTTTACAAGACGATAGTTACCCAGGAGTTGTCCAACCTGGCTTCCCCGATCTGCCATACACGACCCCTCGCTTTATTTCTCAGTTTGCATGGTTCGAGTGTATAGGAAGCGAACAGATTATGTCAAAAGAGTAGCAAGTATGTCTTATCTCTACTGAGATAAATACGGCGTTGTCAACGTATTCATAAAGTGAGAATAGTGTGTGTCTGAAGAAAGATGCAGCCCATATGATTTCTTCCAACCTGCTCTTTTGCTCCGAATGTGGAGCAGCCAACGAAAGCGATGTGCTGCTTTGCTTCGCTTGTAAGCAACCGCTCTGTAGCGGGTCTCCATCGCCACCTGTGCAGCCTGTGATACAATATGCTGCGCTTGCCGCGCCCGCACCCGTTGATTGCCTGTCGCCTGGTTCTCTTCTTGCCCAACGCTACAGGATCATCAGCCAGGTCGGGCAGGGAGGCTTCGGCGTGGTCTACAAGGCGAAGGATCGCAAAAACAAGCACAGGCTGGTCGCGATCAAACAGATCGATCGCAGCCGGCTCAGTCCACGAGAGATTATCGAGGCTACGGCCACCTACAACCGCGAGGTGACGTTACTCTCCAAACTGAGGCATGAGAACCTGCCGTGCATCTACGATCACTTCGCCGACCCTCAACATTGGTATGTGGTCATGGAGTATATCCGGGGCGAGACCTTGGAGGACTATCTTGCACGCCGGGGGCGTCTCTCTGTGAGACAAGTGCTCAAGATCGGCATAACACTGTCTACGGTATTAACCTACCTGCATACGCGCATCCCTCCAATTATTTTCCGCGATGTGAAACCTGCGAACATCATGCGCACGCGAAGAGGACACCTCTACCTCATCGACTTTGGCATTGCGCGCCACTTTACCCCTGGCCTGAAGAAGGATACTGGCCCGCTAGGCTCTCCCGGCTATGCCGCTCCCGAGCAGTATGGTAAGGCGCAGACAACCGTTCAAACCGATATCTATGGTCTGGGCGCGACTTTGCAAACCCTCTTGACGGGAAAGGACCCTTTAGAAAGTGTGGGTGGGGCACAACCTCTTCCGCATCGAAAGATCCCGCCGAAACTACAGGCATTGTTGGACCAGATGCTTGAGCACGATATGCATAAGAGACCGTTGAGTATGGAGAAAGTGAAAGGGCAACTCCAGCTCGTGAGAGCGAGGATCATGTGGATAGAGCGTTGTTTGCTTGCCTATGCCAGGGGTCTCCTGTACGGCATATTACCTTATGCGCTGGTGCAGTTGCTAATCTTGTTGCTCTCTATTCTCCGAAATCTTGGTCCTATATCAGAATTCCTTACCCCTTTGTTGATCCTCTTTACCGGTATGCTGTTCTTGATCCTCATGTTTCAATTGCTCGTCGCGATACACTTCCTCTTTCTTGCAGGCAAGCGTTTGATGGGCCTGGGAATGTTCACAGTGCTCGTGCTGCTCCTGTCATTCCAGCCATTGCACAACATGCCGTAGCTCTTGCTAATGATTGGCTTATTGTGAACCTATCCCTGCAATGCTACAATACTCCTGCAAAAAAGAACTACCGAGGAAAGTCATGCTGCTAACAATTACGAGTACATACCGGCCGGCAACAGACCTGGGCTATCTGCTGCATAAGAATCCAGAAAGAGCACAATCATTCGCTCTTTCCTTTGGCCAGGCTCATGTATTCTATCCTGAAGCCACTGTTGAGCGTTGCACGGCGGCACTACTTTTAGATATTGATCCTGTGCATCTCGTGCGCGGATTACGTGGGGAAGCTGCCCTGGAACAATATGTCAATGATCGCCCCTACGTGGCATCTTCTTTTTTAAGTGTAGCGATTGCGGCAGTCTTTGGTACGGCCCTCAATGGGCATTCCGCTTCTCGACAGGAACTGGCTGATACGCAGATACCCCTGCAGGCAAAGCTGGCCGTACTTCCCTGCCGTGGTGGAGAAAATTTTCTAAGGCGACTTTTTGAGCCGCTGGGCTATAGAGTGACAGCGATACTACACATGTTGGATGAGAAATACCCGGAATGGGGGGCGAGTTCGTACTTCTCGGTCACACTCGAGGGCAATTGTCGCCTGTGCGACTTATTAACGCACCTGTACGTGCTTGTTCCAGTATTAGACGATGATAAGCATTACTGGATAGGTGACGACGAGGTCGAGAAACTGCTGCGAAGGGGCAGAGGATGGCTGGAGACCCATCCAGAGCGCGAGCAGATTGCGTACCGTTATCTCAAGCATCAACGCAGCATGGCTCGTGATGCTATTGCCCGGCTGGTTGCTGACGACGTTCCTGGTCAGGATATAGACAAAGCGGCTGCTAATGACGAAGAAGAACGTATCGAGGAACGTTTGAGTTTACACGAGCAGCGCCTGGGAGCAGTTATGGCCGTACTTCATCAGGTTGGGACAAAACGCGTGCTTGATCTTGGTTGCGGCGAGGGGCGGCTGCTCAAGATGCTGCTCAAGGACAAAGCCTTTGAGCAAATAGTAGGCCTGGATGTTTCCTATCGTGCACTGGAAATGGCTCGCGATAGGTTAAACCTCGACCGCCTGCCTGCTAAACAGAGAGAACGTATCACGCTGATACATGGCGCGCTGACCTATCGTGATAAGCGCCTGGAAGGATACGATGCTGCGGCCGTTGTAGAGGTGATAGAGCATTTAGATCCACCGCGACTCGCTGCTTTTGAGCGCGTTCTCTTCGAGTTCGCCAGGCCCAACACTGTAGTGCTGACCACGCCGAATGCCGAATATAACGTCAAATTCGAGGGTTTGCCTGCCGGTAAGTTCCGGCACAAGGATCATCGCTTTGAGTGGACACGTGAGGAATTTAAAGCCTGGGCCTACAAAGTAGCTGAACGCTTCGGCTACGCCGTGCGTTTTCTCCCAATCGGGCCGGAGGACCCCCTTGCTGGTTCACCAACACAGATGGGAATTTTCTCGCGTTGAATTGCATGCGCTGTTGCTGTGATTGAGGATAAATCATGAAAATAACCGTTCCCGAACCCTGCCTGGTTGTGCTAATAGGTCCGTCAGGCTCCGGCAAATCTACCTTTGCTCGCGAGCATTTCAAGAGCACCGAGGTGCTCTCGTCGGATTTTTATCGAGGATTGGTCTCCGATGACGAGAATGACCAGAGTGCCACGAAGGATGCCTTTGAAGCGCTGCACTACATTGCAGCCAAGCGCCTGGCCGCAGGAAAACTTACGGTGATTGATGCCACCAATGTCCAGGCCGAAGCGCGTAAACCTCTTCTAGCGCTGGCCCGTGGGTACCATTGTTTGTCAGTGGCTATCGTATTCAATCTGCAGGAGAAGCTCTGCCAGGAGCGTAACCAGCATCGTCCCGATCGTGACTTTGGCCCGCACGTCGTACGCCAGCAATGCTCTCAGTTGCGACGTTCCTTACACGGGCTGCAGCGTGAAGGCTTCACCAGTGTCTCCGTGTTCACCTCGCCGGAGCAGGTTGACGCGGTCGAAATCGCACGCCGGCCACTCTGGAACAACCTGAAGCACGAGCACGGACCTTTCGATATCATAGGCGATGTGCATGGGTGCTTCGACGAGCTCCAGGAGCTCCTGGAGCAGCTTGGCTATGAGAGTCACGCAGAGGACGAGTTTCGTGTCTCTCATCCCCTGGGTCGCAAAGCGGTATTCCTGGGTGACCTGGTTGATCGAGGTCCTGCTGTCCCTAACGTGCTTCGTCTTGTTATGAGTACCGTGGCGACCGGAAGTGCTCTCTGTATCCCCGGCAATCACGATGTAAAATTGTTGCGCAAGCTAAAGGGGAAGGATGTACGTCTCACGCATGGCCTGGCCGCATCGGTCGAGCAATTGGAAAAAGAATCTGCCGAGTTTCGAGAGAAAGTGGCGCAGTTTATCGATGGCCTTGTGAGTCATTACGTACTGGATGATGGCAAGCTGGTCGTTGCACATGCGGGACTGAAAGAATCTATGCAGGGGCGTGCTTCAGGAGCGGTGCGTGATTTTGCCTTGTATGGCGAAACGACAGGTGAAACCGACGAATTTGGCCTGCCCATCCGCTATGATTGGGCAGCGGAATATCGTGGAAAGGCTATGCTAGTCTATGGTCATACACCTGTTCCCGAGGCCGAATGGCTGAATAACACGATAAATATTGATACGGGCTGTGTCTTTGGCGGTAAGTTGACTGCGCTGCGCTATCCAGAAAGAGAACTGGTTTCCGTTCCGGCCGCTCATACATATTGGGAGCCATCTAAACCTTTCCTTGCTGAAGATCGGATTCCAGCCCCTACGGCCCAACAGCAGCATGATGATGTTCTGGATATGGAAGATGTCTCTGGCAAACGCATTATCTCGGCGCGCTTGCAGCCGAATATTACCATTCGAGAAGAGCATGCTATCGCTGCACTGGAAGTTATGAGTCGCTTTGCTGTTGATCCCAGGTGGCTCATCTATCTCCCTCCAACTATGTCTCCATCTGAGACAAGCAGCGAACCAGGATTGCTTGAACATCCCACGGAGGCTTTTGCCTATTATCGTCATGAGGGTATACCCAGGGTCGTCTGTGAAGAGAAGCACATGGGCTCGCGGGCGGTCGTCATTGTGTGTCGAGATGAGGGGGCTGCTCGAAAGCGTTTTGGTGTTACGGGCGATGGAAGTGGCATATGCTACACTCGTACAGGAAGGCGCTTCTTCGATGACACTCTGCTCGAAGCGCAGGTGCTCTCACGAGTTCGCTCAGCATTGGATGCCGTAGATTTCTGGGAGAAGTTTGCTACCGATTGGGTATGTTTAGATTGCGAACTGATGCCCTGGTCGGTCAAAGCACAGGCTCTGCTGCTCCACCAATATGCTGCAGTTGGGGCTGCGGCGCGTGTCGCATCGAGTGAGACGGTAACAATGCTGGAAAAAGCAGTGGAACAGGGGCTTGATGCTGGTGCGTTACTCACTCATTATCAGGGAAGAGCAAAGCTGGCTGCGCAATATATTGAGGCCTATCGTCATTATTGCTGGCCGGTACACGCTGTGACTGATCTCAAGCTCGCGCCTTTCCATCTGCTGGCGACACAATCCGAAGTCCATGTTGGCAAGAATCATCTCTGGCATATGGAAACACTGGCAGAAGTATGCCGTGCTGATGGAGAAGTGCTTCTCGCTACACCCAATAAAGTTATAGATGTCACTGATCCAGCAAGCATCGAAGATGGTATCTCCTGGTGGAAAGAGCTTACCGGTCGGGGCGGCGAGGGCATGGTGGTCAAGCCGCTGGATTTCATCGTGAGGGGAAAGCGCGGCATAGTGCAGCCCGCTTTAAAATGCCGGGGACCGGAATACTTGCGCATTATCTACGGACCGGAATATACCTTACCTCAGAACCTGGAGCAGTTACGAAAACGTGGGCTGGCGGCGAAACGTTCGCTGGCTCTGCGAGAGTTTGCCCTGGGTGTCGAAGCATTAGAGCGTTTCGTGCGGAACGAACCCTTGCGCCGTGTCCATGAATGCGTCTTTGGCGTGCTGGCCCTTGAAAGCGAGCCCGTTGATCCACGACTATGAGCCTGGCCCGTCCTGTTCCATCCCTGGGGAACCTTCAAGCAGAGCAGGCGTAAGAAGCTCTATTGTGAAGAGCGTCGCTGCTGTACCCACAACCAGGCGAAACCGGCCAGCGTTATCAGACCAAACACAACCGCGAAGACGTAGTAGCTGGTAGGAATAAAACCGCAACTGGCGCTTCCACCGCCAGGAGGGGCCATCAGTGGCTGTCCGGTGCATCGTGGTGGAGCGGTGATAATATCCAGGATAAAGACAAGCGCGGGCAGACCGCCAAAGCCTACCAGGAGCGCCCAGAGATTGCGCGTGCGCAGGCGAATGAGGCCAGCGATGAGCAGAATCAGGCCGGTGAGCAGCAATGGCAGGCCAATCGACAAAATGCTAATGAGGCCGATGCCGAGCAAGGCCCCGGTGATGAGCCAGTAGAGGATAGCAAGGTTACGCATAGAGATTTCCTTTGCGTTTTCTGTTTTCCAGTGTCTAATACGGATTCGCGAACCGTTCTATAAAACCGCAAAACCGCGTAGGGGCGGGAGTGGTGCGGACGGGTGGTGGGGATGCTTGCATCGCCCCTTGCCGGTAAATAGTTGTAGCTTTGACTACAGATTCGTATAAGCGTTCTCTTCATAGAATAGAAGGAACTGATTGAAGATGGGTAGTGCCAGGGCACATGCATTGATTCATGAGCAGGCGCAGGTTTCCTGATTTATGATGTCGAGTTACCAGGCGGGGTTTGTGCCATTGAAGCGGAGGAGGACGACTCTCCACCACCCCCGTCCCTACGAAATAAGCAGCGCATAGCACCGAAGGCTACATATGTCGTACAATGCCTCTAGCGAAATGAAATGACCAGGCAAAACGCAAACAGGCTAAAACAACGCTCCCATTTGGAGGAATCATGTCCGATACCACGAACCCACAGGCACAACATAAGCACACCAACCGGCTCATCAACGAGACGAGTCCATATCTGCTGCAACACGCGCACAACCCGGTAGACTGGTACCCGTGGGGCGAGGAAGCCCTGCACAAAGCAAAAGTGGAGGACAAACCGATCCTGCTCAGCGTCGGCTACTCCGCCTGCCACTGGTGCCACGTCATGGAGCGCGAATCCTTTGAGAACGAAGAGATCGCCGCCATCATGAACCAGCATTTTATCTCAATTAAGGTAGACCGCGAGGAGCGTCCCGATATAGACAACATCTATATGCAGGCCGTACAGGCCCTGATACAGCAGGGCGGCTGGCCCATGACCGTTTTCCTCGCACCGGATGGTCGCCCTTTCTATGGAGGCACCTACTTCCCGCCGGATGACCGCCAGTATGGGCAGCAAGTGATGCCGGGATTTCGCCGCATCCTGCTGACTCTAGCCGATTACTACCAGAATCACCGCGAAGAGGTGGAAGAGCAGGCCGCACAGCTTGGCGATTACCTCAAGCAGCGCAGCAGCACTCCCCTGCGCAGCAAGGGCGGTGTTCTCCCCGAGGGCACCATGCCGCTTGAGATGTTGAGTAACGCCAGCCGCGAACTCGCCGCTGAATTCGACCCGGTAAACGGCGGTTTTGGCAATGCCCCCAAGTTCCCCAATACCATGTCCCTCGAATTCCTCCTGCGCACGCACCGGCATCGCCTGCGCGGGGAGATTGGCACAAAGGCAACCAGGCCCGAACTGGAGATCGTCGAATCATCGCTGCAGCACATGGCAAATGGCGGCATCTATGACCAGTTGGGCGGGGGCTTCCATCGCTACTCCGTAGACGCCGAGTGGCTCGTGCCGCACTTCGAGAAGATGCTCTATGATAATGCGCTGCTCAGCTGCGTCTACCTGCACACCTACCTCGTCACGAATAACCCGTTCTATGAGCACATCGTCGAAGAAACGCTCGATTACGTCGTGCGCGAAATGGTCTCGCCCGAGGGCGGCTTTTATTCCACGCAGGACGCCGATAGCGAAGGCGAAGAGGGCAAGTTTTTCACCTGGACACTTGCCGAGATCGCAGCAGCGCTGCCCCCCGAAGATGCGGCGCTCTTCATCAAGTACTACGGCGTAACGCAGGAGGGTAACTTCGAGGGGAAGAACATCTTACATGTCGCACAGGATGCGCAAACGGCAGCCGCTGACGCGGAGATCAGCCTGGATGAGCTGCAAGCGTCCCTCGCGCTCAGCCGGGAAATACTTTTTGCAGTCCGCGAGAAGCGCGTAAAGCCGGGACGCGATGAGAAAATACTGACTTCCTGGAACGGGCTGATGTTACGCAGCTTCGTAGAGGCCGGGCGTTACCTTAGTCGTCCTGACTACCTCCAGGTCGCCATGAATAACGCGGAGTTCTTGCTGCGCAACCTGTACCGCGATGGCCGCCTGCTGCGCACCTACAAAGATGGCCGTGCGCACTTAAAAGGCTACCTGGAAGATTACACCTTCCTGGCCGATGGCTTACTGGCCCTCTACGAAGCCACTTTTAACCCGCGCTGGTTTGGTGAGGCACGCCGTTTAATGGACGAAGCAATCGAATTGTTTGCCGACAATCAAAACGGCGGCTTTTTCGATACAGGCATCGACCATGAAGAACTGGTCAGTCGCCCCAAGGATATCATGGACAACGCGACCCCCGCGGGCAACAGCGTGGCCGTGGATGTATTGCTGCGCCTGGCGGCTTTCACCGGCGAGGAAGTGTATCGCCAGTTCACCGATGACTACCTGCGCCCCATTGCTGATATTATGGTGCAGCACCCACAGGCTTTCGGGCACGCGCTCGGCGCACTTGACTTTGCCATCTCGCAGAGCAAAGAGATTGCCATCATTGGTGATCCCCGGCAGGCGGACACGCGCGCCTTGCTGGAGGTAGTCAACGAGCGCTACCTGCCGGACAGCGTCCTGGCCTGCGCCTCGCCCGTTGATATTGAGGCCGTACAAGCTATACCCTTGCTGGCGGACCGCCCCATGCAAGACGGCAAAGCGACCGCCTATGTCTGTCAGAATTTCGCCTGCCTGGCGCCGGTCAACACCCCGGAGGAATTGGAGAAGCTGCTGTGACAACAGCAGCTCGGCATCATGGTAGGGGCGGGGGTGGTGTAGAGCGGGGTGGGGACCCTTGCGGTCGCCCTCGTGCCTCGTCATCACAGCGGTCGCCCTTGTGCCCATGAGCCCTAATCATTCACATAGCGCATCTCGCCCTTGACATCGTGGCGGCACAGCACGCCGGTGCGTGCCAGCTCTTCTAACGCCAGGATGGCGGCCGCTTTTTCCTTGCGTCCCGGCGCTTTCTTGCTGGGAGGTGCAAACATCTGCGCGACTTCCTGCGGAGTAAATACGGTGAGGTCGCCTGTGTGCTCTTGCAAGTAATGAGTAATGGAATCCTCGTACCATGTCACAAGATTGGCGGGCTGCTTTGATTTTGCAGGTGTATACCTCACAATCATCACCGGGCAGGAGGCGATCTGCAGGACTCTACGCGAGGTGCTGCCCGCAATGAAACGCCTTAACCTCTGCTTCACAGAGTTATCATGACTGCCGACGACAATAAAATCGACCTGTAACTCTTTCGCCGATTTGACAATCTGGTCTGCTGGTACCCCCAGGCGTATCTGCGTTTCAATTTGATCTGGAGCAATGCCGCATTTCTGCAATTCGGTCCGCGCCTTGCGCAAGGCATCCTCGGCCTGGGCACGCTGCTCGTAGGTGAATAACGTGGGTTGCATGTGTCCGACGTACATGCCCAGGGCCGGCGACGCAATAGTGGGTATTGGAATAACATGGAGTAGCACCAGGTATACCTGTGGGGCGGCCTGCTCGACGAACTCGCTCATCGTCCGCAGCGCTTGTTGTGTAGCAGGTGAGATGGGAGCATCAATGCCCAGCAAAATGCGCTTATTCATGGCCGTTCCCCATTCAAATTGCTAACAGGTCACATTATGCCGGTCAGTCTAACCTACAGCCATCGGGTAACATATCCATCTATGCTCAAAGTATACAAGCTTTTGGAATGCTAGGCAAGGATTAATTTCACCCACGATTTTCACGCCCTCCCGGCGTATACTTCTCTTGTTGATTGGAAATGGGTCAAATGTCACATCCGTTCTTGTACCGCTCCTGGTATGCTTATGAAGAGGATGAAGGGAACCCTTGACAGCCTTTTTAAAACTACTTTTTCTACATTCAAATCGTTCAAAAAGGTGGTTGATGAACTGAAGAGAAAGATCGATTTGATTTGCTCTGGTTGAAAACGTCTATAATAACATTGTAATAGCATGTGTTTCGACACGGAAAGTAGGTCAGGAGTGATGGGTATAGAGATGGAAGACCTACCAGATCAGATGAGCTTATCAGCGCTCGCAGACCGCTGTATGAGCGAGATCCAACATTACCGGCGCCATGAGCCATACAATGATCGGTATTGCTTAGAGATTTTCCATCGCGCCATGGTCAGGCATGACCCGCAGGCCTGGGAACTCTTGCAGCGACGCTTCACCCCGACGGTGAAAGCGTGGATGCGCAATCATCCGCATCGGGATATCGCGTGCCGCCACCAGTCCGAAGAGGACTACGTGGCCGATACCTTCGTGCGCGTCTGGCAGGCGTCGATGCGCAATCGCCTGGAATTTGACACCCTGGCAGCCGCCCTCAGTTACTTGAAGGTCTCGCTTCAAGGGGCGGTGATCGACAAACTCCGCGCGTATTCACGACCAAAAGAAGCGCCGCTGCCTGAACCTGGCTCCGATGCCCCCCATGTTGAAGAGCCTGCAAGCGAAGACGAGTATGGAAGTCACGATATGTGGGAAGTCATCAGGAGCCTTCTGCCGAACAAGCGCGAGCGGAGGCTGGCCTACCTGCTCTATTACTGCGGGCTCAAACCCAGGGAAGTGATGCAGTATTGTCCCAAGGAATTCAGCGACATTCAGGAGATCTATCGTCTGACACGGAACATCCTGGAGCGGCTCATGCGCAATCGCGATCAATTTCGCTGGCGCCTGGGCGATGGCGAACCGTAGAGTGCGGAAATCCTGCCTGGGGGGCAGGTAATGGAAGCACGTGGGTCTATCCCCTATGGTCACTCGCGTAGTACTCACTCACGTAGTACAATGAATAAGATAACTGATACGCAAAAAATGGCACCTGGCTACGTCTATACAGCGATATTTCCATAAGGGAATATGCTGGATTGTATGCCTAGTGTGCCATAGTGCATAGATGAGGAATGATGACGATGGATTGTCAAAACTCAATTGCCCCCACTGACGAGGAGCTTTTAAGCTTTGCTCTCGATGGAGAAGCTTTGCCTGATGCAGCCAGAACCCACCTTGAGCAGTGTGCAACCTGCCAGCAGCGGCTTACCAGGTACGAACAAGCCAACGCCTACCTGATTTCGCACCTCTATCGCAGTCAATGTCCCACTGGCGAGCAAATTAGCCTCTATTGCGCTGACTTATTGCCGGAAGACGAACGCATGAGAATAGCAACCCACATCTTAGAATGCCCGCTGTGCGCCGCCGAAGTCGAGGATACCCGGCGCTTCTTGCAAGTATCAGACATCGAGCTTCCTTCACCCTCCCTCTCCCCTCGCACTCTTGTACGCCGCATTTTTGCCACGCGCGTCGTGCGCCCGCAGCTGCAATTCGCCGTGCGCGGCGACGCCCCCGAAACAACCTGGCCGCGCCAGTTCAAAGCCGAATCTGTCGATCTTTCCTTGCATCTATCGCGTACGAGCAGCGGCGAGCCTATGCTGCTCGGCATCCTGACCAGCACCGATCCCGCGGAGAGCGTGGATGCTCTTGAAGGAGTGCCCGCGGAACTCTACAACGCACCCCTGAATGTCGATGGCGACGAACCCGGCGCAGCGCCGCTGCTGTGTACACAGGTAGACGAACTGGGCAACATCGTCTTCAAACCCGTGTCCCCTGGCGAATATGCCCTGATTATCTACCTGCCCAATCGCGAAATGATCATCGATGGCCTGACCATCGAGTAAATACAACTGCACTTTTTCTGGTATACCGGCTGGCTGTCTTTGTAGGTCTATCTATGCAATTGCCTGTTAGCACTGGGGGCTAACCACCAAACATGGATACCGAACTATTTTTACAATACCTGCAATACCTGCGCGACCATACCTTAGAAGAAGGCCGCGCCTACATTCAGGAACATATTTCAGAACTATCCGACCACGCTGCCATCGGTGAGTTGCTGGCGGAAGAAGCTCTGCGGCTACTCTATTCCCCCTTTGTCTCCCTTAAGGTAGCTGAACTGCTGATTTCCTACGGTGAGTATACAGGACACCTCTCCTCTCATGCGCTAGGATTGAAGGCGAAGGGGGATGCTTTGGTACAGATTGGACATTTTCAAGCAGCAATAGAAGTCCTGGATACTGCGGGAGAAGAATTTTTGAGGTTGGAAGATGAAGGAAACTGGGCGCGTTCGCGTATTAGTTGGATTTTGGCCTGTGCGTGGCTTGGTCGTGTCGAAGATGCGCTAAAAGTGGGAGAGCAAGCACGCAATGTGTTTTTGCGACTCGGAGAGCCCTACTGGGTCTGCGTAATCGATAATAATATTGCCATGATCTTAGACTATACTGGACAAAAGGAAGAGGCAGTCAAGTTGTATGAAAGCATGCTGGCTATCTATCCTACTGTGGCCGATCAAAGTGAGACCTTTATCAAACGCTCTATAGCCCTTGCTCAACTAAACCAGGCAGTACTTTTATTCTGGCTTGGTGAGTTTGAACAGGCTTACCACCTATATCAGAAGGCGCTTGCTAGCTTCAATGAACTCAATATAACGGACCAGGCTGCTCTCGTAGAGATTAATTTGGCAGAACTCGATTATACACAAGGCTACTACGGCTCGGCTCTGAGACGGTATTACCAGGCTCGTGAAAGATTGATGCAGAGCGATGAAGATAACACCCTACGTTTAGCCCTGCTCAAAGTCTATATGGCAAATTGCCTGGTGAAACTTGATCGAATGCAGGAAGCATGTCTTGTGTCAGAGGAGGCGGTCGAGGAATACCGAAAAGTTGGTATGTCGCAGAGCATATACAATGTGCTACATCAACATGCAATTACACTGATGGCCTCTGGTAAATTGAAGGAATCGCTGGAAGTCCTCGATGAAGCACGGGATCTCTTCAAGAATGGGGGCTTTGAACCACTCGCTTATCTTGCTAAGCTGCATCAAGCTGAAATTTTACTGGAGTTGGATTCTGTTAGCACAGCGTATAACTTGGCCCATTCTATTAAGTATTATTTTGACACACAGAGTTTGACGGCGTGTACTGTTCGCGCAAGCCTGGTGATGGTTGGCGCGCTGATTGCAGAAGCGCAGAAGGCTTTATTGGAGCGAAAAGAGCAACCAGGTAGCGCTCTGGAGGAAGCCATTACCCTCTGTAAAGAGGCGATGTCACAGGCGCGCCAGCACAATTTGCAAGAAGAGGTCTATAAGAGCCACTATTTAATGGGGCGAATTTGTGCACTTCAAAATAACCTCGCGAAGGCTGCCAGGTATTACCAGGTCGCTATTGCTCAGATTGAACGTATCCTGGGCAATCTTGTCCATGACCTTTCACCTTCATTTCTACATACCACCTGGGCAATCTACGAAGATATGATCATGCTGTGTTTGCAGCAAAAACAGGCTGAAAAGGCTTTCAGCTATCTCGAGCGAGCGCGTTCGATCACACTTCGTCAGCATCTCAATAAAATGAGGCTGTCCTTGAACAAAGAGGAGGCGCGGGGAGAAACTGCTTCCGTAGAGATGCTGCGAACACAAATGGAGTTAAAAGACTGGCAGGAGAACCATCGTTACTATAGTACCCTGCTTGCGGAAATCGATACCTCGGTATCGCCCACACTCGATAAAACAATTATTGAGAGGGAATTGAAGCAGTGTGAAACGAAAGTAAACGAGCTTTTCGAACGGCTGCATCTTCATCAGTTAGAGGTAGATAGGGAAGATCACCAGGCGCGTTCAAGAAAAAGAATGAGATCAAAAGAACGTTTGCTCACAGGGCAAGAAATCGATCCTGCGAGGCTGCGGCAACAGCTTTTACCGGAACAGCTGCTGCTCACATATTATCTCCATAGGGATAAACTGATCATTTTTGCCATGACCACTGATTGCATGGTTACATATGAAAACCCCGAAGGGATTAAAGAATTAGAATATCTTTTGCCTTTATTGCATGCGCACCTTCAAACCGGTGGATGGTCTGATCCACAAAATCCACCTCAAAAGACAATCCGCCGCCTGTTGAATAAACTCTATACTCTATTGATTGCTCCTGTTACCTCATTACTACCGCCTATATCGGGGCATCTAACTATCGTTCCCTATGGACCTTTGCATCAGTTGCCGTTTCACGCACTCCACGATGGAACACACTTTCTGATAGAAAATTTCCAGGTGAGCTATCTCCCGGCCAGTAGCCTGCTCGTACATCTCAGTTCTGCTAAAAGCGAACTGGTTAACCAATCCGTTCACATGGAACACAATATCAAACCACCCCTGGTATTTGGCTACTCAGAAAATGGGCAATTGCAGCACGTTTATGATGAAGCGCAGGCTATATCATCGCTGCTTGGAAGTCGTTGCTATCTCGACAGGGATGCGACTATTGCCAATCTTATTCAGGAGGCTTCATCTACCCCGATTATTCATCTCGCAACGCATGGGCAAAGCAGGTTGGACGCGCCTAATTTTTCCTATGTGCGTTTAGCAGATGGGCAGCTCAATGCGATTGATGCTTTCAGCCTTAACCTGGCAGGATGCGAACTGGTCACGTTGAGCGGCTGTGAAACGGGATTGGCTTTGAGCAGTGGAGGCGATGAACAATTGGGCCTGGGACGAGCGTTTTTGGCAGCAGGAGCAAACTCCTTGTTAATGAGCCTCTGGTCTGTGGAGGATAACGCGACGAGCGAGTTGATGAAACTCTTTTACCAGCATCTTTTGAACGGAGAGAGCAAAGTTCAAGCGCTGCGCGCTGCCCAGTGCAATTTCTTACGCCAGGAGGGATTAATGTATACGCATCCATACTTCTGGGCTGCCTTCCGTCTCGTTGGAGATATCCGGCCCTTAAAATACTTTGGCAGTAGCAACTCAACCTCTAAAAAAACCATCGCTCGTCGTTGAGATGTTTAGAATATTGACGACTATGAATAATCTCTACGAACGATGCGCGTAGAGAGGCATGGAGGCAAAGATGGATATGCAGCAAATGCCGATGGGCGATATGTCTATGGGCAATGTGCACACCTCGTTCTGGCGCGACGACCAGGTCACTGTCTTGTTTCATTCCGATAAGCACCTCATTGTAGATGGCATGCTCAACAATGATCCTCTAAAAGAGTTGCATTTACAGCGGTATGTGGTACAGCTTAGTAATTTCCTCAAGCAACATGGGGTGCCAGTCACTTTACATTTTTTAGATGATAGCGATCATCCTATGCGCAAGCCGATGCCACAAGACACTTCAGGTATGAGCAACATGGCAGCTGCCTTCCAGCTGCCTACCGGCGTCTATGCTTTCGGCTTCCCCAAACCCATTGAGAGTGAATTTGGACCCATTAGCACCAGTGTGATTAGCTTCTTGCAGATTGAGCAACATTCTTCCCAGGGTGGAAGTGGCAGCGCCTCAATGGACATGCCAGGTTCCGGTGCTGATGGCAATGGTAACGGGAAGAACGGCTCTATGGACATCATTCCCCGGATAGTGAATACTCTCAATGAACACCTGAAGGAACTCAATGGGGTTGAAGTTATCCGCGATGAACATCTGAAGGAACTCAATAGGGATGAAGTCATCCCCATCACCATTGCTGCGCCATTGTGGTTAACTGGAGGAACTCCGGTTGGTTCAGGTCAGGGTTGCCCGCTCAGTCCCCCTCTGCCAGTAAAAGACTCCTGCTCTAACTGGCGTATCAGGTTGCCTCACCTTCCGCATGATCTAAAATCAAAGAAAGGTGATGGTGTGACGGTCTTTATCCTGGACGCATTTCCAGAACGAGGGGTAATCGCCAGGGCAGCGCGCGATGCAGGAGATGACAACCTGCTTCTGAGAAGCGTCAACGAAACGGTTACATTTGATTACAGTTTCATGTCAGGCATACAAGACGTGCAAGAAATTGGTGCTACCAATGGCACTTTCGTCGGCAAGGATGTCTATGGACGGCATTATCCCATTCACCTGGAGGATCACGGCCTGTTCATTGCCGGTATTGTGCGTGATCTTGCTCCTGAAGCGCGTATCGAGTGCATCCGCGTCCTGGATGATCTGTGCGTAGGCGATGTGAATGTGATTGCGGGTGCCCTCAATCAAATATACTTCCGTAAAGCGCTGCGGTCGGGAGACCTCTATGGCAAACCGGTTGTCGTAAACTTGAGCCTGGTGATACCAACCGATGACGAAGCGAAATCACAGGGAGTTATTATCAACCCTGGCGATGCCAATAATCCATGGTCCAGTCTGAAACAACCCCTTCAGATTCTGGGCCAACTTGGCGTTATCATTGCAGCCTCTGCCGGAAATGAGGGAGATGAGCGTGAGATGACCGGCCCATTTCGTCCTCAGGCGCTCTACCCGGCGGCTTTCGCCTATGATCCATATGACCTGGATCATGTTATTCCGGTTGGTGCCGTGGACTCATGTGGGAAGGTGACCTCCTATAGCTGCTACCCCGGGCTACGAGGCGTTGCGACTTATGGCGGAGAAGTACCATCCGTGGTACCTCCCAGCCCTCCCTATGCTACCAGCAACGATCCTGATGTGAGACCTTCAGATATGCCGCGAGGCATCTATAGTTCTGTCGAGTTTCCGCCGCTCTCGCTGGATCCTCCCGCTCAATACTATACTTCGCCCAACGATCACGCCTGGGCGTACTGGGTGGGAACATCGTTTGCGACTCCCATCATCAGCGCGTTGGCGGCGCGCGTTCTGGAAGCGAATGGCGGTATCCCAGAAGTTCTCAACGCTGCTTCTGATACAACACAATGGGACAGGTTGGACCTTTCGCTGGATGGGGGTAGCACCGCGACAGGCAATATGCTCATAGCAGCACAACATTGTGTGCATAAGGACCGGGACGATAAGGACAATGAGGAAGAGGTCGTGAATATAGTAATCAATGAGCTCAACTCATGAGCTCATAAAGTGCATGTATCAGACCTGAGCAGTACAATAAGGATGGAGCAGATGAGACACTCGCTCCATCCTTATTAGGGAAGAAGTATCTATCCTACTTCGACTTCCCCCTCCCACCGGTCAACGCCCCCAGGATGATCAGCAGGACACACGCGCCGAGGAATGAGATTAACACAGTGCCCCAGAAGTGAAAGTTACCGGTAATGCCCAGCAGGCTTGCCAGGTAGCCGCCAATCACCGCGCCGACCAGGCCAACGACAATGTTACCAATGCACCCCATACCGCGGCCGCGCACAACAGCGCTTGCAAGAAAACCCGCGATTAGACCGACAATCAGCCACCCAAAAAGACCATCAATTGCAAAATTTATCCCCGGAATTGACGCCAGTGCCATGTGAAATGCCTCCTTTTGCTTTTTCATATATTATTACCAGGTTCACTACCCGATATACGTGAAAAAAGCCGGAGAGTTTCGTCGATGACGGCTGAATTGTCACAGGGCACAGGTCAAGGGCATAAAAAAAGGGACGGCTCAATTGAGCCGTCCCGCCTGACCTAGCCTCTTTTACGGCAGGGTGGTACGCCGGCGTCCGAAGCTGCCGGACACCAGGCGAAGAATGGCAATCAGGATACACGCGCCAATGAAGGCGATGATGATCGTCCCAATTAAACCACCTGCCCCTATGCCTAGCAGGCTTGCCACGAAGCCGCCGATGAACGCGCCAACGATACCAACGATGATATCACCGACGATACCATAGCCTCCGCCGCGCATGACCAGGCTGGCAAGAAAACCGGCAATCAAACCGACGACCAGCCACCATACTAAGCCAGACAGACTAATGTCTGCCAGAACTATATTCGCAAGTGCCATGTTACTTTTCTCCTTCTGTCTATTTACTTCCTTGATCGAAACTTTCGCAAATGCAGTGTTTCAATGAACAACTATCTATGGCGCGCATCTCACTGAAAAAGTTCCATTGTCCGCATTTGCTATCTATACATTAAACTAGAGCGCTTCGACTCTACAAGTCAGCAATAAAAATGCTAAGCTTTTTCCAAACTTGTGCCAAGCTTTTTAATCTTGTATGGATCAACGCTGCTCTTCTACATCCATCCTGTCCCTTTGTCCATTGTTTGGCTGACCGGTGTATGATACCTTAAGTGAGGTACACGTAAAAGCAAACAAGGAGTATACAGCATGTCCCCTGCGCCCGATACCCCGGAACAGAAAGCAGCAGCGGATGGAGCCGGTGCGGCCGTGCCTCCGAAACCTCGTTTAACCCTGACAGTACTGCACCTGCCCCTCAATGTCTACCTGCTGCTCTTTTTCACATTGGGCAAAGGCTTTCAGCTTAGTATCTCCACCTTGACCGTAAACTATTACGCACATAGCCTGGGCTACCGCCCCGACTTCATCGGCCTTCTGAGCGCCATGCCCGCCCTCGGCTCGCTGGTCAGCGCCATTCCAATCGGCCTGCTGGCTGATCGCATAGGCCGCAAGCCCGTCCTGGTGGGAACCGCCATCTTAACGCCCTTGTTTCTGGCGGGTATCGGGCTGGGGACCACCCCGTTCTGGCTGCTTGGCTGCGCCTTCATGCAGGGAGTCGTATCGACGGCCTACTGGGTCACAAACCTGCCCCTTCTCACAGAGAATACCACCGAGCGGCAGCGCGTGGGAGTATTCGCCCTGAATAGTTTCCTGTTACTCGGCGTTGGTGCCCTCGGCAATTTGCTGGGCGGGTCCATTCCCGAGTTCGTCGCTGCCATCTTGCATGTTTCCGCTGCCAGCACCGTTCCCTTGCGCTGGGGTGTCCTCGCCGCAGCGCTGAGCACATTCATCTTCGGTTTGCCCTTGTGGTTCCTGCGTGAGCCAGAACGCCGGCGTGTAACTGCCAGCCGCACCAGCATCAGTGCGCCCTTGGCTACGAGAGAAAAACTGCCTGTACTGCTCTTTGCGAAGCTGCTGGTGTGCGACCTCCTGTTTACAATGGGCGAAGGAGCCGTGGTCGCGCTGATTCAGCTCTACTTTGTCCTGCGTTTCCATCTCCTTCCCGGGCCGCTGGGCATCATTTTCACCATTTCAGGCCTGGCCGGGGGCATCTTCTCGCTAACGGCCCCCCTGTTTGTCAACCGCTGGGGCAAGTTACGCATCATCACCACCGTCATGTATCTCAGTTCTCCCCTGATGATCCTGATTGGTTATGCGCCCGTGCTATGGCTGGCAATCGCAGGAGAATATACACGCTCCTTCATGCGCACCCTGATCGAGCCGGTCTACGCCGCCTTCGCAATGGAGCGGGTTTCTGACCGTTTCCGCGCCACCCTGAGCGGCTGTTATTCAGTGACATGGAGTATCGGCTTCAGCATCGGCCCAACGATTGCCGGCTGGTTACAGACAAATGTCAACCTATCGACCGCCTTCGTCTTCGGAGCCTGCTGCTTAACAATCAGCGCTAGCCTGCTGCTCCTGTTTTTTGGCCAGAGGAAAAAAACAGAGCGGTGGCCTATATAGCCTAGCATGCAACAAATTAACATCGATTGGCGTATACTCTAAAAGACTCGAAATGATCCCAGGTCACCTGGTAAAATGGGTCTCCGTCCTTGTGGGGAAATGTATTGTATTCGTAGGGGCGGGAGTGGTGTGGAGTGGAGTGGGGATGCTTGCATCGCCCCGGTAACTCCCCTTTTTTGGTAGAAGTGCCATTGAATGTGAACTACGTCATAGCCATGTTATGATATGTAATGTACACTACGACAGTCTAATAATTTTCAGCCAGCATAGGAGCTTGTAGATGAGGTCAAGCGTAGCTGGGTCTCACCCCTCTGGGCAGGGTACTACCAATCTAGGGACCCGAAGTCCGGTCGCAGCACCCAGGTCCGAATTTAGATCTCCGCGTCCTCAACATCAAATCCCCCATCCTGCAGCTTACAGGGAGAGGCAGCGCAGTTTTTCGCTTGCTCCGAGTGAAGGCTGGCTTGCTATGCTGCTGCTGGCCATAGCCCTCTATAGCGTCGTCTTCTCGATAATCTCTTCCGATTGGGTGGACAACAGCTTCATACTCCCCTGGAGCGCCGCTGCCGGTTTGCTGGTAGGCCTGTGCGTTGCAAAAATACAGCGTTTCCCGCAGGCTATTTTACATCTCGGGGCCTGTCTCGCGGGATATTGGCTTTCGATCTATCTCACCAGCGTGCTTGCCTTTCATATTTCATGGCTGGTGCTGCTCGGAAATTTACGTGCAGTCATTGGCGGCGGTTTAACCACATCGGCGGCAGCAAACAGCGGGATGGTTTTTCTCTTTTATCTCACATTCCTCTCTTTCTTTCTTGGCTACTTTGGCGCCTGGTTGATCTATCGCGCTCATCTGCCCTGGCTGGTGGCGTTAGTCTATTGCGCTATCATGCTGGTGAATCTCAACTACGCAAAACAGGACCTTTCCTACCTGCTCGTCATCATGCTTGGCGCCCTGATCCTGCTGATTGCCCGCATTCAACTCGTTAACCAGGTAAATCGTTGGATCAATGAAGGCCTGCATACAGATCGCGCGTGGCTGCAGGATATTAGCCGCCGGTTTGTACAAGTTTCATCGCTCTTGATGCTGCTCATCCTGGTGATAGCCTGGGTATTGCCCAGCCTGGCGCAACCTGGGTCGGGAGTCAATTTCTGGAATGGCCTGGATAATGCATGGAACAGTCTCACACATGGGCAATTTCCCCTGGGCGGCCAGGGTTCACTCTTTCAGACAATTCCAACTACTACCAACTTCTTTGGTGACCAGCTATCGATCACCGGCAGTGTAATTCTGCCAACAGGTGAAGTCCTCAGCTATACCAGCAATGCTGCGCCCCAGTCGCAATACCTGGAAGGCTTCACCTACGACCGCTTTGATGGCCATACCTGGACATCATCGGCCCCGAATCAGCCCCAGCAATTTCTCGCGAATACGCCGCTACCATTGGAGACCATGAGCAACAACTTCAACCAGGTAACGACCACTGTCAACGTCACCCAGCCACCGGGGGGTACAAAGCATTATATCTTTGCGCCCGCGCAGCCGGCGAGTTTTAACGTGCCTACGGCCCTCTACGGCAACGGCATTACCGCTGCCTGGACGCAGCGGGGTCCTTTAACACAGGGAGAGCGTTACCGGGTCATATCCGATATTCCAACTGCCACTGCCCAGGATTTATCTACAGTTTTATTTCCCCAGGATAGCCAGAATCTCTGGTCAAACGACTCGAACATTCCTATAGTCAAACAATATTATCTCCAAACGCCCACCGATCTTCCGTCAAGCGTACGCACTACAGCCCTGCAATGGACCCGGGGAACAACGAATGTCTACGATGCAATGAGAGAACTGCAAGCGCATCTAAGTGATCCAAAGCAATTTACGTACTCCGTAAAGAATCCACCCGTACCAGGCAACGTGGATGCTGTAGCATGGCTGTTACAGACTCACCAGGGTTACTGCACTTACTATGCCAGCGCAATGACTATCATGGCGCGTTTACTCGGCATTCCTGCGCGCATAGTAAATGGCTTCAGCCAGGGACAGTATGACTCAAAACACAAGGTATGGGTTGTTAATGGTAGTGACGCTCATAGCTGGGTACAGGTCTACTTTCCCACCTTTGGCTGGATCAATTTCGATCCCACCCCTGGCTTTTCGCTCAATGGCGCACCGTCTACACGGCCCAATCCGCCTCCAGGGCAACCCCGGCCCCCAACCAGCCCGCATCCGACGCCTGCTCCCGGGCACCAGAAGACTAGCCCGCAGCATAAACAGACCCCCGGCTCGACCGGTTCCGGCACAGGAATTAACTCGCCAGGTGCGCAAGTAAGTCAGGAGCTTTTTCTAGGCCTGTCGCTGCTGATCTTAGCCATCTCCATCCTCATATTTGCCTTTGCCTTGTTCAACTGGTATAAAGAGCGTTGGCTCAATGCTGCTGCTAGTGTTGCCTCGACTATGTTCTGGCGTGTTTGCCGCCTCGCTAGCTGGGCTGGCCTGCCTCCCAGGGGATGGCAGACTCCCTATGAATATAATCGTGTGCTGAGCAGGCACTTCCCGCGTGCAGCGACACCATTGCGCCGTGTTACCGATCTTTTTGTACGCGAGCGCTGGGCGGCCCCTCATGAACTGCCAGGAGCTGCCGAAGAGCAAGCCTTGGAGAAACTCTGGCCCCAACTACGCAATACCCTCTTCCGCTCCATCCTCAAGCGCAAAAGAACGAAATAGTAAAAAATCTAATCAGGGACCCGCGTAGGGGCGGGAGCGGTGTGGAGTGGAGTGGGGATGCTTGCATCGCCCCGGCCGTGCACATGTCACCTCCCCCTACGCGCTTGATGGAGTGTCCTACGCTGGCTGGATAGGTTGCTTCAGCTCACCTGCTGCCACGATCGGCCCGGCAGGCTTATTTTTGCTGGGGCGTGGTCCAGGCTCTCTACTCACAGCCGCAGTCTGGTAGCCGGTAATGTTGCCTGGAAACGTCACACTCGCAATACCATTCTGCACGCTAAGTAGCCCAATACTCAGAGGTTGATTATCGTGGATCAGCCAGCCCTGGTAAACTTGTGTCCCCTCTAGTTGCGGGAGTCCTTCCATTTCCAGTACCGTAATATTCTGCTGTGGGAAGTAGATTAATTTACCCGTTGCCCCACTGCCCTGAAGCCCATAAGCCAGGGCTAGTTGACGCTGCAGGGAGGTAATCCTGGCCCCCAGGGAGTTGCTCTGCTGCTCAAGCGAGCTAAACTGGTGCAGGAGAGAGATATTCCACGCGAGCATACCGCCAAAGAGCATCAACCCCAATATGGCCGCAGCAGCCAGCAGTGGGGTCACCCAGCGCCGCCGTTGCCTGGGCCGTTGGCCGATTGGTACAGGTCGAGCCGGCGTACTGCCCTCCTTACGAATTTCTGCGAGCAAGCGTTCCTTTAAAGACTCCGGAGGATCTACCTGTGTGACAGAAAGTGGCAACACATCCACTACAGCGCGCAGATCCTGCGCAAGGCGTGTGCATTTTGCGCACCCTGCAATATGTGCTCGTGCCGCCTCCCGTTCCTCAGGTGTGACGGCGCCCAGCGCGTATGCACCTGAGAGCTCCTCAAATTCTTCACAGGTCATGTGTGAGTGACTCTCCGTTCTGTCTACTGCCCTGTATTACGATTTGTATGGCTTTATAGATTACCACAAAACAGCCTCAACTGCATGCCTGGTGGGGTGGTTCGGGGTGCGTTTGCCCTTTTCAGCCAGTCTATGTTATACTCTTCCCAGAGTCCATACCCCTCGGTAGGGGGTAGAAAGAGAAAATGCCGATGCGTGCTGAAAAGCAAGAAGTGCTCAAACGCTTAAACTACATTGAAGGGCATCTGAAAGGCATTCGCAAGATGATCGAAGAGGATCAGTACTGCGTCGATATTCTGCGCCAGACCTACGCAGTACGCAAGGCTATTGAGAAGCTCGAAGCGATCATCCTGGAAAAGCACCTGCAGACCTGTGTCCCCGAAGGAATCCACGACGGGAGAGAAGAAGCTGTCATCGAGGAATTGGTGCAACTCTATAACCTGGCCGGGAACCGCTAGCACCTCTCCTCCGTCTATGGTAGGGGCGACCCTAGCGGTCGCCCTGCTAAGCCGGGAACCGCTAGCACCTCTCCCCCGTCTATGGGGTCGCCCTGCCAAGCTCTATGGTATGGGCGACCCTAGCGGTCGCCCTGCTAAGCTCTATAGCCCTGCTAAGCCTTTCTGTGACGCGAGAAAGGATGCATACCACCGCCCGCTCTCTTTGACGATGCGGCGCTGGGTTGGGTAATCGATATAGACGATGCCGAAGCGTTTACTGTAGCCGTCCGACCATTCGTAGTTATCCAGGAGCGACCATACAAAATAGCCGCGCACCGGCACGCCTTCTCCTAAGGCTTGTCCAACCGCCTGGATATGCGTGTGCAGGTAGTGCGTGCGCTGGGGATCGGGAATATGCCCATCGCCGTCCCACTGATCCTGAAATGCGGCCCCGTTCTCGGTGATGAGGATGGCCCGCGGAGCATAGTCATCGTGAATGCGCTTCAGTAAGAGCCGGAGCCCGTCCGGGTACACTTCCCAGCCTGTTTCCGTGTAGGTGGCGCCGGGTACAGGGCTGATGTACTCGATCGAAGGGGTAGTTCCAGCCGTCCCGTTCGTCGATTCACCGGCGCGAACGAGCGAACGCGAGTAATAGTTGACACCGAGAAAGTCAATTGGCGCGCTTATCAGCTCGAAATCACCATCCTCAATTGGGGGCGGCGATACCCGCAGGTAGTCGAACACTCCCTGGGGATAGCTGCCGCGGAAGATCGCGTCGGCAAACCAGCGATTACTGAAGGCATCGACTTGCTCAACGCATGCCAGTGTCTCGGGTCGATCATCGGCGGCATAGGCCGGGGTGAAGTTCAGGGTAATGCCTACCTGCGCGCCTGGGCGCATATGCGCCCGGATACGCGGCATGGCGAGCCCGTGGGAGACAAGCACGTTGTGCCCGGCGGTAACGGCCATCTGCATGTCCTGTAAGCCGGGTGCGTGGTAACCCGTGCCATAGCCGAGATAGGCAGTACACCACGGTTCGTTATGCGTCGTCCACCACTCGACACGGTCGCCCAGGCGCTGCGCAACCACCTCCGCGTAGTCGGCGAAGGCATGGGCCGTATCGCGCACCAGCCAGCCGCCTTGCTCCTGTAGCACTAAAGGAAGGTCCCAGTGATAGAGCGTCACCAGGGGCGTGATGCCATGCGATAGGAGCGTATCAACGAGGCGATCATAAAAATCCAGTCCCTTGACGTTGACCACGCCCGTACCTTGAGGAAAAATACGCGGCCATGCGATGGAAAAGCGATACACGTCGAGACCCAATTTGGCCATTAAGGCAACGTCTTCCTCCACGTGGTGATAGTGGTCATCTGCAACATCTCCCGTATCACCTCGATAGACTTTCCCGGGGATCCTGGAAAACGCATCCCAGATGGATGGGCCCCGTCCGTCCTCCTGTGCGGCTCCCTCGATCTGATAGGAGGCGGTGGCCGCTCCCCATAAGAAGTCAGAAGGGAAGGCCCCTTCCAGGCTGCCATCGGCAATCACTTGCGGCTGGGTATCGTTGGTAATGCTCATCTTTGCTCCTGTTCACAGGTAAAATGACAACAAAATGACTTGACAACCTGTATGCAGGTTGACATCTATTGCGCAAACTGCGCATTGGATACGATGGTCATTGTTTTTGTGCTAGATGGGTTAACTTCCCTCGCTCATCGAAATGCGTTGGGACGATCCACAAGATTCTCGCACTACCAGGTGTGTAGGCAAATAGAAACGTACGGGTTCCATGACCCCGGTAGGTGGGAAAGGCTGCACATGCTCTGCCTCGGCAACAGAGAATTGAGGGTCTACAAGCGAGAGCAGGAGTTCAACGGCAGTCTCGCCTATCTCATGAAACGGCTGCCTCATCGTTGTGAGCGCTGGCCTCATATGAGCAGAGAGCGGAATGTCATCGAAACCGATTACCGCAACATCTTCAGGGACACGTATTCCGTGCTGTTCGGCAACCGCCAGGACACCGAACGCCATTTGATCATTCCCGACGAAAATGGCGCTGGGCCGCTCATCCGCACTCATCGAGAAGATGGCGTTTGCGCAAATTCGCCCGCTCGTAATTTCAAAACTGCCCTGCAGTACAAGCTCAGGATCGGGAACGAGTCCCTGGTCGAGCAAAGCTTGACAGTATCCTTGTTGCCGTTCGCGAGAGCAGCGAAAGTCGGATGGGCCCTGGATATGGGCAATGCGTCGATGGCCCAACCGGATCAGGTGCAGCGTTGCCTGGTAGGCGCTTTCATAGTTGTCAATACCAACCCAGGGCATAGGCGTCAAGGGTTCCTGGTCGTCAATCTCTACAATAGGTAAACCCTGCTCATATAAATCGACGAGGTGCTCGCCCAGCTGGCCAGGCAGGATGGCGATGAGGCCCGATGTGAGCCTCATATCCAGAATACGGTCAAGGATGTCACTGTGGTCGCGCGCGCGACCGATGCTATACAGCACGATTTCATAGGAACTCCGCTCGATTGCCTCCGCCACGCCATGCATGATTTCCGAGATAGTAGGCCATGTCAAAGGGGGAGTGAGTAAGCCTATCAACCGGCTGCGTCCACCAGCTAGCCCGGAAGCGGTGATGCTGGGAACAAATCTTTTTTCATTGATGACGCGCAAAACGCGCTCGCGTGTAGCGGGGTCTACATTTGACTTCTGGTTGAGGACACGGGAGACAGTGGCTTTGGAAACCCCCGCGAGGCGTGCGATATCTTCTATCGTGAGTTTTGATCCCATCGTCTCCTCTGCATCTTATAGACAGTACAGCAATCATTCCAGAGATACTGTATGTACGAAACTAGGATCGTGAAAGCGGTTTCATGAAGAAAATATACTATGAAACCGCTTTCATGTCAAGGGAAAACTGATCCGTTCTTGTAGAGTTGTACGATTTACTGTCAACTTTGGGTTCTGACGCAAGGATGCTTTTTGTAAGGCGAGCAGAAGTGGGTGCAGGAGATGAGCGGAGGAGGTGGGATTCGAACCCACGAGGGCTATTCACCCTACACGATTTCCAGTCGTGCTCACTAGGCCACTATGAGACTCCTCCAGCGCTGTTCTTATTCCGCTCTGCAACGACGCTGGCGCGGTCAGCAGAGTGGGCAAGCAGCGGAGAGAGTGGGATTCGAACCCACGAGGGCTATTCACCCTACCGCTTTTCGAGAGCGGCACTTTCGACCACTCAGACATCTCTCCGCTGCGCAGTATAGCATATCTCCAGGGGTAAGACAAGCCAGCCTTTTACTCTACCTGCGTCTCCACCTTGTGACTATTGGTAGGCTCCAGACTCTTGTAAACCTCCTCGCGAATGAAAGCTTCGGTCATTTCACGCGCAATATCGTCATGGTGCTGGACGGGCGGAGACTTCATCAGGTAGGCGCTCGGGCCCTCCAACGTGCCGCCGATACCGCGATCCAGCCCCAGCTTGACCAGGCGCACCGCGTCTATGACGACGCCGGCGGAGTTTGGCGAATCCCACACCTCGAGCTTCAGTTCCATATTGAGCGGCACATCGCCGAACGTGCGGCCCTCCAGGCGAATGTACGCCCATTTGCGGTCTGTGAGCCATGCCACATAGTCGGATGGGCCAATATGGACGTTGTCCTCACCCAGCTCATAGTCCAGTTGACTCGTCACGGCGTTGGTCTTACTGATCTTCTTCGACTCCAGGCGCTCGCGCTCGAGCATATTATAGAAGTCAGTATTGCCGCCAACATTCAACTGCATCGTGCGTTCCAGCTTTACCCCGCGCTCGCGGAAGAGCCGCGCCAGCATGCGATGCACGATTGTTGCCCCGACCTGGCTTTTGATATCGTCACCGATCATCGGCAGATTGGCCTCTTTGAAGCGCTCCTGCCAGTATTGTTCGCGGGCAATGAACACCGGAATGCAGTTGACGAAACCTGCACCCGCCTGGATAATCTGCTCGACATACCACTTGGTCGCCGTCTCAGAGCCGACCGGCAGGTAGTTGATCACCACATCGGTACCAGTGTCTTTGAGTATTTTGACGATATCGTCGGTCTGCGCCGATGATTTCGTGATCACGCGCGAGAGGTATTTGCCCAGCCCATCATGTGTCATGCCCCGATAGACCTCCGCGCCCAGTTTAGGGACATCGGCAAAGCGATACGTATTATTTGGGGCTGCGTAAATGGCTTCGCTGAGATCTTTGCCCACCTTATTCTGGTCGATATCAAAGGCCGCGGAGAACTCAATATCGCTAATGTGATATCCGCCCAGGTTCACATGCATCAGGCCTGGGACGAAATCGCCCGGTTTCGCTTCACGATAGTAATGTACGCCCTGTACCAGCGAACTGGCACAGTTACCTACGCCTACAATTGCAACACGCACTTTCTTGTTTGTCATACGAGCTACTCTGTTCCTTTCCCGAAATAGGTACCTGTGTACCTATCCCACAACATAAGTCTTTACGATATCGTAACTATACCCCTCTTTTCGCCTGATTACTATAACTCTACTAACATATTCCCTGTGACCCAACTAACAGGTAGCGGTCCCCCGGATAGTTTAACGACCAGGCACAACAGGATTAGCATGGCTCTGATCATTTTATCCATGCCCTGGTGACCGGCATGCATTCCCAAAATCGTATAGCCCATTTTTGCTGTCACCCCCCTAAAAAATTGCAACAGCCGTTACAATACATAGGGGAAAGCGTCCTTGAGCGCGGTTAAGTAACTGCAACGAAGCAAGCAGATTTATCACCTCATCTTCACTCTTTGGCAACGCTTTTCGCTCGTCGAAGGTGTTATACTCAATAGCACAATTAAAGACGATCAATTCATGTTGAAAGGCAAATGTTCATGAGTCGGCGCAAAAAAGTTCTGGTGATCGGCCTGGATTGTGCTCCACCGGAACTTGTTTTTGACCAATGGCGCGATGAATTGCCGAATTTCAAAAGGGTCATGGATGATGGCGTGTGGGGCAAGCTCGAGAGCTGCATTCCGGCAATCACTGTTCCCGCTTGGAGTTCGATGATGTCGAGCAAAGATCCAGGCACATTAGGCTTTTATGGCTTTCGTAATCGTGGCGACTATTCTTATGAAAAGAACACCCTGGCTAATGCTAACTCAGTGAAAACTGATCGTGTCTGGGATATCCTTTCGCGGGCAGGGAAAAAAGTCATTACGGTCGGTGTACCACAGACCTATCCTCCCAGGCCCGTAAATGGTCTTCAGGTTGGGTGTTTTCTCTCTCCCTCAACCACGAATCACGAGAAGCCATATACCTATCCCGCTTCGGCAATGCAGGAGATCGAGGCGACAGTTGGCGACTACCTCGTAGATGTACCCAACTTCCGCACCGATGATAAAGACTACCTGCTGCGCCAGATTTATACCATGACCGAAAAACGCTTCAAACTGGTCAAAAAATGGATTGCTGAAAAAGATTGGGATTTCTTCATGTTCGTTGAAATGGGGACAGACCGTATTCACCACGGCTTATGGAAATACCATGACCCCACGCATCACAAATATGAAGTCCACCCGGTATTGAACGAAAGCATCCATCACTACTATCGCTATATCGACAGCGAGATCGGCCAGATTCTCGACCTTGTGGACGAACAGAACACTACCGTCTTCATCGTCTCCGACCACGGAGCCAAGAAAATGGATGGCGGTATCTGCGTCAATGAATGGCTCATCAAAGAAGGATACCTGGCACTGAAATCGCGACCGGCCACCTTAACGTCAATCGACAAGTGTGAGATTGACTGGGGTAGAACCAGGGTCTGGGGTGATGGTGGCTATTATGCCCGCATCTTCCTCAATGTCGAGGGGCGCGAACCCCGGGGTATCGTCAAACGCGACGAGTATGAGGCTCTTCGTGATGAGCTCAAGGCGAAGTTTGAAGCGCTAGTAGACCACAATGGTGTAAACATCGGCACAAAGGTGTATAAGCCGCAAGAAATATACAAAGAATGTAACGGGGTCCCGCCAGACCTGATCGTCTACTTCGGTGATCTCTTCTGGCGCTCGGTCGGTACTGTCGGCCATGGCTCGATCTATACCTTCGAGAATGATACCGGCCCCGATGATTGTAATCATGCCCAGTTTGGCATCGTGATCAGACACGACCCGGATGTGCATGAGGGACCCTGCGGACGTGAGCTGACCGGGCTGCAATTGATGGATATGGCCCCGGCTATTCTAAAGCAATTGGATGTCCCTGTCCCCGCCGACATGCAGGGAAAGGCATTTTAAGTACGGAGCGAAGGGGGAATAGGGGAGACTCCCTTCATTATGCACGTGACAACGAATTTTGGAGGAGTAACATTACATGGCGAATAAGGGTTTTACTCTCTGGTTTACTGGCCTCTCAGGTGCTGGCAAAAGCACCCTTTCCGAAGCTATCGAGCATCGTCTCAAGGCCAGTGGACAGAAAGTTGAGGTGCTGGATGGTGATGTCGTACGCACACATCTAAGTAAGGGTCTTGGTTTTAGCCGCGAGGACCGCGATACCAACATTAAGCGTATCGCCTTTGTCTGTGGTCTGCTGACACGTAATGACGTGATCTGCATTTCTGCCGCCATTTCGCCTTACCGCGAGACTCGCCAATGGGCACGCGATCACATCGGCGATTTTGTCGAAGTCTATGTCAAGTGCCCCATCGAAGTCTGCCGCCAGCGCGACGTCAAGGGTCTTTATAAACTGGTTGACGAGGGCAAAATCAAAGGCTTTACCGGCGTGGATGATCCTTACGAGGAGCCTGAGCACCCTGAACTCATCGTCGAAACCGACAGGGAGACCATCGAAGAGAGCGTTGAACGCATTTTTGCCAGGCTTGAAGACCTGGGTTACCTCGAGCCCGAGGATTTACACGAAGACGACGCCAGGCTTGTCACCGATCGCCTGACCGCTCTCGGATACCTGTAGTCATCACAGTAACAGGAAGATACAATGCATAACGGATTAATTGCTCCCCACGGGGGAGAACTCGTCATCAACATGGCGGGCGCGCAGGAACGTGCAGAATTGCAGG
>Ga0070707_100000425_pt1 | contig 41767 bp, 41 predicted proteins | sample KBSK5502metaG_FD_65468 | JGI IMG/M metagenome (GOLD analysis project Ga0070707, IMG submission 65468) | Corn, switchgrass and miscanthus rhizosphere microbial communities from Kellogg Biological Station, Michigan, USA - KBS K5-50-2 metaG | ecosystem: Host-associated > Plants > Roots >... | reverse complement strand
GCACTCCCAGTCGCGCGTCGGCCCGAAGATGCGCTCGCAGAACAGGCCGTCGCGCTCGGGCTTGAGCGTGCGGTAGTTGATCGTCTCCGGCTTGGTGACCTCGCCGGACGACCAGTCGCGGATCTGCTTCGACGATGCGAGGCCGATCCGAATTGCATCGAAATCGTTGATGTCGATCAAAGTTCTCCTCAGCCCCTAATCAGTCTTCGATTTCCAGATCCACAAGGTCCTTCTCACCGAGTGGCCCAACTTCCGCGTCGGCCTCTTCCTGGGCTTCCTTCTCTTGGGAGACCTCGACGTCCTCGAGGTCACCCAGCGCTTCGTCGGCCGGCAGGGTCAGCTCTGCGCCGGTTTCGTCGGTGCGTTCCTGTCCTTCCTCCTGCTCCTCGGCGGTCGGCTCGCGGCCGACGGCGCGGAGCGAGCCGGGCGAGAGGTCGATGCCGAGCTCCTCCGCCGCGCGGAGCAGCTCGTCCTCCTCCTCCCGCACCTCGACCTCGCGGCCCTCGTCCGAAAGGACGTGGACGTCGAGAGCGAGTGACTGCATCTCCTTCAGGAGCACCTTGAAGGACTCGGGGATCGACGGCTCGGCGATGTTCTCGCCCTTGACGATCGCCTCGTAGGCCTTCACCCGCCCGACGGTGTCGTCGGACTTGATGGTGAGCATCTCCTGCAGCGTGTACGCGGCGCCGTAGGCCTCGAGGGCCCACACCTCCATCTCGCCGAAGCGCTGGCCGCCGAACTGGGCCTTGCCGCCCAGCGGCTGCTGCGTGACGAGCGAGTACGGGCCGGTGCTCCGGGCGTGGATCTTGTCGTCCACGAGATGGAGCAGCTTCAGGATGTACATGTAGCCGATCGTGACCTTCTGCTCGAACGGCTCGCCGCTGCGGCCGTTGTAGAGCTGGGCCTTCCCCGAGCACTGCCGTCCCGCCGGCCGCTTCGGGTCGACGAGGAACTTGATCGGCGAGTCGGGGTTCTGCTTGGTCCACTCGATCAGCGCTTCGTCGACGTCGTCGGGCGAAGCGCCGTCGAAGACGGGCGTCGCGACCGCGCTGGGGTTGCCGCCATTGATGATCTGGCGGCGATGGCGCCAGTCGACGTCGCCGTTCTTCTGCCCGTTGTCTGCGCCGTCCTCGGCGAAGACTCCGTGCGCCGCCGCCCAGCCGAGGTGCGTCTCGAGCACCTGGCCGATGTTCATCCGGCTCGGCACGCCGAGCGGGTTGAGCACGATGTCGACCGGCCGGCCGTCCTCCAGGAACGGCATGTCTTCCTCGGGGACGATCTTCGAGATGACGCCCTTGTTGCCGTGGCGTCCCGCGAGCTTGTCGCCCTCGGCGATCTTGCGCTTCGTCGCGACGTAGACGCGGACGAGCTCGTTCACGCCCGGCGACAGGTCGTCGCCGCCTTCGCGCGAGAACGTCTTGACGTCGATCACGACGCCGCCCTCGCCGTGCGGCACCTTGAGGCTCGTGTCGCGGACCTCGCGCGCCTTCTCCTTGAAGATCGCGCGGATCAGCTTCTCCTCGGCCGTCAGCTCGGTCTCGCCCTTGGGCGTGACCTTGCCGACGAGCAGATCGCCCGCGCCGACCTCGGCTCCGATCCGCACGACGCCGCGCTCGTCGAGCTGCGACAGCGACTCCTCCGAGCGGTTCGGGATATCGCGCGTAATCTCCTCATCGCCGAGCTTCGTCGAGCGCGCGTCGATCTCGTACTCGTGGATGTGAATCGACGTGAGGATGTCGTCCTTGACGACGCGTTCGGAGATGACGATCGCGTCCTCGAAGTTGAAGCCCTCGAACGGCATGAACGCCACCAGCAGGTTCGCGCCGAGCGCGAGCTCGCCGTTTTCGGTCGAGCTGCCGTCGGCGAGCACGTCGCCTGCCTTCAGCTTGTCGCCCAGCCGCACGATCGGCTTGTGGTGGATCAGCGTGCCCTGGTTCGAGCGCATGAACTTCGTCAGCGTGTAGTCGTCCTTGCCGTCCTTCGTCTCGACGACGACGCGCTCGGCGTCGACGTCCACGACCGTGCCCGGCCGCGAGGTGATGACGACGTCGCCGGAGTCGACCGCAGCGCGATACTCGAGGCCGGTGCCGACGAGCGGCGACTGGCGCACGAGCAGCGGCACCGCCTGGCGCTGCATGTTCGCCCCCATGAGCGCGCGGTTGGCGTCGTTGTGCTCGAGGAACGGGATGAGCGCCGTCGAGACCGAGACGATCTGCGCCGGCGAAACGTCCATCAGGTCGACGTCCTTCGCGGCCGACATCACAGCCTCGCCCTCCGAGGAGCGGCAGAGCACGGCGTCGGTGGCGAACTTGCCGTTCTTGTCGAGCTGCGCGCTCGCCTGCGCGATCACGTAGCGCGACTCCTCGACCGCGTCGAGGTAGACGATCTCGTCCGTCACCTTCCCGCTGACGACCTTCCGGTACGGCGTCTGGACGAAGCCGAACTCCGAGACCGTCGCGTACGAGGCGAGATAGCCGATCAGGCCGATGTTCGGACCTTCCGGCGTCTCGATCGGACACATTCGCCCGTAGTGGGTCGGGTGGACGTCACGCACCTCGATCGGCGCGCGCTCGCGCGTAAGGCCGCCCGCGCCGAGCGCCGACAGGCGGCGCCGGTGCGTGAGGCCGGCGAGCGAGTTCGTCTGGTCCATGAACTGCGAGAGCTGCGAGGAGCCGAAGAACTCCTTCAGTGCAGCGACCACGGGCCGGATGTTGATGATCGTCTGCGGCGTGATCGTGTCGACGTCCTCCGTCGTCATCCGCTCCCGGACGACGCGCTCCATCCGGTACAGCCCGACGCGGAACGCCTCCTGGATCAGCTCGCCGACCGTGCGCAGACGCCGGTTGCCGAAGTGCTCGTACTCGTCGAGGTCGTTGACGATCGGGGCGCGCGAGAGCGCCATCCCCTCCGCGGCGAAGTCCTTCGAGTCCTCGGGGATGCCGATCTTCACCGGCAGCTCGAGGAGCTTCCGGACGAGTGCGACGATGTCCTCGGTCGTGAGGACGCGCGTGTCCTCCGGGACGTCAACGCCAAGCCGTTGGTTGAGCTTGTAGCGGCCGACCTTGGTCAGGTCGTAACGCTTCGGGTCGAAGAACAGTGCCCGCAGGAGGTTCCGCGCGTTGTCGAGCGTCGGCGGCTCGCCCGGCCGCTGCTTCTTGAACACCTCGATCAGCGCTTCCTCCTCGCGCGTCGAGGGGTCCTTGTCGAGCGTGTTGACGATGTAGTGCGAGTTGTCGAACAGCGCGAGGATCGCCTCGTTCGACGAGGTGTCGAGCTCGAAGCCGGTCGAGGGATCCTCGGCCGGGAGCGCGCGTAGCAGCGTCGTGATCGGCAGCTTCCGCTTGCGGTCGATGCGGGCGTAGACGATGCCCTTCTTGTCGATCTCGAGCTCGAGCCACGAGCCGCGGCTCGGCATCAGGTTGGCCGTGAAGACCTGCTTCGTCGGGTCCTTCGGCTCCATCAGGTAGGCGCCCGGCGAGCGGACGAGCTGCGTCACAATGACGCGCTCCGTCCCGTTGATGATGAACGTGCCGAACTCCGTCATCATCGGGAAGTCGCCCATGAAGACGCCCTGCTCCCTGATCTCGCCCGTGTCCTTGTTCACGAAGCGGACCTTCATGTTGAGCGAGGCCTGGTAGGTCAGATCCTTCTCGCGGCACTCCTTGATAGAGAACTGGGGATCGCCGAACTCGAACTCGCCGAACTCGACGGCGAGCGTGCCGGTGTAGTCCTCGATCGGCGAGATGTCGTCGATCGTCTCTCGTAGACCCTCGTTCTTGAACCATTCGAACGAGGCCTTCTGGATATCGATGAGATTCGGTAGGTCGAGAACGTGCTCGAGACGGCTGAAAGTCGTGCGAGCGCGGGGCGAAGCGACCGTGGTGGTCAAGTAGAACAGCCTCCCTTGAAGCGTGCGAAATCGGGCAAGAAAATCGGCGTCGGAGCGGCAAGCGGCCGAACGTTGGCGCAACCCGCCAGGATAACGGAACGACCCCCCTCACCGCAAGCCGAAGCCGCGGCGGTCGCCGGTATCGGCTCGAACTGTAGCGAATGGCAAGAAGGGGCGCCTCAGCGCCCCTTCACAACCACATCTATCGGGCCGGAGCTACTTGAGCTCGACCGTGGCGCCGGCTTCCTCGAGCTGCGCCTTGATCTGGTCGGCCTCCTCCTGGGCGACGCCCTCCTTGACCGGCTTCGGAGCCGAGTCGACGAGGTCCTTCGCCTCCTTGAGGCCGAGGCCGGTGACCGCGCGCACGACCTTGATCACCTGGATCTTCTGGCCGCCGGCCCCGGCGAGGACGACGTCGAAGGACGTCTTTTCCTCGGCCGCGGCTCCGTCACCGCCTCCTCCGCCGCCCGCCGGGGCGGCTGCAACCGGAGCGGCAGCGGTGATGCCCCACTCCTCCTCGATCTTGTTCTTCAGCTCGACCAGCTCGAGGACGGACATCTTCCCGAGCGAGTCGAAGATGGTGTCGACGGCGTTCGCCATCACTCCTCCTCTTCGTCTTCAGTCGTGGTCTCTTCTGCTTCCGCGGCTGGCTCCACTTGCTCGGGGGTCGCCTCCGCACTCTCTTCTTCCGCCGCAGGCTCTTCTTCTGCCGCAGGCTGCTCCTCGGCGGGCGCTTCCTCGGCCGCTCCCGATTCCGCCTCTGGCTCGGCCACTTGCTCGGCCGGCGCGGCCGCCGCTTCCTCGCGACCAAGCTGCTCGATGCGCGCGTCGATCAGACCTACGAGGTTCTGCAGCGGCGCGTTGAGGAGGCCGGCAAGCGTCGTGAGCGGCGCCACGATCGCGCCGAGCACCTGTCCACGCAACACCTCGACCGGCGGCAGCGTCGCGAGGGTCGTCACCTCGTCGGCCGTCACCGTGCGTCCCTGCATGATGCCGCCGCGGATCTCGAGCACTTGCGTCTCGCGCGCCGCGTCCGCAAGCGCCTTCGCCGCGGCCACCATGTCGCCGTCGGCCTCGAGGAACGCGATCGCGCTCGGTCCGTCGAGCAGCGTCAGCAGCGCGTCGGTGCCGGCGGCCTCGGCCGCGCGGCGCGTAAGCGTGTTCTTGACGACGGTGAAGCGCGCGCCGCTCGCGAGCAGCTTCGTGCGGAGCTCGTCGATCTGCGGCATCGTCAGGCCACGGTAGTCCGCGACGAGCAGCGTCTCCGCAGCCTTCAGCCGCGCAGTCAGCTCCTCGACAACCTGTTCTTTCTGATCTCTCTTCATCTCACCTCGACTGGTCTTCTGCCCCCTCAAGGAGGGCTGCCAGTGGTCTTCGGCGGGTCAGTTGCTAGGCCGGAACTGTAGCGGCCCCCTGCGACTGCTCGTCCAGCTCTTCCACGATTCCGCGGATTCGCGCCGGATCGACGTGGATGCCCGGACCCATCGTGCTCGTGAGCGTGATCTGCTGGATGTACCGGCCCTTCGCCGCCGACGGCTTCGCACGCACGATCTCGTCGAGGACGGCGGCGTAGTTCTCCACGAGCGCCCGCTCCTCGAAGCTCTTCTTGCCGATCACGACGTGGACGTTCGCGCCGCGGTCGGTCCGGTACTCGAGCTTGCCGGCCTTGGCCTCGGAGACGGCCTTGCCGACATCCATCGTCACCGTTCCGGTCTTCGGGTTCGGCATCAGCCCGCGCGGGCCGAGGATGCGGCCCAGCTTGCCGACGTTGCCCATCTGGTCAGGCGTAGCGATGGCGACGTCGAACTCCGTGAAGCCTTCCTCGATCTGCTTCGCGAGGTCGGCAGACCCGACGATGTCCGCTCCGGCCTGTTCGGCCTCACGCGCCTTGTCGCCTTCGGCGAACACCGCGATCCGGACCTCTTTGCCGCTCCCGTGCGGGAGCATGAGCGTGCCGCGCAGCTGTTCGTCCGCGTGGCGGACGTTGAGGCCTAGGCGGAAATGCAGCTCGACCGACTCGTCGAACTTCGTCTCGCCCATCGCCTTGAGCAGGCGGACGGCCTGGACCGGCGAGTAGAGCTCCTCGCGGTCGAAGCTGGCGCGGGCGCCGAGATAGCGCTTGCCGTGCTGAGCCATTACAGATCCACCTCCACTCCCATCGAGCGCGCCGTGCCGGCGATGATCCGCGAGGCCTGATCGATGTCGCGCGCGTTCAGGTCAGGCATCTTCGTCTCCGCGATCCGCTCGACCTGTTCCCGCGACAGGCGCCCGACCTTCGTCCGGTTCGGCTCGCCCGAGCCCTTGTCGAGCCGCAGCGCCTCCTTGATCAGGACGGCGGCCGGCGGCGTCTTCGTGATGAACGTGAAGGACCGGTCCTCGAAGACGGTGATCTCGACGGGGGTGATGCGGCCGTTCTGGTCGGCCGTCTGCGCATTGAAGGCCTTGCAGAACTCCATGATGTTGACCCCGTGCTGGCCGAGCGCAGGGCCGACCGGCGGAGCCGGGTTCGCCTGGCCGCCGGGGATCTGGAGCTTGATCAGGGTGAGAACTTTCTTTGCCATCTACTTCCTCAGTCCAATTTCTTGACGTTGTCGAATCCGACCTCGACCGGCACCTGGCGCTCGAAGATGTTCACCATCACCTGGAGCTTCTGGGCATCCGGGTTGACGTCGGTGATCTCGCCGTCGAAGTCCGCGAGCGGGCCGGAAGTGATCTTCACCGACTCACCGAGCTGGAACTCGACCTGCGAGCGCTGAGCTACGGCCGAACCGGCTCCGGTGTGGAGGATGCGGTCGACCTCGGGCTGCGAAAGCGGCACCGGCGTCGCCCCGGCTCCGACGAAGCCCGTCACGCCGGGCGTGTTCTTCACGACCGTCCAGGCGTCGTCGTTGAGATCCATGTTCACGAGCACGTAGCCGGGCAGCGTCCGCTTCTCGGCCTGCACCTTCTGGCCATCCTTCGTCTCGATCACCTGCTCGGTCGGGACGACGACCCGCCTGAAGCGGGCGCGCTGGTTCATCGACTCGATCCGGTGCTCGAGATTGGTCTTCACCTTGTTCTCGTGGCCGGAGTAGGTGTTGATCACATACCAGCGAAACATTTGCGTCTTCTTCTCAGTCCTATCGCAGGAGCAGGTGCTGGACGACCCACTGCCACAGCTGGTCGTTCGCCCAGAGGTAGAGGCCGGTGATGAAGCAGGCGACGAGGACGACTGCGGTGCCGCTGACCAGCTGCTGCTGATTCGGCCACTCGACCTTCTTCAGTTCCGCCCAGGATTCCTGGAAGAAGCGGATGCCCGGCGTGCCAGAGCGGACCTCGTCGCTGCGCTCGGCGCGCGGGGGTGCCGGCTCTCTTGGTGGCTCCTCCTCCGTGGTCGGACGCGGCTTCGGCGCCGGCCGGAGCGGTGGAGTACCGGCCGCCTGCGCGCGGCGCTGGCGGCGCTGCTGCCTGGTGGAGCGAGCCACTAGCGCGTCTCCCGGTGCAGCGTGTGGCTACCGCACCAGCGGCAGTACTTGCGGAACTCGACGCGGTCGGGCGAGTTTCGCTTCGACTTCTGCGTCTGGTAGTTCCTGCGCCTGCATTCGGTGCAAGCGAGCGTGATTGCGACTCTGACTCCGGTTGCCATTTCCTTATCTCACTTCGAGGGCTGCACCCAATAGCGCCGGGTGGGCTCGAACCACCGACCTCTGCATTATGAGTGCAGCGCTCTGACCAGCTGAGCTACGGCGCCTCGCGCCGCCGCATAGTAGCGGAGACGAAACCGAGCGCCAGCGCCGCTGCACCGGCGACGACGGCGGCTCTCGCGGCGCGCCTCGGGAGCGACGGCTTCGGCCGCACCTCGTAGTAGAGGTGCTCGGGCCGGGGGCCCTCGGGGCCGGAAGGGCCATGCTCATGCGCGAGCTTCAGCACCTGCGCAACGTGGAGTGCCCGCCGCCCCGTCTTCCCCTGCTCGATCTGCGTCTTGCAGGAGAAGCCGTCGGCGACGACCAGCGTCTTGTCGTCGAGGTCTCGCACCTTGGGCAGCAGTCCCTGCTCGCCGCACGTCATCGAGACGTCGTGATGGCCGGCCTCGAAGCCCCACGAGCCGGCAAGCCCGCAGCATCCGGCCGTCAGCGTCTCGACTTCGACACCCATCTTCTGCAGCAGCTCGATCTCCGGGTCGATGCCGCCGGTGGCCTTGTGGTGGCAGTGGCCCCAGACGAAGGCCTTGCGCTCGAGTCGCGGCGGCTCCACGTCGAACTTGTCGAAGAACTCGGCGAAGTGGTACGTACTCTGCGCCAGCCGCTTCGCGTCGTCGTCGTGCGGCAGGAGCTTCCCGAGCTCGTCCTTGAACACGGCCACGCAGCTCGGCTCGAGCCCGACGATCGGAATCCCCTCGCGGTACCACTCACGCAGCTGGTCGAGGCTGCGCCGGAGGTATCGCTCCGCCAGGTCGAGGAACCCGTAGTCGTAGAGCGGTCGCCCGCAGCAGACGTGCCCTTCGGGGACGACGACCTGCCAGCCGGCCGCCTCGAGCGCCTCGACCGCGGCGACGCCGACATCCGTGTGCATGTGGTTGTTGAACGTGTCAGGGAACAGGACGACTTTGCGGCCGGTGGGATTCGCCGTCCCTCCGCGCTGCCTGAACCACTGCTGGAGCGTGAGCGGCGCGAACCTCGGCACCGCCCGCTCCTGCGTCATCCCGGCGGCGAGCTTGCAGGCCTGCGCGAACGGCGGCACGTGCGTGAGGAAGTTGACGACGCCCGGTGCCCGCGATGCGACCCGCGAGACCTGGTCGATCAGCCCGAACGCGTAGGCATGGCGCGGACGCAGCCGGTGCTTCCAGCGGTTGTGGAGGAACTCGGCCTTGTAGGTCGGCATGTCGACGTTGACCGGGCAGTCGTTCGTGCACCCCTTGCAGGCGAGGCAGAGATCGAGCGCCTCCATCACCTCGTCCGACTGCCAGCCGCCGGTGATGACCTCTCCTTCGAGCATCTCGAACAGGAGCCGCGTGCGGCCCCGGGTGGAGTGCATCTCCTCGCGCGTCGCCATGAAGGACGGGCACATGACGTCGACCCCGCCCGGGGTGCGGCACTTGCCGACGCCGACGCAGCGGACGGTGGCGTGCGCGAAGTCGCCGTGGTCGCGGGGATAGCCGAACTTGACCTTCGGCCGCCACGGCTCGTAGTCCGCACCGAGCCGGAGGTTCTCGTCGACGCGGTACGGCCGGACGACCTTGCCCGGGTTCATCTTCCAGTCTGGGTCCCAGATCGACTTGAACTCCTCGAAGGCACGAATCAGGTCGTCGCCGAACATCTTCGGCAGCAGCTCGCTCCTCGCCTGGCCGTCGCCGTGCTCGCCCGAGATCGAGCCGCCGAGCTCGAGCACGAGGTCGCTCGCGTCCTCTAGCCAGCGGCGGAACTTCTCGATGCCCGGCCTCGTGACGAGGTCGAAGTTCCAGCGGGCATGGACGCAGCCCTGGCCGTAGTGGCCGTAGAGCGAGCTCTGGTAGCCGTAACGGTCCGCAAGCTTGGACAGGCGGCGGAGGTACTCGCCGAGGCGCTCGGGCGGAACGGCCGAGTCCTCCCAGCCCTCGTGCCTGTCAGCCTTGCCGGGAAGGAAGGCTGTCGCACCGAGCCCCGCCTCGCGCACCCCCCAGATGTGCTGCTCTGCGGCAGGATCGTCGTACAGCTTGATCCCCGAGGGGGGCCTGCCGTCCCGCTCGAGGTCCCGCATCAATGCCCGCGCCCTCTCGTCGGACTCGTCCTTCGAGTCGCCGCCGAACTCGACCAACAGCCAGCCGCCGCCGGCTGGGAGCAGCGAGCGCTCGTACCGGTGGATCCGGAGTCGCGTGAGCTCCTCGATCAGCGTCGAGTCCATCCCCTCGATCGAGATCGGCTCGTGCTCGCGGGCGAGCATGACGTGGTCGGCGGTGTCGAACTTGTCGGGGTACGCGACGGCAAGAAGCGACGCACAGGGCGGCTTGGGAATCAGCTCGAGCGTCGCCTCGAGGATCGTCACGCACGTCGATTCGGTGCCGACGAGCGAGCGCGCGACCTCGAACCCCCTCTCCGGCAGCAGCTCGTCGAGGTTGTAGCCCGAGACGCGGCGGGGGATCTGCGGGTAGCGCGTCCGGATGTCGTGCGCGTTCGCGTCGGCAAGCGCGCGCAGCCGGTCGGCGATCGGGTCCGGCACTCCCGCGCCACCGCGGCCGATGCGCAGCCGCTCGCCGCGGTACGTCAGCACCTCGAGCTCGACGACGTTGTCCGCAACGCGCGGACCTGGGCCATGGAACTCCGACTGCACGGAATGCCGGCCACACGAGTTGTTGCCGATCATTCCGCCGAGCGTGCAATACGCGTGCGTGGCGGGGTCCGGGCCGAAGGTGAGGCCGTACTTCTCGCTCGCCCTGCCGCGAAGGTGGTCGAGGACGCAGCCCGGCTGTACGCGCGCAAGGCGTCGGTCGGGGTCGATCTCGAGGATGTGGTGGAGGTACTTCGAGAAGTCGATCAGCACCGCCGTGTTGCAGCCCTGGCCGGCGAGGCTCGTGCCGCCGCCGCGTAGGACGATCGGTGTCTCGTGCTCGCGGCAGACGCGGTGGATCTCGACGAGCTCGTCGATGTGACGCGGAACGACCACCCCGATTGGGGGCATGCGGTAGTTGGAGGCGTCGGTGGCGTAGAGCGCACGGCTCCCGGCGTCGAAGCGGACCTCGCCTTCGATCGCCGCGCGGAGCTCGGCGGCGAGGGCACGGCGGTCGATCTCTCCGGCGTCGACCGCCCCGCCGTGGACGCGCGTGTGGGCTGGCCTGCGAATGGTCGTGCTCAGCGTGCCACCCCGGCGAGCTGCACGCTGAACCGAGCAGCATCTCGGCGCTTCAGCTAGGTGCTTCCCGACCCGGTCCCGGTTCGCACCACGGTTTCACCGGACGATTGGGTAGCGCTCGGTTCTCCCGTGTCGGCGAGTCGGTGAACGAGCTGAACGGCGACGGAGCCTTCTCCGACCGCAGCGGCGACGCGCTTGACCGACCCGTGCCGCGCATCTCCCACCGCGAACACGCCAGGCATGCTGGTTTCGAGCCCTAGTGGAGAGCGGTCGAGCGGCCACTCGTCCGGGCTGAGGTCGTCACCGGTACGAAGGAATCCGTACTCGTCCCGAGCCATCTCCGGCGGGAGAAACTCCGTCTGCGGACGGGCTCCGATCAGCACGAAGAGGGCATCCGCTGCGACGGTCGTCTGCTCACCTGAGACGCTTTCCCGCAGCTCGAGTTCTCGGAGTTGACCCTCGCCTCCGCCGCCGACAACCTCGGTGCCGACCCGCACCTCGATCTTCGGCTCAGCCTGGATCGTGCGTACGAGATAGTGCGACATCCGAGCCTCGAGCGACTGCGCCCGAACCACGATGGTCACGTTTGCCGCGTAGCGTGCGAGGTGAAGCGCCGCTTGCCCGGCCGAGTTCCCGCCGCCGAGGACGTACACGGCCTTCCCGGTCAGCCCGGGAGCGTCTGACGCGGATCCCCCGTAGAAGACTCCGGCGCCGGTGAGATCCTCCAAGGACTCGATCCCCAGGCGACGGTAGCTCGCTCCAGTGGCGAGGATGACGGCGCCTGCATCGATCACCCGCCCGTCGGCAAGCCAGAGCTTGAGCGAGTCGCCCGTTCGCGCCAGCGCAGTCACCTCGTGCATGAACACGAAGGACGCTCCGAAGGCCGCGGCCTGCTGATAGGCCTCCTCGGCGAGACGGCTGCCGCTCACTCCCCGGCCGAACCCGAGGTAGTTGCGGATGAGCGCACTCGACCTCGCTTGGCCTCCGATGCCAGCCGCGTCCACCACGAGGACACCCAGACCTTCCGAGGCGCCGTACACGGCCGCCGACAGGCCTGCCGGCCCCGAGCCCACGATCACGAGATCGAACGCGTGCTCTTCGAGATCCATGGGCGCGCCTGCGACTTCGGCGATCTCGGCGTTCGAGGGATCGCTCAATACGCGGCCGTCCGGGAGAACCATGAGTGGCAGCCTCGCGTCATCTCCGGCCTGCGCAACGAACTCGCGTCCCTCCTCCGAATCGGCAAGACAGAACGAGTGTGGGACCGAGCAACGCGCAAAGACGTCTCTGAGCTCGTAGGCCCTTCCTGCCCAAGTCTCGCCGACAATGTGGACGGTTTGCGGGACGAGGAGCTGTTCGCGCGCCCACTCGAGCAGAAAATCGGACACGGCTTCGTGGAACACCTCATCCAGGGCGGCGGCGGGGCTGTTCACGAAGTGGTCGATGTTTCCGAGCGCGAGTGCGGCGCGGATCGTCCGTCCCGCCGCCGGGTCGGCCAAGGCATCCGGAGCGACAAGCAGCACACGCTTGGCGTGCGGATGAAGTCGACGGACTCCGTCGAGAAGATCGTCTCGGACCGAGGCCTCCAGGGACTGTCCCACGAGAACGAGTGCAACCGCGACGCCGCTGTCCTTGAGGACTGCAAGCGTCTGCAAAGCCTCGTCCGGATCCCGCAGACACTCGATACGGTAATCGTTGGCGTAGCGCCCGACCAGCTGGGTCTCTACAGCTTCGAAGGCCGGCGGATCCTCGTCGACTGCAACCAAGGCCGGAAGCGGCGTGCGGCGCGACCGGCTCATCCCCGCAAGCCTAGTGTCTGGATCCAGCGGCCAGAACTAGGAGTGCGCCTGGATGAACCCGAGCGTACGCTGCCAGGCGTCGTCCGACGCCGCCCGGAATTCCTCCTGCTTGCGGTCGAAGAAGCTGTGTGGCGCGCCGTCGAACTCGATCAGCTCGAAGTCCTTGCCGGCGTCCCGCAGCGCCTGCTCGAACTCGACGTTGTCCTGGTGGGGGATGCCCTGGTCGGCGCCTCCCTGCAAGGCGAGGATCGGAGCGTCGAGCCGCGGTACCAGCTCGATCATCCGGCTCGGCCGGCCGTAGAACCCGACGGCGCCGGCGAGTCCGTGGCCCGAAGCAGCGGCGGCCCAGGAGCCGCTCCCGCCGTAACAGAAGCCGACGGTGAAGATCGTGCTGCAGCCGAGGGCCCGCAGGTCGCGGACGCTCGCTCCGACGTCGGCCTGGACCTGCCCCTGCGTGAGCTGCTGCACGAGCGGCATGTAGTCCCAGTCGTCCGGCCGCTTGTCGATTCCAGCGGTGCGACCGAAGTAGTCGAACGCGACGGCGGCGAAGCCGCGCTCGGCGAAACGCAGCGCGAGCTCCTCGTAGAAACGGAAGAGCCCGCGCACGTCCGGGAGGATCACGACCCCGGTCGAAACGTTGCCGTCCGGCAGCGCCCGGAACGCCGCGAACCTGTTGCCGTCCTCGCTCTCGAGGACGAGGTCGTCGTGGGAGACCGCGGCTCCCGAGATCCGCGGGATCGGCGGTTCGGAGTCGAGGTCGAAGCACATGGCCGCGAGCCTACGAGAGGAGGAGCGTCCTGTGCGGCGTACCCTGAGGGCGGTGGAGGACGAGTCGCAGCGCGACGAGATGAACGCCGCCATCCGCGCCCAACGCGAGCGGGGAGCAGTGCCCCGATCGATGCTGCCGCCGGACGAAGACTTGCCGCCGGCGCCACAGGAGCAACCTCAGCCGTCGGCTCCGGAACCTGAGCCGCCGAAGCGCGGACTGCTCTCTCGCCTGCTCGGCCGCTAGCGCGAGAGGACGCGGCGCACGAACCTGGAACGAGACTCCGCTGCGGCTCGGTTCCGGCTTCGCCGAGGCGTGGCTTCCGCCGCAGCCGGTCACGCTCAGCACGAGTAGCGCGAGCACCGGCACGAGCCTCTTCGGCACGCCCAGGATCCTAGTGCGGAACCAACGCGGCTCCAACGGCGTTTACCCGTCGTCGCAATGGGAGACGACACGCGCCCGAACGGGCTGAGCTTGAAGCGGGGGCTGCAAATTGCGGCCGCCTGCATCGTCGTGGTTATCGGCGCGTTCGCCGTGGGTTCCGCGGTTGCCGGACCTTTCTTCTGGTACTCGTGCAGCCTCGACGGCCTCCAGGCGCAGGGGCCGGCGCGCGCGAGCATCCTCCTCGACCGCAACGGCGCGCATCTGGGGCTGCTTGGTGCAAGCGGCAACCGGCAGCCCGTTGCGCTGGAGCGCATCAGTCCGGTGATGCGGAAGGCAATCGTCGCCGTCGAGGACCGTCGCTTCTACGAGAACAGCGGCATCGACTACATCGGGATCGTCCGTGCGCTGAAGAGCGACGTCTCTTCGGGTGGGTTCACGCAGGGCGCGTCCACGATCGAGCAGCAGCTGGTCCGCAACCTCTACCTCAGCCCTCAGCAGACGATCAGCCGCAAGCTCACCGAGGCCTGCCTCGCCGTCCAGCTCGACAAGCAATGGAGCAAGGACCGGATCCTCGCGGCGTACCTCAACGACATCTACTTCGGTCAGCAGGCCTACGGGATCGAGGCCGCTGCGCACGCGTACTTCGGGGTGTCCGCGAAGGACCTCACTCTCGAGCAGGCCGCGCTCCTCGCCGGGTTGCCCCAGGCGCCGTCGGCCTATGACCCGCTCAACCGGCCCGACGCCGCGAAGGCACGGCGAGCCGAGGTCTTACAAGCGATGCTCCAGAACGGCGACATATCCCGAGCCCGCTATCGGCAAGCGGTCCACAGCCCGCTCGGCCTGAACCCGCGGGCGACGCCGGGGCTGGCAGGCCAGTCGTATCTGACCGACTTCATCACGAGCCAACTCGTGCACCAGTACGGCGCCGAGCGAGTGCGCGAGGGCGGCCTGCGGATCTACACGACGCTCGACGCCAAGATGCAGACCCAGGGGACGCACGCGATCCTCGGCACGCTCGACCGCAAGGGCGACCCGGCGGGGTCGGTCGTCTCGATCGACCCGAAGACCGGCCAGATCCGCGCGATGGCAATCGCCCAGACCGGGAAGCGCATCGCCTTCGATCTCCCGGTCGACGGCCAGAGGCAAGCTGGGTCGACGTTCAAGATGTTCGTGCTGACGCAGGCCGTGGAGCGGGAGATCAACCCCTACGCGACCCAATACCTATCTGCTCCGTTCATCGGCCCGAACAACTGGCGTGTCCACACGTTCGAGAACACGTATTCGGGCCGAATCCCGCTCACCCAGGCGACTCTCCTCTCCGACAACACCGTCTACGCGCGGCTCACCCTCGATCTCGGTCCGAAGCCGATCGCCGACCTCGCGCACCGGATGGGAATCCAGTCGACACTCAAGCCCGTCCCCTCGATCGTGCTCGGTGTGAATGCGCTGAGTCCGCTCGACCTCGCGAGCGCCTACGCGACCCTTGCGGACAGCGGCGTCGCGCATGACCCGAGCATCCTCACGAAGGTCGTCTTCCCCGACGGCCACACCGAACAGGCCTCCCAGTCGAAGGGCAAGCAGGTCGTCGACGCCAAGATCGCCGGGGTCGTGACGCGAGTCCTCGAGGCGAACGTCCAGTCCGGAACCGGCACGGCCGCGGCGCTCGCCGGCCGGCCCGTGGCCGGCAAGACGGGGACGACGGACAGCTTCGCGGACGCCTGGTTCGCGGGCTGGGTGCCGCAACTCGCCACTGTCACGTGGGTCGGCTACCCGAACGCCGAGCGCCCGATGAGAGGCGTGCACGGGATCGCCGGTCTCACGGGCGGGACACTTCCGGCCCAGATCTGGCACACGTACATGACCGGGGCGCTGCAGGGGCAGCCGGTCGAGCAGTTCGCGAGCCCCGGATCTCCACCGTTCAAGCCGTGGTGCGGGCCCTACCAGTTCGCAAGCACCTGGCGCGACGCACGGAAGCACGCCGCCTGCCGGCACCAGCACAAGAAGACGACGACGCAGCGGAAGACGACAACGGTCAAGACGACGACCGCTCACACAACCACACAGACGAGAACGCGCACAGTCCCCACGACAACGGTTCCCGTCCCGCCGCCGCCGACGACGACCGAGCCGAACCCGCCGCCCCCACCACCGACGACGACTACGACGCCGACAACGACGACGTCCGGTCCCTGACCTCACGCGCGGCGGGGAAGCTCGGCGTCCCGAGCCTCCCCACCGCGGGCGCGGCTAGGCCGCCTTGTTCCTCCCGAGCATCTTGTTCCACCACTCGTCCTCGTCGACGAGCGAAGCGACGACCTTCGGCCCGCTGGGCCACCGCGGCAGCGAGACCCGGCGCTGCTTCGTGAGCTCCTCGAGTACGGTCGCTCGCAGCGTGTGCAGGCGCTCGTGCTGCGCTTCCACGTCGCGGGCGAGCTCGCGGCGTACGGCCTCCCGCTGCTCTACGTCGTACTCGACCTCGAGCAGGCTGGTCGGGCGGCTGTGGGTGTCTTCGATGGTGCTGGACATAACGGCGCTCCTCCTCCACTCGCTGGATCCGGACGCCGCAGTTGTCCGTGCCCAATCTTCGTCCGGAGCGCCGTAGACGACCATCCCTCGAACAAGCGTTTCTCAAGATCGACCCTTTTTGCGCCGATAGACGCAGTGTGATTTCCCTGCGGCCCGTTGGGACTCAGTCATGAGCGCCTCTTCCGAGAGCGAGCGCATGCCACAGCGTCAGCTCGGCGAGCTGATGACCGAGCTCGGGCTGATCAGCCGGGAGCAGCTGGCGACGGTGCTCGAAGTTCAGCAGCAGTCGAAGCGCCCGCTGGGCCAGATCATCGTCGAGCTCGGCTTTGCGTCGGGAGCCGCCGTGGCGCACGCGCTCGCAATGCAAAGCGGCGGCGCACTCCGGACCGAATACGGCTTCGCACTCGGTATTCAGTCGGGGCAAGCCGCCGAAGACTCTGAGCAGCCGCGAGCCGACCTCCCGAAGCTTCGTCTGGCGCCGACGGCCTCGGCGCCGCCGGCGCGTCCCACACTCGAGCCGGTCGAAGATCACGAGCCCGACACCCCGGCAGAGCCCGAGCCGGTCGCTGAGGCGGAGCCGGTCGCTGAGGCCGAGCCGGTGCGTGAGACGTCCGAAGAGGCAGAGCCGGTCGTTGAAGAAGTCGCGCCGCTCGAAGAAGTCGACCTTGGCGAAGAGGCCGAGTCCGTTGTCGAGGAATCCGAGCCGGTCGAAGACGCTGCGCCCGTCGAGGAGGCCGAGGAGGCCGAAGCTCCGGCCGAGAGCGAGGCACAGGAGATCACCCCGGACGAGACCGAGGAGGAGCCTGCCGCCGAGCCTGAAGAGGTGCTCGACGTGGCCGAGGCGGGTGCCGAGGCGGCGCCCGACAACGATCCAATCGAGCTCGAAGAGCTACGTGCCGAGCTCCAGCGCCTCGAGGACGCACTTGCCGAGGCGAAGACAGCCGCGGAAGCGCAGGGCGAGCAGGAGCAGGAACTTGCTCGGCTCCGGGAGGACCACGAGCGGACCACCACGGAGCGCGAGCGCCTCCAGGCCGACATCGAGAGACTCGAGGCAGCACTCGCCGAGGCACAGTCGACGCACGAGCGTGCGACGACGGAGATCGATCGCCTGCAGACCGCCCTCGCCGAGGCGGGAGGCGAGCGTGAGCACGAGCTCGCCCGGCTCCAGGAGGAGCGCACCGAGGTCGCGAACGAGCTCGAGCGGCTTCACGCTGCCCTTGCCGAGGCGCGGGCCTCGGTCGCCGAGCACGAGCGTCTCATCGCCGAGGAACAGGAGCGCCATGCCGGCGAGCGGGACGAGCTCAACGCCCAGCGCGAGCGGCTCCAGCAAGAGCTCGGCGACGCCTTCGAAAACCTCGCCATCGCCGGCCGGGCCGCCGAAGAGCAGGACCGGCTGCGCGCCGAGGTCGAGCAACTCGAGGGCGCGCTTGCGGAGGCACGGGCTGCAGCCGCCGAGCACGAGCGGCTACAAGATGAGGTCGGCAGGCTCGAGAACGTTCTCGACGAGACCCGGGCCACACAAGAGGAGGAGCTCGGCGAGCTCCGGAAGAAGCACAAGCACGCCCGGGAGGAGCTCGACGAACTGCAGACGACGCTCGCCAATGCGCAGGCCGCGACCGCGGAGCAGGAGCGCAGGCTCGCCGAGGAGCAGGAACGGCACGCCGGCGAGCGGAACGAGCTCAGCGCCCAGCGCGAGCGGATCCAGGAAGAGCTCGGCGCGGTGCTCGAGCGGCTCGCACTGGTCGGCGCCGCCGCCGAGGAGCGCGACGAAGCTCGCGCCGAGGTCGAGCGACTCCAGCAAGGCCTTGACCAGGTTCGAGAGAGCGCTGCCGCCGAGCTGCGGAGCGTCGTCGAGGAGCGCGACGGCTTGACGACCGAGCTCGAGGAGGCCCGGGAGCTGCTGCGGCAGGCAGAGCGCGTGCGCGAGTCGCAGATCGCTCTCGAGGCCGAGCGCGACCGCGTCGTGGCCGAGCTCGAGCGGCTCCAGTTCACTGCCGCCGAGGCCCAGTCGGAGGCCGAGGAACGAGCGCGCCTGCTCGCAGAGGAACAGGATCTTCACCGCGCCGATCGTGAGACGCTCCTGGCTCAGCGAGCGGTGCTCGAGCAGGAGCTGGGCTCGGCGATCGAGCAGCTCGCCGCTGCGGCCGCCTCTGCCGACGAGCGCGAGGCGAAGCTCCAGCTCGGCTCCCAGCGGCTGCTCGAGGCGCTCGCCGCGGTACGCAGGCTCGCGACCGAGCTCGTCTCCGGCAACGAGGAGGTCCCGAGCGAGCTGGTGATCGACGACGCAGAGCCGGAGATCGAGGTCGAGAGCGAAGAGCCCACAACGGAGCCTGTCGAGGACGAGCCCCACGGAGAGACGGAAGAAATCGAGTACTCGCTGTTCGTCCCCGGCCCGAACGGCTACGAGCTCGTGCCGCAAACGGGAGTGCCACCGCAGGCGGGCCAGGCAGTCGAGCTGGTGCTGCCCGACGGCGAGGAGCCTGTCCTCTACGAGGTCGTGCGCAGCGGCCGCACGCTTCCGGGCGGCGACGTCTGTGTCTATCTCGCGCAGGTTTGAGGCGTTCGGCGCCTAAAAGCGCCTAAAGAACGGCGCTTCGAAAGCCGATAACTCCCGAGATACGCGAACTGGAGGCCCTGCAGTGGACGACTACTACTTCGAGACCGATACGACCTTCGACGACGGCCAGCACGCGGAACAGCGTGTCGAGCCGGGCGACGAGCGCGACGTGGCCATTTCGACCGCGCGCAGCTGGGAGCTCCCCTACCTCGACGACGAGCCAGTCCTGATCGACAGCGAATCCGCCACCCGCGTCGGCGGCGAGGAGCTCGCGCGCATCGGCGCCGCTCCGGTCCGGTGCAGCGACGGCAGCGTCCGCGTGGTCCTCGCAGACGCGACCCCCGAGCGCATCGCAGGGATTCGCGAGCACTTCTCCGGCGCCGTCGACATCGGCGTCGTCAAGGCCTCGACGCTCGCGTCGCTGCTCGACAGCGCGTCGATGGCAGTGGCGTCCAACGGCACCGATCCGATCGCCAACGGCGCCGCCGCTGCGGCACCGGTGTGGGGCCGGTCGCTCGAGCGCGTCCTCGGCCTGTTCGACAGCGAGGCGACGCGGCTGCAGGAGCTGCGCGGGAAGATGCAGGAGCTCGGCGGCGAGATGGCCGCGCGCGAGCAGCGTGTCCAGGAGCTCGAAACGGAGCTCCAGCGGATGCGCCTCGAGCGCCTGCGCGACCAGGAGGCAGTCGACCGCCTCAAGCACGATCTTGCCGACCGCAACAGCCGGCTCGAGCGCGCGTTGACGAAGACGCAGGAGCTCGTAGCGATCATCCAGGGCGGTCACCTGCGGTGACGAGAGCGCCGGCACGCACGCTTGCGGCAGCGGGCATTGCCGGCACGGGCGCCGCGGCCGCTGCGGCTGCCTACCTCGAGGTCGGTGGACTCCCGGGGGTGCTGTACGCCGCCGGGATCTGCCTGGCCGCGTTCCTCGGCGCGGTGGCTATCCGGGCCGGCCGGAACGACGACACGCTCGTAGCCGAGCCGACGCCGGAGGCAGATGCGGAGGCCGCTCCGCAGCAGCCGCGCTGGCGCCGCAAGAAGCACATCATCGCGGAGCTCCAGGTCGAGCTCGCTACGACCAGAGAAGAGCTCGAGGAGCACCGCCGGGCGCTCGCGAACCTCGCGACGCAGCTCTCGCGCGAGACCGACGCCGCCCAGCGCAACGCGGAGAGGCTCGAGCAGCGAATCCGTGAGCTCGAAGCCGAACGTGACGGCCTCCTCGCCCTCGTGGCCGCAGAACGCGAGCGGTTCGAGCAGACGCTCGACGATCTCGGCGGCGGTCTCGGCAAGCACGGCAACGAGCTCGCCGAGCTCGAACGCGAACTCGAGGCGCTCATCGCGCGCTGACCGCGGTTCGTCCGAAGGAGGGATCGGCTCGGAGAGAGGCGATGCCGACGAGACGGGCGAACAAGTCGGGAGAGACGATGCTCGTAAAGATCCTGATCGTCGGAGCTCTTGCAATCGGGCTAATGGCCGCGATCAGGGACGGCCGCGTCCTGAGAGATGCCGGCTTGCTCAGCACCTGCAGTGCCGTCACCGTCAACGGCACGTCCGACCCGACGCTGTTCAGCTGCTCGAAGGGCCGGCTCGACGGGTGGCCGAGCATGACGAACCAGTCCTGCAACCTGATCTCAGTCCGCCCCAAGCACGAGTACTGGCGCTGCGCAGCACCGGTCGTCTCGTCGCATACGCCGAACGGGAACGGTTGAGGAGCCGGGAGAAGCGTCAGCCCGTCCGGGGGAAGGGGCTAAAGCCTTTGCCCCACCCGGCCGATTGGAGGGATTGCCCATGGATCTCGAACAAGTGCTCCGCCGCGCCGTCGAGCTTGGCGCAAGCGATATTCACCTGAAGGTCGAGCGCCCCCCGGTCGTACGCCGGGACGGGAACCTGGGCGAACTCGAAGGGGAGGTCGAGCTCACCGAGCGCGACCTCGAGCTCGCCCTCGAGCAGGTCTGCTCCGAGACGCCGAAGCGGCTCCAGACGTTCCTGGAGACCGGCGAGCTCGACAGCGCGTACTCGCCGGCCGGCCTGCCGCGGTTCCGCGTCAACGGCTTCCGCCAGCGCGGCTCGATCTCGATCGCATTCCGCGTCATCCCGCGCGAGGTTCCCAACTTCGAGGAGCTCTCGCTTCCCGCAGGCGTCAGGCGCCTCGCCGAGGAGCACCGCGGGCTCGTCCTCGTCACGGGCGCAACCGGCTCGGGCAAGACGACGACGCTCGCCGCGATCATCGATCACATCAACCGCTCGCGGCGGCAGCACATCGTCACGATCGAGGATCCGATCGAGATCGTGCACGGCGACCACGGCTGCATCGTCAACCAGCGCGAGGTCGGCCTCGATACGGCGTCCTTCGCGCAGGCACTCCGCCGCGGTCTCCGTCAGGACCCGGACGTGATCCTGATCGGCGAGCTCCGCGACGCCGAGACTGCCGAGACGGCCCTGGCCGCCGCGGAGTCGGGCCACCTCGTCCTCTCGACGATGCACACGGTCGATGCCTCGGAGACGATCGGGCGGATGGTCGAGTTCTTCCCGGCCGTCAAGCAGCAGCTGATCCGGTCGATCATGGCAGGCGTCCTGCGCGGCGTCATCAGCCAGCGCCTCCTTCCCCATGTCGGGGGCGGGCGCATCCCGGCCGTCGAGGTCATGATCGGAAACGCCCGGATCGCCGACCTGATCCGCGACAACAAGTCGGACGAGATCACCGAGGCGATCGCCGAGGGCGACTTCTTCCAGATGCAGACCTTCAGCAAGGCGCTGATCCAGCTCGTGCTGGACGGCAAGGTCGACCGTGAGATCGCAGCCAACGCCTCGTCGAACCGCCACGACTTCCTGATCGCGCTCGAGCGCGCCCTCAAGGAGCAGGCACACGCCGCCCAGGTCGAGCTCGAGGCCGTGTCGGATGCCGACGGGGAGTCGGAGCCCGAGCCGGCCGTGGAGGAAGAGGTCGAAGAGACCTCAGACCTCCCGAGACTCCGGGTCGCCGGCCAGCAGTAGCCATGAGACGGCTTCTCCCCCTTCTCGGGGTCGCCGCTGCGCTGGCCCTCTCGAGCAACGCGGCCGCAGACACATTCCGCGTCGCACATTCGCACGCGAGGAATGCCTCCGCTGTGCCGGCCGCACAGAGCAGCGGGCCGGTGATCGCGTTCAGCCAGTCGCAAACCGGGCCGATGTCCTTCGCGGCCCTGCGCGGCATCTGGCAGGCGGCCGGCGCGACCTATGGCATCCCCTGGCCGGTGCTCGCGGCCATCAACAAGGTGGAGACCAACTTCGGGGCCAACCTCGGCCCGAGCTCGGCCGGGGCCGTCGGCTGGATGCAGTTCATGCCGTCGACCTGGGCCCGGTGGGGCATCGACGCGAACGGGGACGGCGTCGCCGACCCGAACAATCCCACCGACGCGATCTTCAGCGCGGCTCGCTATCTCGCGGGCTGCGGCGGACAGTTCGACATCACCAGAGCTGTCTATTGCTACAACCACTCGAATAGCTACGTGAGCGAGGTGCTACGGCTCGCGGCCGTCTACGGCCGTGGAGGCGGAGCCGGCGGCGGACAGTTCTCGGTCGACCTCAAGCCTCAGCTCGCATCTGCCCGTAAGCAGATCGCCGCCTCCAACACGAAGCTGGTCTCGGCGCGCGCCGACACCAAACGGCTCGGACGAGCGGAGCAGCACTTCCTCCACGTCGCCAACACCGCTTCTCTTCTCTCCGACCAGCTCGCGGCACACAAGCGCGCCGTCCTGCTCGGAGTGCGTCGCGATGCGGCGGAACGGCGGGTGAACCGGCTCCAGAAGCTTCTCGACTCTGCCCACGCGCGGCTCGGCCAGCTGCAGAACGGTCCCTCGATGGCGACCTTGCCCGTCGGGTTCCCCGGCGCGTCGAGCAGCAGCGTCGTCTCGCTCGCGCTGCAGTACCTCGGAGTTCCGTATGTCTGGGGCGGAGCGACGCCCGCGGGATTCGACTGCTCCGGCCTCGTGCAGTACGTATACGCGCAGCTCGGCGTCTCACTGCCGCACAACACCGTCTTGCAGTGGCACGACCCGATCGCCGTGTCCATTCCGCGAGACCAGCTCCAGCCCGGAGACCTCGTCTTCTTCAACAAGCTGGATCACGTCGCGATCTACATCGGCGGCGGATACATCATCGACGCGCCGCATACCGGCACCGACGTCCGCATCGACAGCCTCAGCGAGGGCTGGTACGCCGCCAACTACGACGGCGCGAAGCGGATCGTGGGCGCTCAGCTCGGCGCAATGCCCGAGTCGGGCGGCGCGGTTTCGTTCACCACGTCCACCTCGAGCGACAACAGCTTCAGCTCCAACGTCATCTACTTCACCCATTAGAGGGGTCATGCGCATCTTCCAAGCTTCCGATTCACGTGGCGTGTCCAGGCGTATCCTCACGCTTCCCCGCGTCATTGCCGTCGCCGCCTCCGTTCTTCTGGTGAGCGCGACCATCAGCCTCGCCGCCGACAAACCGGCGGCAACCGGCAAGCCGTCGCTGCACGCGAAGGCGGTCAAGCAGGTACTCGTCGTCCCGGACGTGCGGCACCAGATGTTCGTGTTCGCGTCGGGGACGCTCGAGGACGGCGGCTTCGGCTGGAAAGTCCAGGGATCGGTTCAGGGCTATCCCGCGAACATGGTCGTCTCGCAGAGCCCGAAGCCCGGCACGCATGTGATCAACACAGGCGCCCCGACGATCACTCTGCACCTCGAGCACGGGAAGGTTGCCGAGACCGGCATGCCGCAGAACAGGTCGCCGTACGGGGCGAGCCTGATCCGGCACGCGAGGCACGCCAACTCGGGCTAGCGATGGTTGCGCGGATCCGGGCGCTGCTCGCAAGGGAGGATGGGATGACTCTGCCCGAACTGCTCACGACGATGGCCATCCTCGGCGTCGTCCTGACCGGGATTCTCGGAATCTCGATCAGCGGCCTCCGCGCCACGACCGATCTGAACCAGCGCTTCCAGGCTCAGCAGGACGGGCGCGTCGCGCTCACCAAGATGCGGAACGACGTCGAGTCCTCGTGCTCCGCCGCAGTGGTGAAGCTGAACGGGTCCACCGTGGCGGCGGGCACCGCAGGCGACACCGTCACGCTCGACGACACGTGCATCAATCTCAACGGCGCCACTGGCACTCAGGTGACGTGGTGTGCGGCCTCGACCAGCGGCAACGCGCCGTTCAGGCTCTATCGCCAGGTCGGCTCGACCTGCGCCGCGAGCACCGGCGTCCTGGAGGCGCGGAACCTCACCGCGAAGGCCGACTTCACCTCCGTGATCACGACGGGCTACCACCCGCAGCTCACGGTCAACCTGCCGTTGGATGCGAACCTCCGCGCCAACCGGGCGGCCAACGAGGATCTCTACACCCTCAACGACACGATGATGCTGCGGAACGCGGCGGTCTCATGATCCGGCGCGCCCTCAACCGTTTCCTGAACGAACGCGGCCAGGCGCTGGTCGTCGCACTGCTCGTCATGACCTTCCTGGCGACCGCGCTCGGCGCGGTGATGATCTTCACCGCCGGAAACCAGCGGAACGCGAACATCGCGAAGGCGCAGCAGGTCGCTGGCAGCCTCGCGGAGGCCGGAATCAACAACGCGGTCTCGGTGCTCGCGCATGCTGCGAACTGCACGCCGCTCTGCAATTCCGGCAACGTGCACCTGATCCCCCCTGCAGACGGCAGCGCCAGCACTCTGCTGCCGAGCACCTGGGCCACCGCGAACAAGTCCACGTACTCGACCGGCGACGTCTGGTGGTACGGAACGGTGGCCAACGTCACCACGGGGCCGGCCGCCGGCCAGGGTTGGTGGTGGACGCTGCACGCGAAGTCGCAGGTGCTCAACCCGACCGGCGCCGCGAAGATCGTGAAGTACATGACCGCGAAGGTGCAGGTGAATGCTCCTCTGCCGTCGAGTTTCAACGTCGCCGTGTGGAACACCGTTTACTCGCCGGGCGGGCCGACGCCGCTCCCCTACCCCGCAGGCTGCGACACGTCGATCGGGCAGGGCATCACGATCGCCGTCCCGGTCTACGTGGGCGGCAACCTCTGCATGGGGCAGAACGCCGTCATCACGAAGCCCGTCTACGTCGGCGGCTGGCTCAACTTCCAGAACAAGCAGGGCCATATCGGCGCCAACAACGCGACGATCAACTCCGCCCACGTCGGCAGCTCCTGCCAGGTCGGCAGCGGCGGGCTGGTCAACCCGTGCAAGAGCGAGCCGGTGAGCGGCCCGAACAACACGAACATCTGGGTCACCGGTGCACCCACGAACCTCACCGGCGTCGCGTCGGACTTCGTGGGCATCCAGGCGCCGACGATCTGCTGGGGGCCCTTCAGCTGCGCCGGCGACCCCGTCGGCGGCTGGTACACCGTCTCCTCCCCCGGCCCGTTGAACCCGTGCGTATCGAGCTCCGGAACGCCTCCGACGTTCGACAATGACACGACGATGAACGACAGCGTCCTCACGACGTTCAACCTCACGCCGGCCACGAGCTATACGTGCATTACCCCGCAGGGCCAGCTGTCGTACGACGCGACGAACCGGGTGCTCACCATCACCGGCACCGTCTACATCGACGGCAACGTGACGGCGGCGACGCCCGGCAACCTGCCGATCACGTACACGGGCACGGGCAGCGGCGGCAACTGCACTAACACCGGCGACTGCCAGGCCGTCCTCTTCGCCAGCGGCGACATCTCGATCAACAGCGAGAAGCTGTGCGCGGCTCTCAGCGGCAACAACTGCGACTGGAACAACTGGAACCCGAACAAGAAGATCCTCATCCTCGCGTCCAACGGCCCGAACGGCATCACGGTCGGACCGTCGCAGACCTCGTTCCAGGGCGGTCTCTACGCCACGAACACGGTCGCCACCGGTCAGAGCGCCGTGACGGAAGGGCCGCTCGTCTCCGGCACGAAGACGGTCGTTCTGGGACAGCAGTTCGGCGGCACCTTCCCGCCGATCACCATCCTGCCGTTCTCGATCAACCAGCCGCCGGGCGCTTTCTGGATCTCTCCGCCGACCGACTTCTGCAACGGCCCCGGCTGCTGATGCGACGCGGCGCTCAAGCGCCGTTGCGCGGATGTCGATAACAGGGTGATGGACTTCGTCCTGCCTCTCGTCTTCGTGCCCGGACTCGCCATCGGCAGCTTCCTCGGCGTGGTCGCGGCCCGCGTCCCGTTGCGCCGGTCGATCGTGCGGCCGGGATCGGCCTGCATGAGCTGCGAGACGGAGATCAGCTGGTACGACAACGTGCCGGTTCTCTCCTATGCGCTGCTGCGCGGGCGCTGCCGCCATTGCGGCGTTCGCATCCCGCCGCGCGACCTCGCGATCGAGCTCACGACGGCACTCCTCCTCGTCTGCTGCGTTCTCGAGTTCGGGCTCACCGCCAGGGCGGCCTCGGCCGCGATCGGGTGCGCGGCGCTCGTCGTCGCAACGGCCACCGATCTCGAGCGGCGGATCGTCCCCAACTGGGTCGTGCTGCCGGCTGCGGCGGCCGTGCTCGTGATTCAGACGGTGTTCTATCCCTCGCCGCAGTGGGCGCTCGGCGCCGTCGGCGCTGCCGGCTTTCTCTTCGTCGCCGCCCTCGCCTATCCGGGCGGGATGGGGATGGGAGACGTCAAGCTCGCCCTTCTGATCGGCGCCTTGCTCGGCAAGACGACGCCGGTCGGGATCATGCTCGGGCTTCTCCTGGCTCTCGTCCCGAGCGTCGTGCTGATCGCGCGCCACGGCTCGCGCGCGCGGCGGATCGCGATTCCGTTCGCCCCCTTCCTCGCCGCGGGCGCGGTGATCGCGCTCTTCGCCGGCGAGTCCATCCTCCATGCCTACCTCAACCTGACATGAGGCGCCTGCGGTGTCTGCCCAGCCTGCGGTGAACCCTGAGGGGGGCCCGGCGCCGAAAGGCCCGGTCACTCCCGCGCCGATCTCCCAACTCATGGGCGAGCTGGTCGTCGACCTGCTCGAGCAGACCGGCCTGATCCCCGAGGCGAAGTTCGACGTCCTTAGGGAGAAGGCAAAGACCACGTCTGTGGTGCAGGTGCTGATCGACGAAGGGCTCGCCTCGAGCGAGGCGATTGCCCGGATCGTCGCCGCGCAGCACGGACTGCCGGTGATCGAGCTGGGCAACGTCGGCATCGATCCGATCGCTGCCAGCTCGGTGCCGCTGCACGTCCTCGAGCAGGTCACCGCCGTCCCCTACGCCTTCGACGGCGACTCGCTCTGCGTCGCGATCTCCGACCCCCAGAACATCCACGGCATCGACTCGTTGCGCCTCGCGAGCCGTCATCCGATCGCACTGCGCGTCGCCGCAAGTGAGGAGATCGAGGCCGAGCTCGGCCGGCTCGCCCGGACCGCAGAGGCTTTCGGCACTCGCTCGGGCTTGACCGAGCTCGAGCTCGAGGTGATCGACGAGGACGAGCTCGACGACCTCGAAGTCGACGACGGCATCTCCGACGCCCCGCTCGTCCGGCTCGTGAACTCGATCATCTTCGAGGCGGCCGAGGACGGTGCGAGCGACGTCCATTTCGAGCCGCAGAGCGATTCGCTCGTCGTCCGCTTCCGCATCGACGGCGTGCTCCACGAGACCCAGCGGATCCCCAAGCGGAGCGCGGTCGGCGTCACGACGCGCCTCAAAGTCCTCGCCAAGCTCGACATCGCCGAGCGCAGGAAGCCGCAGGACGGCCGCATCTCCCTCTCCGCCTCCTCCGCCGGCCGCATGCTCGACGTCCGCGTGGCGACGCTGCCGACGGTCGAGGGCGAGTCGGTCGTGATGCGTCTCCTCGACAAGTCCAAGAAGCCGCCGACGCTCGAACAGATCGGGCTCTCGACGGCCATGGGGGAGCGTCTGACCACGATTACCCATCGGCCGACCGGCGCGTTGCTCGTGACCGGCCCGACGGGCTCGGGTAAGTCGACCTCGCTGTTCGCCGCCTTGACCGAGATCAACCGGCCGGAGATCAACGTGATCACCGTCGAGGACCCGGTCGAGTACCGGCTCGCCGGCGTGAACCAGGTCCAGATCAATCCGCGCGCAGGGCTGACGTTCGCCACGGCGCTGCGGTCGATCCTCCGCTCCGACCCGGACGTCGTGATGGTGGGCGAGATCCGCGACGTCGAGACCGCGAAGATCTCGATCGAGGCCGCCCTCACGGGACACCTCGTCCTCTCGACCCTGCACACGAATGACGCGCCGAGCGCCCTCAGCCGCCTGAACGAGATGGGCGTCGAGCCGTTCCTCACCGGAGCGGCCGTGACCGGCGTCCTCGCGCAGCGACTGGCGCGTCGGCTCTGCGAGCATTGCAAGGAGCTGTACACGCCGAACAAGGACGAGCTCTTCGCGGCACGGATTCCAGAAGAGCTCAGGCACGGCAAGACGGAGCTCTTCCGCCGCAACGGCTGCGTCCGCTGCCGGCAGACCGGCTATAGCGGCCGGATCGGCGTCTTCCAGCTCCTGACGATGAGCGAGGAGCTGTCGGCACTCGCGTCACGCAAGGCGAGCCACGAAGAGCTCGAGCGGGCAGCCATGAGCGACGGGATGGCGTCCCTGTGGGCCGACGGCATCGAGAAGGTCGTCGCCGGCCTCACCTCGCTCGAAGAGCTCGCGCGCGTCACGACGGTCTAGCGCCGCCGCCGCGCAGGCGCCTGCGAATATCCGGCCGTGTCCAAGGTCGGCTGGGACGAGGTACGAGCCCGCCGGCTCGCGCGTTCGTCGCTCGACGAGCGCGCCGGACCCGACCGTCTCGTCGACGTTGTCAGCGCCCTCTGCGGCGTGCACGCTCAGGTCCAGGCATCCGCCGAGCTGCAGCTAGCCGCGCGGCTCGAGGGAGCCACGCAGGGCGAGGTCCGGGCAGCGTTGTGGGAGGAGCGAACCCTGGTCAAGGCCTGGACCGTGCGCGGAACGCTTCACCTCCACCCTGCCGGGGAGCTGGCGCTCTGGCTCGCAGCCCGACGCGCGGTCCTGGGCTCGGCAGACAAGGGCCTGCCGGCGTGGCGCGATCCAGTAGGGGTGGTTCACCCGGCGCTCGACGACGAGGACGTCGACGCGGTTCGTGCGGCCGTCTGGGAAGCTCTGGACGGTCGCTGCCTGCTGCGTGCCGAACTGGTCGAGGAAGTCGTGCACCGGGTCGGTGCAGCACCGCGAGAGCGGCTGCGCTCGGGCTTTGCGTTCTTCCTCGACGAACTCTGCCAGGGGCCTCCGCAAGGGTCGCGGATCACGCTCGTGCGCCCGGATCAGTGGATCGACGGGTGGCGCGAGGACAGGGATCTGGAGGGCGCACTGCGGGAGGTGTGTCGCCGGTTCCTGCACGCGTACGGCCCGGCCCGCCCGGTCGACTTCCGCGAGTGGTTCGGTTCGCCGGCGTTCAAGGTGGCAGACGCCGCGGCCCTGTTCGAGAGCCTCGGCGACGATCTCGAGGAGATCGCCGTCGCCGGTCACGCGTGCTTCGTGCCGGCAGGCGACAGGTCGTTCCCCGAGCCGGGTCACCAGGTGCGGCTGCTGCCGGAGTACGACGTGTACGTGATGGGATTCCGCGAGCGCGACGAGTTGATCCCACAGGCGGTGCGAGATCTGATCGCGACCCACGGCCGCGGCCGCTACGAGGGGCCTGCGGCGGTCCGGCTCGTGCTGATCGACGGGATTGCGGCGGGACTCTGGGGGCGCCGCCGGCGCGGCAAACGTCTCGAACTGGATGTTCGGCTCGCGCGCCGGGTCAGCAAATCGGATCGGGCGGAGCTCCAGCGCGAGGCGGAGCGTCTCGGTGCCTTCCTGGGGCTTGAGCCGGTGCTCGCCGTCGACTCGGCCTGACCCAGCCGGGCAAGCGCTACTTGCGGCGGCCGCGGCTGCCCATGCTGAACTTCGTCGGGCGACTGGCGGCGGCGAGGTCCTCGAGCGAGGTGGGCGGCGGCGTGAAGCCGCCCGACGAGGCCGGCTCTTCGACCGTCTCCGGCTCGGCTGCAGGCGCCTCAGGCTCGGAGGGCGGCTCCGGCTCGGCGTGTTGCTCGGCCTCCGGCTCCTGCGCAGGCTCCGGCTGGGGCTCTGGCACAGGGGCGCCGGCCTGCGCGGCGGCGAGCGCCTGCTCGGCCTCGCGCTGCGCGGACTCCGAGACATCGCGGGCGTCGACCCCCGCCTTGGCGAGCAGTTCGTCGGCGGCGGCACGGGCGCTCTCGGCCGTCTGTGCGGCCTCGCCGCTGGCCCGGGAGAGCACGTCGTCCGCTTCCGATCGGGCGGTGCCCAGAACCGACTCGGCCTCGGAACGCGCAGCACCCAACAGGGTGTCCGCTTCGGCCCGAGCCGACGCAAGAGCCGCGTCCGCTTCCGAGTGCACGCTCTGTGTGGCTGCCTCGGCATCGGCGCGAGCAGCCGCGACGATATTTTCGGCCTCCGCGCGCGCCTCCGCCTGCAGGGCCTCGGAGCGCTCGTTCGCAGCCGCGATCGTCGCGGCGGCCTCTTCCTCGACACCGCTCAGGCGCTCCTGCGCCTCCTGGGCTGCCTCGGCCGCCTGCCGCCGGTGCTCGTCGACCTCCTGCTGGGCCTGCGTGAGTCCCTCGCGGGCCGCTTCGAGGTCTCGCTTGAAGTGGTCGAGCTGTGTCTCGCGCTCGTCGAGGGCGAGCCGGCGCAGCCGAACCTCCTCCTCGGTGCGCGTCAAGCGATCCTTTGCAGTCTCCTGCGCGTCCTTCTCGATCCGGTCGGCCAGCTCGACGGCGGCCCGGACGAGCTCGAGCGCTTCGAGGCGAGCCGAGCGGTTGTCGGCGGTGAAGCTCGTCGAGCCGGCTCCGGATTCGCCGACGTCGGGATCGGGCGGCAGGCGCTCGAGCTGCGGCAGCGCGATGATGTCGGCGCCGGGCTCCGCGTCGTGCTCTACGAACTCACCCTCGTGCACGGGGTCCACGGCCTACTCCGCTCGCGCTCTACGCGTGGATCTCGCAGCCGAGGTAGACGAGCGCCTCAACGGCCTCGGTCACGAACGTGCTCGCCTGCTGGGCGTCGGCGAAGCTGTACGACCGCGGCTCCGCCCCGTCCTCCTGCGCCTCGACCTCGACGTCGACGACACAGGCGTCACCGAGATCGCGCGCACGCATCGTCACGACCTGACGTCCGTACCGGCTCGCGCTGCGAACGAAGAGTTCGCGCGGCTCGGGCTCGGCTGCCTGCTGGCGGCCGCCCCTTCTCATCAGCGCGCTTCGGTGACGGCCTGTGCGACCACGTCGCGGTCGACGAAGTCCTTGAACTCCGAGTCGATGCGATACGGCCGATGGACGACCAGGACGGCCGGCGTGTTGAAGACCCCGAGCTTGCGGAGCATCGCCGTGCCGCTGCGCTGATGGAGGACGTTGATTGCAACGAAGCCGGCTCCCGTCTCCTTCGCACCCGCATACGCCTCGAGGGCCGTGGCTCCATCGACCTGCGCGCCCGGGACGTACAGCGCGACGACGACGACGGCGTGCTTGTGGAGTGCCCGGACGACCGGAACCGGCAGCCCGTGGGTGTTGAGCTTCGACGGCGTCACCGCGTGGGTGTGCGCCTTGCTCGGGGCGGGAGTCGTAGTGGCGGGGCTCGTTACCGGAGTGGTCACGGGCGTCGATGTCGCTTGCGTCGTGGTCGGCTTGTTGTGCGTGACGACCATGTAGCCGCCGGCGACCACCACGACGAGAACGAGAAGGACGACAAGCCGGAGCTGGCGCGTGCTCAACGTCGAGTTCATGGCCTTCCTATCGGCAGGCCCGACGGAGCGGGTCTCCCTGAAATGGGGGATACGAAGAGATAAGGAAACAAAAAGAGAGGGCGCGGTCTCCCGCGCCCTCGGTCGTGCACCTACTTCGGCGACGTTTTAGCTGACGCCGTTAGTCCAAGCAGCACACTGGTCCGAAGTCTCCTTCGTCTGCACGGTGCCACCAGGGCCCGACACGTGCGACCAGTTGCCGTTGTCCTCGGCCGAGATGCAGTACTCGGCTCCGGCCGCTGCACCGGTCGCCGCATCAGCGGCGGTGCTGGCCTTGATGGTCACGATGCCCGGAACCTCAGGCGGACCAGCGGCGAACACCTTCATGCCGTTGTCGTACGTGGTCCTCAGCCCGTTGGCCGAAATGCCCGTGTACGTGTTGTTGTCGGCGAAGTACGCCTCCGCATCCGGAACGGCCTGGCGGACGTCCGAAGCGGCCGCAGTCTGCTGCGCGCTCTTCTGGAACCCGAGGTACGACGGGATCGCGATGGCGAGCAGGACTCCGATAATGATCAGGACGACGAGGAGCTCGATCAGCGTGAAGCCGCTCTCGTCCCGGACGTTCAAGCGCTGTCTGAGGGAATGCATGCATTTCTCCTTTGGACGGGTAACCCAGACCCGGCCTCTATCGGCAGCGCAGCCGGCCGCTCGTCCCCCCCACCCGAGTGATTCGCCTCACCTGCGGGTCACCCACCGTGAGGGATGCCTGCCGCGCTCCGCCGGCGGCTCTCCCTCAACCGAGTGATTCCCGGCGGGCTCCCTAAAGCGGGCGACACCGACCGCCGATAGCTCGCTCGCATGACGCCGCAGCCCTTCTCCATCGACACGCTCCTGGAGCGCGTCGCCAACGAAGACGCCTCCGACCTCCACATCACTGCGGGGTCGCCGCCGCTGCTTCGTATGCGCGGCCAGCTCAGCCCTCTCGAGGAGTTCGAGCCCTTCTCGTCCGAGGAGACGCGCGACCTTCTCTATCGCATCCTTTCCACGGAGCAGCAGAAGCGGCTCGAGATCGACCGGCAGATCGACTTCTCGTATTCGGTCCCCGGCGTCGCGCGCTTCCGTGTCAACGTCTACTTCCAGAAGGACACGCTCGCCGCGGCCTTCCGCCTCGTGCCGAAGCTGATCAAGTCGGCGCAGGACCTGGGCCTGCCGGAGGTTCTCCTCCAGCTCGCCAAGGAGCCGCGCGGCCTCGTCCTCGTCACCGGCCCGACAGGCTCGGGTAAGTCGACGACGCTCGCGACGATGATCGACTCGATCAACGAAACCCGGTCGATGCACATCGTCACGATCGAAGACCCGATCGAGTTCCTCCACCAGCACAAGACCTCGGTCGTGAACCAGCGCGAGATCGGCGCCGACGCGAAGGGATTCGCCGAGGCGCTGCGCGGCGCGCTCCGCCAGGACCCCGACGTGATCCTCGTCGGCGAAATGCGCGACCTCGAGACGATCTCTACTGCGCTCACCGCGGCCGAGACGGGCCACCTCGTGCTCGCGACGCTGCACACGCAGAGCGCGCCGAGCACGATCGACCGCGTCATCGACGCCTTCCCGGCCGTCCAGCAGGGCCAGGTGCGGATGCAGCTCGCCGCTTCGCTCCAGGGAGTCGTCACGCAAACGCTGCTCCCGACCGCCGACGGACGCAAGCGGGTTCCGGCGCTCGAGGTGCTGCTGCCCGACGACGCCGTCCGGAACCTCATCCGCCAGGGCAAGACCGAGCAGATCTACTCCGTGATGCAAACGAACACCGGGCGCGGCATGCAGACGATGGAGCAGTGCCTCGCCGACCTGGTGCTGCGCAAGCAGATCACCCAGGAGACCGCATTCAACGTCACGAGTCGGCGCGAGGAGTTCGAGTCGCTGCTCGCACGCAGCGGAGTTGCACCGCGTACCGATGACCACCTCCCCGAGGCCCTCCGCGGCCTCCGAGTCGCAGGAGCCGCACAGTGAGTGGACTCTCCGATCTTCTGAAGAAGGACATCTCTTTCAAGAAAAAGCCGTCGCCGAAGGCCGAGGCCCCCGCGCCGACGCAGGAGAAGACGGCAGACGCGTCGCCGAAAGACGAATCGCCGAAGCGCAGCAAGCCGTCGCTGCCCAAGCGCGCCCCGAAGCAGCCGAAGATGACGAGCAGCTCGGGCGGCGGCCGGCACAAGCAGGTCGTCGGGCTGAGCATCGGCTCTTCCCAGCTCTCCGCGGCCGTCGTCGTCAACAACGGCAGCCCCAAGCTCGTCAAGGCCGCTCTGCACACGCTTCCACCCGAGGTCGTGGTGGGCGGCGAGGTGCGCGACTCCGAGGCACTCGCGAATGAGATCTCCGCCTTCTTCTCGGCCGCCGATCTCCCCCGCAAGAACGTCCGGCTCGGCATCGGCAGCAGCCGCACCGGCGTCCGGGTGTTCGAGCGCCCCACGGTCGACGACCCGCGCCAGCTCGCCAATGCCATCCGCTTCCGCGCGTACGAGACGCTTCCGATTCCGATCGAAGAGGCGATGCTCGACTACCACGTCGTCGAGGACACGAACGGCCCGGACCGCGTGCTGCTCGCCGTCGCCTACCGCGACCTCGTCGACCGCTTCGCGGCCACCTGCACCGCGGCCAGGATCGAGCTCGTAGGCATGGACATCGAGGCGTTCGCACTTCTCCGCGCCGTCGGCGGCGAACCGCTCAAGACCGGCGAGCGGGCCGAAGCCGCCCGGGTCGCCGTCTCGATCGGCAGCGACCGCACGACGGTTGCCGTCTCCGACGGGCGCCTCTGTGAGTTCACGAGAGTGCTCGAGTGGGGCGGCGCACGCGTCACGGCCGCCATCGAGAAGGCCCTCGAGGTCGACGCCGGCGAGGCGGAGCGGGTCAAGCACTCGCTCGACATCTCCACCCGCGCGTCGGAGGAGCCGAGCGACGAGCGCACGACCAAGGCCGTAGACGCAGCGCGCCGCGAGGTCAACGGTCTCGCCCGCGAACTCGCCTCCTCGCTCCACTTCTACCAGGATCAGCCTGACTCTCTGGGCTTCGCCGAGATCACGATCACCGGCGGCGGCGCCCACCTTCAGGGGCTCGCCGGGCAGCTCGAGGAGCTGATCGGTATCCACGTCCGCGTCGCCGACCCGTTCGCACGTGTCGGTTCCGGGCACGGCATCAGCTCCAACGGCCAGGACGGCGCCCTCGCCGTCGCAATCGGACTGGGAATCGAGGACTGATGCGCGCCGTCAACCTTCTCCCCCGCCAGCAGGTCCAGCAGAAGACCGAGCGGTCGAACCCGACCGTCCTCGTCGCCGCAATCGGTGGCGCGGCCGTCCTGCTCGCCCTCGTGGCAGGGGCCTTGCTCGCCAACCGCAGCGTCGACCGTCAGCGTCAGGCGCTCGCCTCCGCACGGGCCGAACTCGCCGCAACTCCCGCGCATCACGTCTCTGCAAGCACGCAGGCATTCCGTCAGGCCGTGCTTTCGCAGCGGGAGGAGCGGTCGCTCGCCCTCGCCTCTGCGATCGGGAAGCGCGTCGCGTGGGATCGGATTCTCCGCCGCTTCGCGCTCGTGCTCCCCAGCGACGTCTGGCTCACGAGCCTGAGCGGGACAGTCCCCCTCGACTCCTCGGCCACCACCACGGCCGTGACGACGCCGAGTCCACTGCCGGCTACGCCGACCGCTCTGACGATCAACGGCTACACGTATAGCCAGGCGAGCGTCGCACGGCTCCTCGAGCGGCTCGAAGTGCTCCCGGATCTGAAGAACGTCCAGCTCACGAACAGCGCGATCACGCAGCTCGGGGGCCGCAACGTCTACAGCTTCACCATCGTCTCGGACATCCGCCAGGGAAGGGGTGCCTCGTGACCGCCCGCCTGAAGAACATGTCGACGGGAGGCCAGATCGCGCTGGTCGCGTGCGGGCTCCTCCTCGTCGTCGCCGTCGGTTGGTTCGCAGTGATCGGGCCCAAGCGCTCGGCAGCCAGCAACCTGAAGCAGCAGACGGCCTCGGTACAGGCACAGATCGCCGCCAACCGCTCGTCCGCCTTCACCCAGGCGCTGCCGGCGGTGCGCTCCGCCTCCGTCTTCCGCCTGGCGATGGCGATGCCGACCAAGCTGCAGACGGCCGACATCATCCTGCAGCTCAACGCACTCGCCAATGAGTCCGGGATCTCGTTCGACCAGATCCAGCCCAACGCGTCGAGCGGCACTACCGCGGCGGTTCCCGGCGCCATCAGCACTGATCCGTTCGTCGCCGCGCCGATCCAGGTCAAGTTCACCGGCAGCTTCTACAACCTCCTGAGCTTCCTGCAGCGGGTGCGAAATCTCGTGCGGGTGCAGGGCAACAGGCTGTACACCGCCGGGCGTCTCTTCGACGTGAGCCAGGTCAACCTGGCAGAGAGCAGGGTCGGTTGGCCGCTCGTCACGGCGACGCTCACCATCAACGCGTTCGTGCCGCAGCCGCCTCAGGTGGCGGCGCCGGTCACCCCCGGAAGCACGACGTCCACGACCACGACCGGCACCACGACCACGACGTCGAGCGGTACTTCAGCCGCCCCGAGCACCAGTGGAGGGACCTCATGAGCCGCAGAAAGAGAATGCAGAACCTCCGGGAGGCGAAGGACAAGCGCACGAAGAAGATCGCGCTGGCCCTGTCGGTCGTCCTGGTGGCCGTGCTGGCGTTCGAGGTGCCGAAGATGCTCCACCACGGTGGTTCGAGCAGCGCGGCTGCTTCGACGACCACGACGACCGGCACGTACACGACGTCCACGAGCACGCCTGCCACGGCGCCTTCGACGACGGCACCCGGCACGGTGGCCGCCGCCGGCCTGTCAACGGCGAGCACCAAGCTGCCTAACTCCGACGTCCAGCCGCAGCAGTTGAAGGGTCAGCTCTACTCCTTCAGCCACTTCAGTGGCAAGAATCCCTTCACGCAGCAGATCTCGGCCGCTGCACCGGGAGCGGTGCAGCCGACCGGCGCCCTCACCGCAAGCGTCTCGGGCGGCTCCTCGGCGTCGTCCGCCGGGGGCGGCCAAGTCCACCACCCCTCGCGGACGCTCGCAGCAACCGGCGCGGCGAGGATCTCGGTCAACGGGCAGGTCCAGGTCGTCCGGGTCGGTGCGAGCTTCCCGAGCTCGAACCCGCTGTTCCGGCTCGTCGGAACCACCCGCGGCGGCGTCAAGATCGGGATCGCCAGCGGCTCGTATTCGAGCGGTGCGCGGACCGTTTCCCTCGCCCTCGGCCGGTCGCTGACGCTCGTCGACACGGCTGACGGCATCCGCTACAAGATCAGACTGCTCTCCGCGTCGTGACCGCGATTGCAGTCACCCGCTTCGCCAATGGCCGGTCGAACCGGCTCGTGGCGAAGCTCCGCAGCGAGGCCGGCATCGGGCTTGTCGAGCTGCTGATCGCACTTCTCGTGCTCAACGTCGGCATCTTCGCGACGCTAGGCGCCTTCACCTCGGCTGCCACGGCGATCAACCGTGCCAGCCACGTCTCCACCGCTTCGGCCATTTCGGACAAGCAGTTGGAGACCTATCGCGATTCGGCGTACGCCAGCATCCCGTCGACCGGAACCACGACCACCTCGGTCACCGGCGCGGATGGGCGAACGTACACCGTCGTCGCGACGTTCGAGAACGGAAGCCAGCTGCCTTCGGGCACCTACACGGGGAGCGTGTACGTGAAGAAAGTGACGCTGACCGTCCAAGACCCCTCTGACCACAACAACGTGCTCGTCACGAGCAGTTCGACGTTCTCTCGGTGCACACAGTCGGGCATGGGGTCCGACCCGACCGCCTGTCAGAGCTAGCCATGGCCGGATTCGCTTACAGCGCAATCAGCATCGACGGTCTCGAGACCGTCGGCGAGATCCACGCCCCCGACCTCGAGGCGGCGCGCGAGCAGCTTCGCATCCGCGGCCTGCTCGCCCACACGCTGCGTGAGCTCCCCGCCAGCGGTGAGCAGGGCATGCGCACGGCCTTCAAGAAGATCAAGCCCCGCTCGATGCAGGTCTTCTCGCGCCAGTTCGCGACGATGATCGAGGCGGGCCTGAACATTGTCGCCGCTCTCGTGATCCTCGAGGAGCAGACGGACGACGCCTATCTCGCAGAGGTCATCGCCGAGCTCCGCGCAGACGTCGAAGGCGGACTCCTCCTCTCGCAGGCGATGGCGCGGCACCCGAAGGTATTCGACGAGCTCTACGTGTCGATGGTGCAGGCCGGCGAGGCCTCGGGGCTGCTCGACAACGTCCTCGACCGTGTCGCGGACCAGATCGAGAAGGCGACGAAGCTGAAGCGCCGCGTCAAGGGCGCCATGGTCTATCCGACCGTCGTCTTCACCTTCGCCACCCTCGTGCTCGTGGCGATGCTGATGTTCATCGTGCCGATCTTCGCGAAGATCTTCACGGATCTGCACGGTCAGCTGCCGCTCCTGACGCGGGGTGTGCTCGCCGCTTCCGGCGTCCTCCGCCATCAGTGGTACATCGTCTTCCCGTTGGCCATCGGCCTCATCTGGGGCGGGCTCCGCTACAAGAAGACCGAGCAGGGTCGGCAGCAGTGGGATCGGTTCAAGCTCCGCATCCCCATGAAGATCGGCGAGGTCGTGCTCAAGGTCGTGATGGCGCGACTGCTGCGCACGCTGGCCACCCTCGTGGCCGCGGGCGTCGACATCATCAAGGCGCTCGAGATCTCAGGCTCGACGGCGGGCAACTGGGTCGTCGAGAAGGCAATCGCCGACGTACGCGTCAAGGTGCAGGAGGGCGTTCCGATCGCCGAGCCGCTGACGGCCGACCCCGTCTTCCCGCCCATGGTCAGCCAGATGGTCCGGATCGGCGAGGAGACCGGCGAGCTCGAGCAGATGCTCAGCAAGATCGCCGACTTCTACGAGGACGAGGTCGACAGCGCGATTGCGAACCTGACCTCGATCATCGAGCCGATCATGATGATCGGAGTCGGAATGATGGTCGGCGTCATCATCATCGCGATGTACCTGCCGATGTTCAAGATGATGCAGCTGATCGGGAGCCAGGCTCCGTAGCCCTGGCAGCCACTCTCGACACGGCATAGATCGCACGGATTGCGGCCAGCTCGACCCCGCGGGCCTGGGCGGGGTCGGGCAGGTCTCCCTGCAGGAGCTTCTGGAGCACCCGGAACGTGACCGGAAGCCTCGCGAGCGCGTACGTCGCGCCGGGAAACCGCTCGAAGGCGCGCTTCGCCTGCCACCCGGCGCGCGTCAACGGCGTGATCCGCTGTTCGACGGCCGTCTGGTACGCGCCGAGGTCTTCGGCTCGTCCGGCCAGGACGTCCAGCGCTGCCTCTGCAACGAGCTTCGCCGACAGGAACCCCTCGTACATCCCGTCCCCCGAAAGCGGATCGACGAGACCGGCGGCGTCTCCGATGACGGCGGTACGCCCGCGCGCGAGGCGGGTCTCCGACAGCCGCATCGGCAGGCGATAGCCGCGCGTGTCCTGCGCCGCGTCCGGGTCGATCCCGTATGCCTCGCACATCCGTCGGAGCTCGGCGCGCAGCATCGGTCCCTCCTCCCCGTTCCCGCCGACTCCGACGTTGATGTGATCGCCCTTGGGGAAGATCCAGCCGTAGCCGCCGCGAATGACCGCGATCTCGAGCACCATCCCGCGCGCGTAGCGCTTCTCGTACGGGAAGTTCGCCTCGAGCGCGACACCGTGGACGACGTCCTCGGCGAGCCCGAGCTGCTTCGCCGACGCGCCGTTGCACCCGTCGGCGCCGATCACGATCCGGGCGTCGAGCTCGCGCGCGTCGGCCGTCTCCCGCTCCCGAACCTCGGCTCCCGCCTCTGCCGCTTTCTGCAGGAGGAAGTGGTCGAGCCGGCGCCGCTGCGTCATGTAGGCGAGCGGGGCACGCGCACGGCGAGTGAAGCGGTGCCGGTAGCGCAGACCGCATTCCAGTCGGTCGACGACATCCTCCACGACCGGCTCGATCGAGAACGGAAGCAGCCGCGCCGCGCGGCCGGTCACGCCGCCGCCGCAGGGCTTGTCACGCGGGAACGTCGCCTTGTCGAGCAGCAGGACGCTCGCCCCTGCGGTCGCGAGGCGGTAGGCGGCGGCCGAGCCTGCCGGCCCGGCGCCGACAATTGCCACGTCGTACGTCGCCACCGGCAAGACGCTACGTGACGACGCGATTCCGGAAGGTACGCAGCGACTCGGACTACAATGCGCCTCCCCCCGGGGGTGTGCCCGAGCGGCCAAAGGGAACGGGCTGTAAACCCGTCGGCTCAGCCTACGGAGGTTCGAATCCTCCCGCCCCCACTACTGACGAGGCTTCCAACCTTTCGCGGTCAGCCTCGGCCGTAGCCAAGCGGGATTGCAGATCCGCGATCCGGTCGCGCATCGCCGCGACTTCGTCGATCGGAGCGTCCGGTGCCGCGTCCCACGAGAGGCCGCGGACGGGTTCCATCACGGTGTTCTTGTCGAGCTTCCGCAGATACACCTGCGTCGTCTGCGGATTCACATGCCCAAGAAGCAGCTGCGCCCCATACGTGTCCCCCGGGTTCTGCTCGAGGTACAGCACCGCGAACGCCGCCCGCAACGCGTGCACGTGCGTCTCGACGCCGGCGCGCTCAGCCACGCGCTTGACGACACGCCAGATGACGCGGTCGTCGCGGACACCTGCACGGGTCAGGTGCCCCTCCGGCGGGACCAAGTAGTCGTCAGGCTCGACGATCGCCTTGTCGGAGATCGCGGCCTCGAGGAGATTCGCGAGCTCGTCAGGGACGGGCTTCCAGATCGTCTTGCCGCCCTTTTCCCGGAACCGGATCTTCCCCTCAGCCCGGTTGTAATCCGAGAGCCGCAGCTGCGCGACAGCGCGCCGGCGCGGCCCGAGGTAGACGGGGATCGCGACCGCGAGCCGCTCCGTCCACGTCTGTCCCGCTTTGAGCAGCTTGCGGACGTCGTCGCCGGAGACGGTCACGACGTCTAGATCCTCCGCACGGCGGCGGCGCGGCCGCGGGATCGTCGACATCGGCGACCGCTTCGTCTGCTCGGTCATCACGAGCCACTTGAAGAACGACGAGAGGACGGTGTACGTGTGGCACTTCGTCCCGTCGGCGAGCCGGTTGAACCCGTCGAGGAACAGCCGGCAGTCGTCCGACGTGATCCGTGAGACGTCAAGGTCGGCGGGGAGACGGTCGGCGAGGTGGCCGAGGATGCGGGTGTACGTGTAGCGCGTCCTATCGCTGCACCCGCGACGCGAAAGGTCGCCAGCGAATAGGTCGATCGCCCGGTTGATTGTGAGCATGGGGCGAATCAACACGTCCTGCTCTGTCACGTCAACCTCGAGCGCGTTCATCCAATCCCCTTGCTGGCGAGCCACGCGCGGACACGCAGCATCACCTCAACGCCGCTCGAGCGCCGCTGCGGATCGTGGCGCGGGCAGCCCGGCCGGATCGCGCCCTTCCTGCAGCCGCAACCCTCGCTCACCACACGAACCACCAGACAGCCGCGGCGACGAGCCCCCACACGACAAGCACGGAGGCGAGCAGCGATAGCGCGGCGAGCAGTTCCCAGTCGAGCCGGCGGACCCACCGGGGGATCGGGTAGGCGCAGCAGAGGCCGATGAGCAGCGCGAACGGTGTCCACATCGGAACGGTCACGCCGTCGTCTCCTCGAGCGCCGTCCGCAGCGCGCTCCTCAGCTGCTCGTAATCCCACAGCAACAGCCCGATCTCCTGCGCAAGCTCCGCCGAGATCGCGTACGTCGCGTCCTTCCGAATCTGCGGGTAATGGGCGGCCTGGATGACATCGCCGACCGACTCAAGCGTCGGGATGTCGACCTTGACGGTGTGCTTTCGAGACTCGCCGATCATGCTGCCTGCTCCTCGAGCCAGCCGAGCAGCTCACCCATCTGCGCCTCGTTCAACGCGTTATAGAGCAGCTTCGGCCGATTGCGTGCGACCGATCGGTTTTGCGTAGCGGCGCGCGCGGCCGCCGCGGTGCGGCTGGTTTGGGTTCGGTTCGGGCTCGAGCGCGGAGGGTCGACGGCCGCGGAGGGGTCGAGCACCATCCGGAAGTGTCACAAGGTCGTCGACCGCTGCAGTAGTGCATGTCGGGCCGCATGGCTGCGCGCGAGGACTCGAACAAGTGTTGGCGGCCGCGCGATCGGAGCTCGAGCACGGTCGGCCGGCGATGCGCAACCGCCTAGTTGCGCGTTCATCCGCGCGTGCGCGAGGTGAACGCAGCCGATCCAGAGCTCATGGTCGCGACTGCGAGCGATCGCGAATCCGTTCCGGCCCGGCGAAGCGGAAGGACTTGAACCAGCTGAAGACCGGCGCATCGAGCAGCGGTACGTAACGCTCTTGGTCGCCAAGCTCGGGAGCTAACTCAGGCTGCTCGTCACGGACATATGA
>Ga0070707_100000424_pt1 | contig 41821 bp, 33 predicted proteins | sample KBSK5502metaG_FD_65468 | JGI IMG/M metagenome (GOLD analysis project Ga0070707, IMG submission 65468) | Corn, switchgrass and miscanthus rhizosphere microbial communities from Kellogg Biological Station, Michigan, USA - KBS K5-50-2 metaG | ecosystem: Host-associated > Plants > Roots >... | reverse complement strand
GCCGTGAAGCTCATGTTCGGGCGCGATGCGGCGATCGCGAGTCGGGGCCTTCCCGGGGGCGAGGGTCGGGGAAGTCTCGTGCTGCTCGGCGGCGCCGGTCGTTTCGACAGCCTGCCCAAGGCCGAGCTGCGCGACAAATTCATCGTATTCGCGACCGACTGGAGCCGAGTGGACGCCTCGGTGCGGCTCAGGGCCCTGGCGCGGGTCGCGGCCGACGCCGGCGCGAGGGGCATCATCGCCGTGGTGAACTCCGACAGTGCGTTCGCTTCCCGCTACAGCGCCGGCAGCACGCAGAATTGGGAGGTCGTCGGGGAACCGGGAAGCTTCTACCAGGTCGTGGTCCGGGAGAGCGCCATCACCGCTCAGGCACCCGAGGCGGCGGAACAATTCGCATTGCTGCGAGCCGCGCCGAGGGTCGTGGTCCAGGCGGCACCCAATTTCGAGGGGATCGTCTCGCTCCGGGATACGACGGTGAGCGAGCAATTCGCCCCGAATGTGGTCGGCATTCTCGAAGGCTCGGATCCGGTGCTCAAGAACGAGTACCTGGTGTACTCGGCCCACATGGATCACCTGGGCACCGCCGGCCAGCCCGGCAGCGCCTGCCGGGCGACGGGTGCCGACAGCGTCTGCAACGGGGCCGACGACGACGCCTCGGGCACCGCTGGCGTACTTGAGCTGGCGGAGGCGTACACGGCACGTGGCGCCCGGCCCAAACGGTCGGTGATTTTTCTCACGGTGAGCGGCGAGGAGCATGGGCTCTGGGGAAGCGAATGGTTCGTCAACCATCCCCCGGTGCCGCTCCCGAAGATCGTCGCGGATCTCAACGCCGACATGATCGGACGGAACTGGCCCGACACGATCGTCGCGATCGGGAAGGAGCATTCCGATCTCGGGGTCACGCTCAACCGGGTCAATACGGCGCACCCGGAGCTCAAGATGAACGCGATCGACGACCGGTGGCCGGAGCAGCGATTCTACGAGCGCTCGGACCACTACAACTTTGCCAAGAAGGGCGTCCCGATCCTGTTCTTTTTCAACGGGACCCATCCCCAGTATCACCGGCCCGATGATGCGGTGGACAAGATCGACGCGGAGAAGGAAGCCCGGATCGTGCGGCTGCTGTTCTTCGTGGGACAGGATGTCGCCAACGCGGCAAAGCGGCCGGAGTGGGCGCCGATGAGCTACAAGTCCATCGTTACCCCCTGATCGGGTACTGGGTGCTGGGCGCTGGGTGCTGGTGACTGCCCCCAGTACCCAGCACCCAGCACCTAGCACCTCTCACATCTCACCCGCCACCTCACTGCTCTCCTTCGCAGTCTTCGACGCGTAGATAGAGAGCCACACGCCGCTCAGCACCAGGGCCACCCCCACGTACTGCGCCGCCGTCGGCGCCTCGCGAAGCGTCACCCAGGCGACCGCCATCGCGACGAGGGGAGTCAGGCAGTTGTAGAGCGCGGTGCGCCCGGTGCCGATGCCCTGCACCGCGCGATTGAAGAGCGGCGCGGCGATCACCAGCGCGAAAATCGTGGCGTAGGCCATCGCGCCCCAGGCTTTGAGGGTGATCGCGCCCCAATCGGTCCGCAGCATTTCCGGGATACCCGCCAGCAAGAGTCCCCCCGCGCCCGCCGTCACGGTGATGCTGGTGATCTGCATCGGGTCGACCCCTTTGCCGAAGTGCTTGACTCCCAGGGTATAGACCGCCCAGCAGAGCGTCGCGAAGAGCACCAGGAAATCTCCGCCCACGCTCGCCCCGCTCCAGCTCACCCCCTTGGCCCCGACCACCAGCGCGACACCGGCGGTCCCGAGGAGCACGCCCAGCCACATGACCGGCGTGGCCCGCTCGATGCCGAGCAGCGCGCCGAGCAGCGCCACGATCACCGGAAGGAAGGCGACGATCATGGCGCTGTTGGTGGCGGTGGTGATCCGGAGTCCCGTCATGAAAGCGATCTGATAGACGGTGTTCCCGAGGAGCCCCATTGCGACGAGCGCGAGCAGTGTCCGTCGCGGCAGGGGGCGCGAGGCCCCCATTCGCCTGACGGCCGCCGCCAGGAGACCGCTGGCGACCGTGAAGCGCAGCGCGCTGAAGGCGAGCGGCGAGATCTGGGTCAGGGCGAATTTGCTGGCCGCGAAGTTCCCGCCCCAGAGGAGCGAGACCAGAAGCATGCCGAGATCGTGGGAACCGAGACGGGAGGAGGATTTCGGCACGACCACAAAATAATCTGAGGGAGTAGCGAAGAGCGAGGAGCGAAGAGGGGAATGCTGTCCCGCTTCGCGCTTCGCTCTTCGCTGTTCCCCAGTCCGCTATATTCATGCATGTCGCAGGCACAGATCCGCAACTTCTGTATTGTCGCTCATATCGACCACGGCAAGTCCACCCTGGCCGACCGTCTGATCGAGGCGACCGGGACGCTGGACAAGCGCCAGATGCGCGAGCAGGTCCTCGATACGATGGACCTGGAGCGCGAGCGTGGAATCACGATCAAGTTGAACGCCGTCCGGATGCAGTACACCGCGAAGGATGGCGTGGACTACGAGCTCAACCTGATCGACACCCCCGGTCACGTCGACTTCACCTACGAGGTCTCGCGCTCGCTCGCCGCGTGCGAGGGCGCCATTCTGGTGGTGGATGCCTCCCAGGGGGTGCAGGCGCAGACCCTCTCCAATCTCTTCCTCGCCATGGACGCCGGGCTCGAGATCATCCCGGTCCTCAACAAAATCGACCTTCCCGGGGCCGAACCGGAAAAGCGGGCCAGAGAAGTGATGGATCTCATCGGCGCCAGGCGGGAGGAGATTCTGTCGGTGTCGGCGAAAGAGGGCGTCGGCGTCCCGGAACTGCTCGAGGCGATCGTCGCCCGGGTCCCGCCGCCCCGAGGCAGCGCCGACGCGCCGCTTCGCGCCCTCGTCTTCGACTGCCACTTCGATCGCTACCGCGGCGCCGTCCCCAGCGTACGGGTGGTGGACGGCGAGGTGCGCAAGGGGATGGAGATTCGCTTCGGCTCCCACCCCGATGATTCCTACCACGTGGACGAGGTCGGGATCCTGCAGCTCGGACAGCGGGAGTGCGACTCGCTCTCGGCGGGAGAAGTCGGCTACCTGGTGGCCAATCTCCGCGGCGTGCGCGACGCGCGCGCCGGCGACACCATTCTCGACAACAGCCGGCCCGCGACCCAGCTCCTCCCGGGCTATCGCGACGTCAAGCCGATGGTCTTTGCCGGCATCTACCCGACCACCACGGACCAGTACGAGTCCCTGCGCGATGCGCTGGAGCGACTCCAGCTGAACGACGCCTCGCTCCATTACGAGCCGGAGACCTCCACCGCCCTCGGGTTCGGCTTCCGCTGCGGATTCCTCGGGCTCCTCCATATGGAGATCGTGCAGGAACGGCTGGAGCGCGAGTTCGACCTCGACCTGATCACCACTGTCCCCACGGTGGAATACCACGTCTACCGCACCGACGGCGAGATGCAGCTGGTCGAGAATCCCTCGCATCTGCCCGACCCCGCCAACATCGACCGCATCGACGAGCCGTTCGTGAAGGCACGCATCATGTCGCCGGCGGAGTACATCGGCGGGATCATGAAGCTGGGCCAGGACCGGCGCGGGGTGTACAACGGGATGCACTACCTCGACACCCAGCGGGTCGAGTTCCACTGGGAGTTCCCGCTCGGCGAAATCGTGCTCGATTTCTACGACCGGCTCAAGTCGCTTTCCCGCGGCTACGCCTCGCTCGATTACGAGCTGGGCGGATACCGCGCCAGCGAGCTGGTGAAGCTGGACATGCTCATCAACAACGAGCAGATTGACGCCTTCAGCGTCATCATCCATCGCGACAAGGCCTACGAGTGGGGCCGCAAGGTGGCGGAGAAGCTCAAGGAGCTGATCCCCCGCCAGCTCTTCCAGGTCGTCGTGCAGGCCGCGATCGGCCAGAAGATCATCGCGAGGGAGACGATCTCCGCGCTCCGGAAGGACGTGCTCGCCAAGTGCTATGGCGGCGACGTCACCCGGAAGCGGAAGCTTCTGGAGAAGCAGAAGGAAGGCAAGAAGCGGATGAAACAGGTCGGGGCTGTCGAGATTCCCCAAGAGGCGTTCCTGGCCGTGCTGCAGGTAGACTAGGGAATGGCGAAGAGCGAGGCGCGAGGAGAGGAACGGCAGGCACCCTCTTCGCGCTTCGCTACTCGCGACTCCCGGGTCGTTGTGGTCCAAACGGCGTTTCTCGGCGACGTCGTGCTGACCACGGGCCTGGTGTCGCATCTCGCGGAGCGGCACGGCCCGGTGGATGTGGTGACGACGCGCGCGGCGGCGCCGCTGCTCGAAACCCATCCCGCGGTGCGGCGCGTGCTGGCGTACGACAAGCGCGGGGCGGAACGAGGGATCGGCGGATTCCGGGGCAAGGCCGGGGAGCTCCGCCGCGAGGGCTACGCGCGGGCCTACCTCCCGCACCGATCGCTCCGGTCCGCTCTCCTCGCGTGGGCCGCCGGAATTCCGGAGCGGATCGGATTTGCGGGAAGTCCGGGATCGCTCTTCTACACCCGGTCGGTCGCGCGTCCCGGCGGCGGTCACGAAGCCGAGCGGATCCTCGCACTCGCGGAACCCGCCCCCGGGACGACCGCGCTGGTCTCGCTGGGACTCACCGAGACCGATCGTGCGCTCGCCGCCGAATGGCTGAGCCGGCATCATGTCGCCGGCAAGTTCATCGCCATCGCGCCCGGCTCCATCTGGGGCACCAAGCGATGGCCGGGTTATGCCGAGCTCGCGGGGCGGCTCAAGCAGCCGATCGTCGTGGTGGGCGGGCCGGAGGACCGGGAGTTGGCCGAAGAACTCGCACGATCGGCGCCGAGCCGGGTCCACGTCGCGGCGGGTGCACTCCCCCTTCGCGCCTCGGCGGCGCTCCTCGAGCGGGCCGCGCTGCTGGTCACGAACGACTCGGCGCCGCTGCATCTTGCCTCCGCGGTCGGGACCCGGGTGGTGGCCGTCTTCGGGCCGACCATCCCCGGGTTCGGCTTCGGACCGAGGGGAGCGGCGGACCGGATCGTGGAGCTCGCCGGTCTCGCCTGCCGGCCCTGCTCGTCGCATGGACCGGCGGTGTGTCCGTTGGGCCACCATCGCTGCATGCGGGAGCTGAGTGTTGAAGCGGTCATGGAAGTGGTCAGTGGTCAGTGATCAAGGATCAGGGGATGTCACTGACCACTGGCCACTGACCACTGACCACTGACCCCTGACCCCTGACCCCTGGCCACTGACCCCTGGCCACTCACGACGGAGGCAGCTGGGTTGAGATACATCCTCGGCATCGACATCGGCGGCACCAACATCGTCATCGGCGCGGTCACCGAGGACGGCAGCACCGTGCGCGGTCTCCTGACCGAGCCCACCGGCGTCCCCGACGGCTCCGATGTCGTGATCGACCGCATTCTCCGGATGTCGGCGGCCGTAATCGACAAGACGCGGTCCGAAGACCGCGACGCGGAATTGCTCGGTGTCGGGATCGGCGCGCCGGGTCCCCTCGATCGCGCGAAGGGGCTGGTGATCTTCACTCCGAACCTCCGCTGGACCAACATGCCGCTGCGCGATCGGATCGGGAACGCCCTCAAGCTGCCGGCGGCGCTCGACAACGACGCCAACTGTGCGATGCTCGGCGAGCATTGGGTCGGCGCGGCCAAGGGGGCGAAGAACGCCGTCTGCTTTACGCTCGGCACCGGCATCGGCGGCGGCATCGTGGTCGATGGCAAACTCGTGCACGGCGCGTCCGACGTCGCCGGCGAAATCGGACACATCACCATCGAGGTGAACGGGCGGCGCTGCGGGTGCGGGAACGAAGGGTGCCTCGAGGCCTATGCCTCCGGCCCCGCCATCGCGCGGCGCGCCTGTGAAGCCATCGAAGCCGGCGCCGTGTCGGAGATCTCCGCCATGGCGGGGAACAACCCCGCCGCGATCACGGCACAGACCGTGTTCGCCGCCGCGGCGAAGGGTGACGCCCTCGCCGACGAGCTGGTGCGCGACACCGCGCGCTACCTCGGCGTGGGCATCGCCAACATGCTCAACATCCTGAATCCGGAAGTGGTCGTCATTTGCGGCGGCGTCACCCAGGCGGGCGACCATCTCTTCATCCCGCTCCGCCGCGAGGTCGTCCGCCGGGCGTTCAAGCCCGCCGTCGAGGCCTGCCGCATCGTGCCGGGACTCCTTCCGGGAACGGCCGGGGTGGTCGGCGCGGCGCGCGCCTGGATCGATCAGCATGCCTAAGGTCGGGGTCATCGGGTCGCTCGTGTGGGACGAAATCCATGGACGCGATCCCGCGACGGGTGTGATCGAGGAGTGGGGCGGCGTCGCCTACGCCCTCGCGGGACTCGATGCGCACCTCTCCTCCGAGTGGGAGATCGTCCCCCTCATCAAGGTGGGATCCGATCTGGCCGGAGAGGCGCGCGAATTCCTGTCCACGCTCCGGCGACTCGCCCCCGGCGCGCGATGCGTCGAGGTGCCGGTCCCCAACAATCGTGTGGTCCTCTACTATCAGTCGGCGGAGCGGCGCTGCGAGCGCATGGCGGGTGGTGTGCCGGCGTGGAATTGGCCAGAGCTCGGGCCGATGGTCGCCGATCTCGACGCGCTCTATGTGAATTTCCTCTCCGGATTCGAGATGTGCCTCGGCACCGCCGAGTCGCTCCGGCGGGGATTCGCGGGACCGATCTACGGCGATCTCCATTCGCTGCTGCTCGGCATGCAGGGCGACGGCGTGCGGGTTCTCCAGCCGCTGCCCAATGCGGCGAGCTGGTTCGGCTGCTTCGACCTGATCCAGGTGAACGAGGACGAGATGAACCAGCTCGGTCCCGATCCGATGGCGCTGGCCGCGGACGTGCTGGGAGCGGGGGTGACGACGCTGCTCGTCACCCTGGGGCCGCGCGGCGCCGTCTATGTCACGGAAGGCAATCCGATCACGACCGCCCTGGTTCCCGCCGAGATCATCGCCGATCCCACCGATCCCACCGGCTGCGGCGATGTATTCGGCGCGGCGGTCTTCGCCCGTCTCCTCGCCGGCGATCCGCTTCCCGCCGCGGTCGCCGCGGGAAACCGGGCCGGCGCCAGGAATGTGAGCTTCCGCGGCGCCTCGGGGCTCGCGCAGCATTTGCGCGGCGAGCTGGTGGCTCCCTGATGCGGGTCGTCACCGTCCCCACATCGCTCGACGATCGCACGCTGGATACACTCGCCCAGGGCATCGGCGACTGGCCGCCCCACGAGGGGATTCTTCTCGACGCCCGCAGTACCCACTGGGCCTCGCCCTACGGTCTCACCGCGCTGCTCACACTCGGCCAGGCGCTCGCGGAAGCGAAGCTTCCCACCCCGCGCCTCACCGTGCCCGACAGTGAGGACGTGCGGAGTTACTGGGGCCGGGCGGGGTTTTTTCTCGCCGCCGCCGAATGTTTCGAGCTGGTCGGCAAGCTCCCTCGCAAGAACAGCGATGCGCCCTCCGACGTCCTCCTTCCCGTGACACCGATCAGGGCGGCAGAGGACGTGCATCACGTGGTGGGCCGGATCCAGGAGCGCGCCCAGCGGATCCTCTCCTCCGAGCTCAACCTCGAGGCCAAGGCGACGATGGGTTTTGCCATGGCGCTGTCGGAAGCCTGCCAGAACATCGTGGAGCATGCCGGCACCGGCGGCTGGGTGGCGGTCCAGACCTACAACTGGCGGAAGCGGCTCGGCCGGAAAGTCGTGGTGATCGCGGTCAGTGACTCGGGGATCGGCTTCCGGCGGTCGCTGGAGCCCACCGAGGCCAAGAAGGTGGGCGACCGGTGGGGCGACGGTGCCGCCCTCGAGCTGGCCCTCCTGCACAACGTGAGCCGGTTCCGCGATCCGGGACGGGGGCAAGGTTTGGCGGGCATTCGTCGTTACCTTGGACGTTGGCAGGGGAAGGTCTCGGTCCGGAGCGGCACCGCGCGTCTGGCGGTCGTGCCCCCCTGGGACGACGATGTGCCCCTGGCCGAGCACCTTCCCTTCTTCCCGGGCTCTCAAGTCCAGATCACCATTCCAGCCCAGGAGGCCGTCACGCGATGATGCAGCGAATCGATCTGGCCCCACTGCTTCGCGAGACCGTTGCCACTCCCTACTCCGACATGGTCACCCGCTCGACCGGCGCCGCGCTGCGCGACCGGATCGAGCAGACGATCGCCGGAGCGTCCCATCGGACCACTCAGCTCGACTTCACCGCGGTGGGGCTGCTCGACTTCAGCTGCGCCGACGAGGTCGTCGCCAAGCTGCTGCTCAGGGTGGCGGAGGAGGACGAGCACTATGTGGTCCTCTCCGGGATCACCGACAGCCATCTCGATGCGATCGACCACGTGCTCGAGCGGCACGGGCTCTCGGTTGCCGCGATGACCGAGGGAGAGGCGGCGCCGCGGGTACTCGGCGTCGCCACCCCCGACGCACTCACCGCCTTCCAGACCATTCAGCGCCTCGGCGCGGGCGACGCGAACCGGCTCGCCGACGCGCTCACCTGGACGGTCGAGCGCGCCGCCGATGCGCTGCAGTCGCTGGCACTCCGCCGTCTGATCCAGGCGGCGGGCGGAACCTATCGCCCCCTGAGCCTCTCATGAGCGCGCCGCGGCTCGGCCGGTCGACCATCGCGGTCCACGGCCTTCCCGCCCCGCACAGGGAAAACGAGCCGGTGGTCGCGCCGATCATGCAGTCGGCCACGTTCATGAACGCCGTCGGCTCCGACCGCGAAGTGCTCTACACCCGATACGGCAACAATCCGAATCAGCAGAGCCTGGCCAGGAAATACGCCCTCCTGGAAGGCGCCGAGGACGCGCTCTTCGTCGCGAGCGGCATGGCCGCCACCGCCCTGGCGCACCTGGCCGTCCTGCGCCCCGGTGATCACCTCCTGGCGAGCCGCTGGATCTACGGCGGCACCCAGAAGCTGTTCGACGAAGAGTTCGGCCGGCTCGGGATCACCGTCAGCTACGTCGATCCCACCACGCCCCGGGTCTGGCGCAAGTCGATCAAGAAAAACACCCGCGCGATGTTCATCGAATCGCCGGTCAATCCGACGATCCGGGTGCTGGACCTCGCGCCGATCGCCGGCATCGCACGGGAATTCGGTATCGCCCTGCTGGTGGACGCCACCTTCGCGAGCCCGATCAACTTCCGGCCGCTGGAGCATGGCGCCGATGTGGTGATCACCAGCGCCACCAAGTATCTGAACGGTCATACCGACGTTATCGCCGGCGCGGTGGCCGGAACCCGCTCCGTCATCGAGGAGGTCACTCGTTTGATGCGGGTCTGGGGCCCGGCCATCGACCCGCACGCCGCCTGGCTGCTGGAGCGGGGCATGAAGACGCTCGCCATCCGGATGGCGCGGCACAACAGCAACGGCCTCGCCGTGGGCACCTTCCTCGCCGGGCATGCGCGCGTTACCTCGGTCAGTTACCCTGGGCTTCCTTCCCATCCCGATCACGCGATCGCCGTCAGCACGCTGGACGGATTCGGCGGCATGGTGGGCGCCACGATCAAGGGCGGCACCGCCGGCGCGGAGCGATTCCTGAAGCGGCTCCGGCTCTTCACCCACGCGCCGAGCCTGGCGGGCGTGGAGAGTCTGGTCTCCGAGCCCAGAATCACCTCCCACAAGGGATACAGCGCCGACGCGCTCGAGGCGATGGGAATCGGCGAAGGCTTCGTGCGACTCTCCTGCGGCATCGAGGATGCCGAGGACCTGATCGCGGACCTGGAGCAAGCCCTGGCGCGATGATCCGATTCTCCCGCGTCTCCAAGACCTACCCCAACGGGGTACAGGGGCTCCGCGACGTTTCCTTCCACATTCCCAAAGGCCAGTTCGTCTTCCTCACCGGCCATTCCGGCGCGGGAAAGTCCTCCATTCTCTCGCTCATCATCGGGGAACAGAAGCCGACCACGGGTGACGTGCGCGTGTCGGGATTTCCGATCGGCAAGCTTTCGCCGAAGGACGTGCCGCGGCTCCGCCGCAAGCTCGGCATCGTCTTCCAGGATTTCCGGCTGCTGGAGTACCGCACCGTCGAGGAGAACATCGGCTTTGCCCTCGAGGTGACCGGCGCGCGCCGGGAATCGATCCCCGGCAAGGTGATCCGGGTGCTGACTCAGGTCGGACTCGCCTCCAAGGCCCGGGTCTATCCGAAGGAGCTCTCGGGAGGGGAGCAGCAGCGGGTCGCCATCGCCCGCGCGCTGGTCAACGATCCGCCGGTGCTGATCGCCGACGAGCCCACCGGAAATCTCGACGAGCGGGCGACGAGGGGAATCTTTCAGTTGCTGCAGCAGATCAACGGCGGCGGGACGGTGGTCGTGATGGCCACCCACAATCTCGCGCTGGTCCGCGACACCGGCTACCGGGTGATCGAGCTCAAGGGCGGCGCGATCGTCTACGATTCGGGCGTCGAGCCCGCCGCGGGAGCTACGTCATGAGACTCCCCGGCCGGATGCGGGAAGCGCTGCGCACCTTCCGGCGCACCCCGCTCCTCTCCGCGCTCTCGATCGCCTCGATCGGATTCTCCCTCTTCACCATTGGGCTGTTCGGACTCGTCGCGCTGAATTTTCGCCAGACCCTCTCCGGCATCGCCGAGCGGGTCGAGGTGGTGGCGTTCGTGTTGCGCGGCACCCCCACCGAAGCGGTGACGGCGGCGAGCCAGGACATCCAGGCGTTTCCCGAGGTGCTGGACGTGAGCTACGTGAGCGCGGAGCAGGCGCTCGACCGCGCCCGGAAGGAGCTGGTCGAATTCCAGGAGGCCTACCGCGACCTGGAAACCAATCCGCTTCCTGCGTCGCTCGAAATCCGGCTCAAGCCGCAATTCCGCGACGGCGACGGCGCGCGGCGCGTGGCCGAGCGGGTTCGCGCTTTTTCCTTCGTGGACGACGTGCGCTATGGACGCGACTGGGTCGAGCGGCTCGACCGGCTGCGCGACATGGCGGGGGTCATCGGACTGGTGATCGGGCTCGCCTTTGCCGTGGTGGCGATCGTGATCATCGGGGTGACGATCCGGATCACCGTGCTCCAGCGCGCCGGCGAGATCTCGATCATGCGGCTGGTCGGCGCGACCAACGACTACATCCGGGGACCCTTCCTGATCGAGGGCGTGCTGAAGGGGCTCCTGGGCGGGCTCCTCGCCGTCCTGATGTGCTGGGCCACCTTCGTGCTCTTCCGCCAGAGCACCGGCGACCTCGGCGCGAGCCTGGTCTTTTTCGAGCAGACGCATCTGCTGCTGATCGTGGTGTTCGGGACCGCGATCGGATTGATGGGGAGTCTGCTCAGCGTGGGAAGGCACCTCCGGCATGTCTAGGGTGGCGGTGGCGATGCTCCTCGTCGGGGTGCTGGGGGCTGGGAGCTGGGGACTGGAGACTGATGGCTGCGGGCTGATGGCTGAGGGCTTGTCGGCCCAGACCCCCCAGCCCGACTTCGAAGCCTCCCGCCGCCGCCTGGAAGACATCCGCGCCGAGCGGGACCGGCTGCGGCGGGAGCAGCAGCAGCTGGAGAGCCAGGTGCGCGACGCGGGGGCGGAGCTCCGTAATATCGAGCGCCAGCGGGAGGTGACCAACCAGCTGGTGAACGAGCTGGAGCGCCAGATGCGCGGGTTAGGGGACCAGCTGCTGAGCTCGAGCCAGGAGCTGGCACTCGCGCAGGACAACCTCGCCGACCGGCGCGCGGTGCTGGAACGCCGCCTGGTGGACATCTACAAGCGCGGCCCGCTCTACACCTTCCAGGTGCTGCTCACCGCCGAATCGTTCAGCGACCTGCTCACCCGCTACAAGTACCTCTATCTCCAGAACCGGCAGGACCGCTCCCTGGTCAACGACATCGGCCGGCTGGAGAACCGGATCCGCCGCCAGCGCGGGGAGCTGGTCGATGTCCAGGTGGATCTCGACCGGCGGCGCGAGGAACGCGCCAGTGAGCTCAAGAGCTACGAGGCGCTTGCCGAAGAGCGGTCGGCCAAACTGGGACGGCTTCGCAAGTCGAGCGAATCGACCCAGCTGCGGATCTCGGCGCTGGAACGCGACGAGGCCCGGCTCAACGAGGTCCTTGCCGGGCTGGAGCGCGCGCGCCGAGCGTCGCGTCCTGGAGCCGCTCGCACTAGCCCACCGAGCCCCGGCGATCTCACGACATCCGATCTCGGGTCGCTCGACTGGCCGGTGTCGGGGAGGATCCTCTTCCGGTTCGGACGCGACACGCTGCCGAGCGGCGCGGTGATCCGGCGGAACGGAATCGGCATTGCGGCACCGGCCGGAACCCCGGTGAAGGCGGTCTCCTCGGGACGGGTGGCGCTGGTGCAGCGCCTGGGAACCTATGGACTCACCGTGGTGCTGGAGCACGGCAACGGATTCTTTTCGCTGTACATGCAGCTGGGAACGTCGGCGGTCGCGGTCGGGGCGACGGTGCAGAAAGGCGAATCGATTGGCACCGTCGGCGGCAGCAACACCGACCAGGGGCCGCATCTGTACTTCGAGATTCGAGGGGAAAATCAGATCGCGCTGGATCCGGCGGATTGGCTGCGGAGACGATAGTCGTGGGGTGGAGAGTCTTCAGTCTTCAGTCTTCAGTCGTGAGTCCTCTGCCGCGGACTGAAGACTCAAGACCGAAGACCCTTACGCCGCTGCCACCCGCTCCACCCCGTCTACTTTGGCGCGAGCCAACGCGCCCTCCGCAACCGAAAGCAGATCTTCCACCCTGAGCACACCGGGATGCGGGAAGGTCACCAGGCCGGCGGCGAGGCGGGGACGCTCCTCGGCGGGAAGGTCATTCCAGGTGTGCGCTTCGATCCGCTCCGCGATCCGCCTGAGCAGCTTGCGGGCCCCTTCCACACAGGTCGAGGGCATCAGCAGCGCGAATTCGTCGCCCCCATAACGCGCGACGAAATCGGGGGATCGGATTTCCTGGTGGAGAATCCCCCCCAGCTCGGCGAGGAAGCGATCCCCGGCCGCGGTACCGAGCCGGGCGTTGAGATCGCGGAGCGCGTCCACATCGACGATGGCCAGGGCCAGGCTGGAGCCGTAGCGGCGCACCCGCTCGAGCTCTTCCCGGAGGCGCCGGTCGAAGGCATCGAGTGTGGCACACCCGGTCAGTGGATCGACCGCCGCGGCGCTGGCCTGACGGCGAATCGAGCCGGCGCGCCGGTCCTCGCGCTCGAGCAGCGCGGCGGTGGCATTCACCAGGCGCTCGACATGACCCACCTGCTCCCGGGTCAGGATCGGCTCACCGCGGCGAGTCCGGATCACCACGACCGCGCGCACCGCGCGATGGGTGATGAGGGGCACGGCGGCGGAGCTCTCCACCTCGTGGACTTCGGGTGAGTCGGGCCACTGCGCGAGGTGGGTCAGGAAAAGCCGGTGCTGCAATACCTCGGGCGCGTAGACAGTGCGCCCGGAGACCGATGCCTCGACCGCCTCGGGGTAGTGGAAGAGGTCCACCGCGACGTTGCGGAGAGTAGGATTGTCGTGGACCGCCGCCATCCGCGCGTGACGCCGGTCGGCGGAGGGGAGGAGACAGGCGCAGAGGGAGGCGCCGAGGGCATTGCCCAGCCGCCGCACCAGCGTCTCGAGCATTTCTTCCGGACGCTGCGCCGCGGCGACTTCCTCGATCGCCTGGAAGAGCTCGGACTGGAGGGTGCCGGCGCCGGCAGCGCGCTGCACCTCGGCCCGGACCCGGAGTCGTGCTTCGAGCCGGGCGCAGAGCTCGGCCAGATCGATCGGCACGGCGAGCGCGTCGGCGGCGCCAAGGGAGAGGGCCCTGGCGATCCCGTCGCGCTCGGCGGTGGCGATCAGGACCACGACCGGCACACCGGCCCAGGAGATCCCGGCGAAGGGCAACATCGCCGTTTCGAGATCGGCGCCGTTCTGCACCGCGACCAGCGCGAGATCGGGGGTTGCCGGAGTCTCGACGGCGGACCCTTCGGCCAGCGCAAAGCCGGCGCGCACCAGCGAGCGCTCGAGGCCCTCGGGCCGGGCGCACACGTCGCCGAAGAGCAGGACCCGCTCTCTCACGAACCGCTCCGGACCATCAAACTCGGGACGCGCACGCATGGCTCCAGTGAAACGAGATGACGCCGAACGACTCGGCGCCCATGTATCGACCCAGGGAGGCGTTCAAACCGCACCGGGCCGCGGCAGCGCCATCGGCGCGACCGCGATTCAGCTCTTTACGAAGACGCCCAATCAATGGAAGGAACCCGCGCTCAGCGAAGCAGCAGTGCGGGAGTTCCGGCAGAATCTCGAATCGAGCGGGCTTCGAATGGTGGTTTCGCACGATTCGTACCTCATAAATCTTGCGTCTCCCGACCCGGTGCTAAACGCAAGATCCACAACGTCTTTCATCGCGGAACTGTCGAGATGTGAGACGCTCGGAATCCCCTGGGTTGTGTCGCACCCGGGCAACTACATCGATGACCGGGAACAGGGGCTCCAGAGGAACGCCGAGCGGTACACCAGTTGCCTCCGCGAGGTAAAGGGAAAGGTGGGAGTCCTGATCGAGAACACTGCCGGGAGCGGCACTGCGCTCGGCACCACTTTTCAGGAGCTGCGGCAGCTCCGCGATTTGATCGGAGATGACGTGCGGCATCGGGTCGGGTTTTGTCTCGACACCTGTCACCTCTACAGCGCGGGTTATGACATCGTCACCCGGTACGACGCCGTCTGGGACGAGTGGGAGAAGGTCGTTGGATTCGCCCATCTCGGCTGTCTCCACCTCAACGACTCGAAGACACCATTCGATTCGAGGCGGGACCGGCACGAGCTGATCGCCGAGGGGTCACTCGGCGCGGAGCCGTTCCGGCGGATCATGCGCGACATGCGACTGGGCGGGGTCGCCAAGGTGCTCGAGACGCCGAAGGGAGATGATGAGGTGACGAACGACAGGAAGATGCTGAGGAGGCTGCGGGCCTATGCGAGGGGCTAGGGAGCTAGGGATCTAGGGAGCTAGGGAGCTAGGGAGCTAGGGAGCTAGGGGGTCGAGGGCTGATGGCTGGAGAGTGAAGACTGAAGACCGAGGACTGAAGACTGAAGACTCCATTCCGTGGTATCTTTCTGTCTGTTATTCCCAAAATCGTTCCAAACTGAAACCGAGAGGCGTTCGCTTTCATATGCCAACGAACACCACCACGCAGCGTGCCCCTATCACCTATACCGCTCCAGGCGTCACCCCTCCCAGGGTGCTGGCGAATCTTGGAACGTGCGAGCTGGTGGAGCACGCCATTCGCCGGAATGAAGGGCAGCTGACCGACCGCGGTGCGTTCACGGCGGTCACGTCGCCCCACACCGGCCGGAGCCCGAAGGACAAGTTCGTGGTGGATGAGCCGGGATCGACCAGCCAGATCTGGTGGGACAAGAACGAGAAGATTTCCGAGGCCCATTTCGAGAAGCTGCTTGCGGCGGCCAAGGAGCACCTCAACGCCCAGCCCGAGGTGTTCGTGCAGGACCTGTTCGGAGGCGCCGATCCGGCGTATCGCCTGCCGGTTCGATTCATGACGCCCAATGCGTGGCAGGCGCTCTTCGTGCGGAACATGTTCATCCGCCCGAGCGCCGCCGATCTCGCCGGGTTCCAGCCGAAGTGGACGGTGTACCACGCGCCCGAGCTCCAGGCCGACCCGGCGCAGGACGGCACCCGGACCGGCACCTTCATCGTGCTCAATTTCGCCCGGCAGGCGATCCTGATCGGCGGCACCCGCTATGCCGGCGAGATGAAGAAGAGCATCTTCACCGCGCTCAACTTCCTGCTGCCGCAGCAGGGGGTGCTCTCGATGCACTGTTCCGCCAATGTGGGCCAGAAGGGCGACACGGCGATTTTCTTCGGGCTCTCCGGCACCGGGAAGACCACGTTGTCGGCCGATCCCTCGCGCCAGCTGATCGGCGACGATGAGCATGGATGGAGCGATCGCGGCGTGTTCAACTTCGAGGGCGGCTGCTATGCCAAGGCGATCCGGCTCTCCGCCGCGGGCGAGCCGGAGATCTACGCCGCGACCCGGATGTTCGGCACCGTGCTGGAGAACGTGGTGCTCGATCCGGCGACACGGGCCCCCGACTTCGACAGCGACAAGATCACCGAGAACACCCGGGCCAGTTACCCCATTCACTTCATTCCGAATCACAAGCCCGACGGCGTGGGTGGTCATCCTGAGAACGTGGTGTTCCTGACCGCCGATGCGTTCGGCGTGCTGCCGCCGATCGCCCGGCTCACCCCCGACCAGGCGATGTACCACTTCCTCTCCGGCTACACCGCCAAGGTGGCCGGCACCGAGCGAGGCGTCACCGAGCCGTCGGCGACGTTTTCATCGTGCTTTGGCGCGCCGTTCCTCCCGCTGCATCCCGGCGTGTATGCCAAGATGCTGGGCGAGCGGATCTCGAAGCACAACGCCAAGGTCTGGCTGGTCAACACCGGATGGACCGGCGGAGCGTACGGGACCGGATCGCGGATGAAGCTGGCGCACACCCGCGCGATGGTGACCGCGGTGCTCTCAGGTGAGCTCGACAAGGGCGGCTTTGCCAAGGATCCGGTCTTCGGGATCGAGGTGCCCACCTCGGTACCCGGCGTGCCTTCCGAAGTGTTGACCCCGCGTTCGACCTGGCCCGATGCCGCGGCTTACGACGCGCAGGCGAAAAAGCTTTCCGAGATGTTCCGGAAGAACTTCGCCACCTTCGAGGCACAGGTGCCGGCGTCGGTGGCCGCGGCGGGGCCGAAATAGTTTCCAGCACCCAGCACCCAGTACCCAGCACCGGGTACTAGGTGCTGGGTTCTGGGTACTGGTGAGATGCGCGCTTTCGAAGTTGTTCGCGACCCCCTGTGGGACAACATCACGCTGGACGGCGCCGCGCTGGCGCTGCTCGATTCCGCCGCCGTCCAGCGGCTCCGCTACATCCGTCAGCTCGGTCACTGTTTTCTCGTCTATCCCGGCGCCACCCATTCGCGCTTCGAGCATGCCCTCGGCGCCTGTCACCTCACCCGGCGTGCGCTCGCCGTGCTCGAAGCCCGGGGTGAGCTGGGCGGGATTTCCGGCGCCGAGCGCCAGGCCGTGGCGCTGGCCGCACTGCTTCACGACATCGGACACTACCCCTTTTCTCATGCGCTGGAAGAGGCGGGATTCCTCTCCCACGAGGCGCAGGGCGTCATGCGGCTGGGCCAGGGCGATCTCGCCGTGCGCCTGCGCGAGATCGGTGGCATCGAGCTGGGAGACGAGATCGCCGATCTCATCCGGGGCCGGAGCAGGAGCGCGTTGCAGGGCCTCATCTCCGGTCCGCTCGACCTCGACAAGATCGATTACTTGTGCCGCGACAGCCGGATGTGCGGGGTGCCGTATGGGACGGTGGACGTGGACCGGCTGCTCGCGTCACTCACGATCGTGGACGGGCCGGGGGGGCGGCGGGAGATCGGGGTTCAGGAAAAAGGCGTGAGCGCGCTCGAGTCGCTCCTCTTCGCGAAATATCAGATGTACCGGAACGTCTACTGGCACCACGCGGTACGGAGCGCCACCTGCATGTTCAAGCGGGCGGCGCGGGGCGCGGTGCGGCGGGGGGCGGTGACGGCGGCGGGCGTGGCCGATCTGACCGATGACGCCTTCATGGAGGTGCTGATCGAGCGGGATGGGAATACGCTCGCGCGGGCGCTCCGGATGCGGCGGCTCTTCAAGCGGGCGCTCGATCTGCCGGCCAGCGAAGTCACCGACACGCCGACCTCGTGGGTTGCCGACGATCCCGACCTGACCGAGCGGGTGGAGGATGCTTTGGCGCTGGAGGCGGGGCTCGAGCCGGGAGAGCTGCTGCTGGATTTTCCGACGCGGGACAACATGCTGTCGGTGGATCTCTCCCTCCGTCTGCGCGACGGAACGGTCGAGCGGCTCACCGACGAGGGGCGGGCCGGGCATCTCGGCCTGCCGAGGATCGCCGGGGAGCTCTACAAGAGCGCCCGGCGACTCCGGGTGTTCGTGGCCCGGCCTAACCCGCGCAGTCTGGATGGCGTCCCCGCGCTGCTGGAGATGACGGCGACCGACGTGAGCTCCCGCCTCGCCGCAGGCCGTAGCCTCCTAACTGACTAATCCGGATAACAACAGCCGTTCGGGCATCGCCACCATCCGCCTTCGTCCGTATCGAACCACGCCCAGCGGACCGTCCCAGGGATCGGCGATTGGGTTTGGTGGTGATAGTAGCTGATGCACCGGAACATCACGTCGCCCTTCACCGAAACAACCTTGGCATACCAGTTCACAGACTGCGGATCCAGACAGGCCAGCTTGAGGTGCGTCCGCTGTGCCGGGTCAGGAATGCACTGCTTCAGGATTCCCCGACAGAGAAACCCGTTGTTGACCTTCATCCAGGGGGGAGCAACCGATGGGTCCAGGTTCAGGGAGTGTTTGTACTTGTCGATCTGACGCCGAATGACGATTGTCGCGGCAGGAAGCCATGTACCCGCCGAGAATGAGGCGTCGGTATAGCTGTCGAGATCCGGATGGGGGATCATCGTCGCGACGAATCCGCTCGGAACCGGCCGCCCGGCCGCATCGAGAATCGCGAGTTGCTGTTCATCATACCATCCCTTCACCTCGATAACCCGCCGCACCTTCGTGTCCTGGGATGCCGATTCGTACTGCCTGGAATAGTTTCCTGCGATCCCCGTCGGCGTCGATGCTATTCCGGACCCAATCTCGCACCACACGTCGGGTGCGCAGGCCATTCCGATATACGTCGCGCCGGTAGCGGGGTTCACGTCCCATCTCGCGACCCCGGGGTAATCAGCCGCAACCAGTCCCATGCGTCTGGTCACCCGGACGTGGAGGCGAGTACCGTCGACCGAGATGGGATCGATGACCTGACCGCAGCTGGCTTCAGCCATGTCAACCGGCACCATGACGGCCTTCAAGGCTGCGGAATCGTACAAATACAGACAGTTGAAATTGGGCTTGATCCCCAGGCGATCATACGTGCCGCCCCAGCTTATCACTTCGGCGTAGAGAACTCCGACACCGTTGAAGTTGGCCTTCGGGTTCGCCCGACAGTCCGAGGGGAAAACAAAATTCGGTTCGCTGACTGCCACGTTGGCGGTGGCCGTGCCCTGCAACGTTTTCGGAGCAATCTTTACCACGGTGCCCGTGTTCAGCACCTGGGCCGGTCCCGACACCGCGCCCGTCAATCCTCCCCTGGACACTGTGCCAGTGCCCACCGGTTGGGCAGCGGGAACTGGTGTGCCCCTCAGGATGGGGCTCGATGGACTCGCCGGGTCGCGCGGAGCCGCGCCGGGAACCCGAATCACCTCGAGCGAGAGCCGACACTCCAGCCGTTTCAAGGAATCCAGAAGTCCCTTGACCTTGTAGGAAGCGAATACCGCATACAATGCTCCGTACCGGCCCCCGCGTATGAATCGCTGGCAATCATTGAATTCGGGCACATTGGTCTGGTCGCCGCTCGTAACGAGGGGCGGAATGGCATCTGCGCCGTGGCCCGGACACCTCACTCCTCGATCAGGAAAGGGCCCGGATACCTGCTGCTGCATCGGAACCGGTGGCGTGGGGATTTGGGCGAAGAAATGCGGGGCCAGGACGATGGGCCCCAGCCCAAACAGCAATAGAGCTCGTGCGTGCGCGATTCTCCTCGACATGGTCCGGCTCCCGTCAGTGAGGGGTCCTATCCGTGACACGAGTGAGCGCTCGCATGCTGTCCACGATAGCAGCGAGGAAAGAATCGGCACCGGACCAGAGTAATTCGACCGACGTGGCCCAGCGGGCGGCTGTAGCTCGATCACCCAGTCGCGCGGCAATCTGAGCTCGGAGCACCATTGCTCTCACCAGAGACCCGATCACACTGGGCTCCGGGGACGCCTGCGGAGGCGTGCGAGGCAACACGAGGAGGACATCATCGAGCCACTGTGATGCTCGGGCTGTATCACCAATGCCAGCGAGAAGCAGCGCTTCCGGATACACAGCATCGAACGCGAGATCCTCCATAGCAAGCGACTTTCGCATGACACGCAATCTCGCCATAGAATCGCGGACAGCAGCCCATTCATTTCTTCGAAAGGCCTGCTGCATGGACCACAAATAGTCATTTGTGGCCGCTGCTGAGTCGAGAATCAAGAGACCATCCTCCGAACCGGCCAAGGTCGCAGAGCGCACCAGAAACCTGGCCACGACCTCATCTCTCGTTGCGGCATCGGGCAGGCTGGCCACGAGGCGCCGGACTCTCGCGCCTAGCTCCACAATACTGTCTCTCGGCCCGCCGAGCGCGGAGAACACCAGCAGGGGGGCCGTCGCTTGGCCTAGTGCAGCCGGTATTCCCCAAGCGGACGCGACCTGCGGCTCGCGGGTTAATCGAGCGGCTAAGTTCGCACGCCCCAGCAAAACCGCAAGGCTCACAAACAAGCCGGGTTGTCGTGCCTTAATGCTTGGATCAAGGGCCAGGAGCGAATCCGCGAGCAGGCGCGTTTCCCGCACTCCCGTCGGATCATTTGGCAGCGAGAACATCAGCCGCGTCCAGACTTCGGCTCCGGCAAGTCGCAGGCTGTCTTCAGGGGTCGAGGCGCGAGTACGCGCGCGCCTCAGGATGTTCAATGCCGCGGGATCGCCAAGCATCTGCGTGGCGATCGCCAGAGCCTCGAGTGCGTCGCTGCTTTGGGGATTCTGTGCCACCCAACCGGTGGCCACCTTATGGAATACTTTTCTCTGCTCGGCCAACGCGCGACCCAAAGTACCAGGAATGATTGCTTGATTGCCGCTCTGAAAATCTGTTGCTGGGTAGGGAACGAAGCCGAGCGTATCCCCTTCCATCGAGGGATATGCAAGGAAGGGTCGCGCCGGACTCTCCCCCGAATAACCCAGGCGCGGATTGATGGAGCTGGTCTTCAGCAGCCGGCGGACAGGCTCGTAGGCGCTGGCCTTGAGCGATCGTCGGATGGATGAGAGCAGTTCGAACGCTCTTAGGTATCCACGAAGTGCCTGGGCATAGCTCGTCCGAAATGCCCAGCGCGATGGGCTCGACGGGCTCGCTATGACCAGGCTGTCTCGCGCGAAGCAGGTGCCCATTCCGTACCAGGCAGCGAAGTCATACGGTTCCTGACGCGTCAATCGCAGGAGCGTCGCGCAGGCCGCCGGGAGGCTTCCCACAACCATCAAACGAAGCGCATCTGCCAGGGCCTGATCTCTCGGCGCGAGCCGCCCCCGCCCCCGCACTGCCCTGTCCGCGGCAAAACTCCATTGATCGAGGGGCAGGCGGCGCCACATCCTCACCTGAGCCAGCCAGAGAAAGGCCTCGGTGAATCCAGCATCGAGCTGTGTAGTCCGGACAAATAGGGAGTCGGCCCGAGCGAGATTCCACTCCTCGATGGCACCGTACGCGCCGCTGAAAGCCTGAAGCGCCGGAAGCGACCGCGTCCCGGCGCCCGCTTCGGCATGAGCGCCTGCGCTGCCGCTCGGAAAGAGAAGGCCATCAGCCAGCGTCGCAAATGCCGAATCGGCCATTGCCAGGGAGGCTTTCAGCCTCACCGTGCGATCCACGACGAGTCGGTTGTTCCGCGTCGCATCGTACAAACCAGCATAAATCCGGAGCGAATCGCCGATTTGTGAGGCTTCGCCTCGAACGAACCGGCCCGCGCCCACTTCAGTCGCGACCAGCCCGGCATCCTCGCTCGTAAGGTGCGCGGTGTCCCGGCGGCTCATCGCATCGTTGACCTGAAAGCGATCCACCACGCTGATGCCCTCCCATCGCGCGAAGGCATCCTGCATGAACTGCTCGATGGGAAGGTTCGGCGGCACCGACGCGGCTCGCGTAAAGGGGAGAATGGCATACCGGGAAGTGTCCGGCGACGCGTCGGCACCCCCGGCAACCGCGCTACCGGACCCATTGCGGCCAACCGATCGCGATATGGCGCGGTTGACCATCAGGCCGAGAAGCGCCGTGGCAAGCAGGCCACCCACGAGCATCGCTCCTCGTCGGACCGCCCGCTGCCTCCACCACCGAGCGGCGCGCGCCATCGGCGCTCCGCCCTCCAACTCCGCCAGAAAGGCCTGCGCCGATTCAGGCCGTCCGGACGGCTGCTTCTCCAGGCACCGCATGATCAGCGCGCCTAACCCGGCAGGAGTGTCAGGGCGAAGCTGGTCTACCGGAACCGGCGCTTCCAGCAGATGTGCAGCCAAAACCTGGTGCCCGGTCGAACCGACGAACGGCGGCCGGCCGGCCAGCATCTCGTACCCCAGCACGCCCAACGCGTACAAATCAGCGCGGTGGTCGATCTCGGGATTCCCCGCCGCCTGTTCCGGAGACATGTAGGCCGGAGTCCCCAGGCTGGTGCCCGGCATGGTTAGCGTCTCGTCAGGCGTGCCGGCGGGGGTTCGCGCCGCGTGCGCCGCCCTGGCGATCCCGAAATCGGCAAGGACGGCGCGGCGGTCGATCAGCAGGATGTTTTCCGGCTTGATGTCGCGATGGATGACGCCGCGATCGTGGGCGTAGGCCAGAGCGCCGGCCACCTCTCGAAGCAGGTGCACGACCTCCGAAATCTCGAAACGCTTCTCCCGGGTCAGCCGCTCCCGCAGCGTTTCTCCCTGGATGTGCGCCATCACGAAGTACAGGCGGCCATCGGCCACGCCCGAGTCGAAGAGCGGCACGATGTTGGGATGCTGCAGCTGGCCCGCAATCCGGATCTCGCGCAGGAACCGCTCCCGCGCGAGCCCCTCGGCGATCTCCGGTTTCAGCACCTTGAGCGCCACTTCACGATCGTGTTTCACATCGAGCGCGAGGTAGACCGTCGCCATTCCTCCGGCGCCGAGCTTTCGGATGATCCGGTAGCGATCCCCGATTTCCGCCGTGGGGTCCCGGGCAAAGGGCCGCGGCGATTCCACTGCCGGCTTTGCCGCCGCGTCCCGCTCCTCCGCGAGCGGGAGACCCGCCTTGAGCCGCTCCGCCAGCGCCTTCGTTTCGGGTGAGGGCTCCCCTCCGAACTCCTCCTCGAATCGTCGCACGAACACATCGTAGACCCGGAACGCCCCCGCCCGGTCGCCGGCCCGGTCGAAGAGCTTGAGCAGCCGCCGGAGCGCGCGCTCGTCGTCCGGCGCGAGCTCGAGCGCCCGTTTCCCCCAGTCGATCGCGAGGGTGAGCGCTCCTCCAGCGGCGTGCTCCTCGGCGATCTGCCGGGCGCCCCGTGCCGCGGATTCCCGAAATCCGGCCCGCTCCCGCTCCATCCACTCCTCGAAGCCGCCGCTCTCCTCGATGAAAAATCCTTGAAGGAAGTCCCCCCGATACAACTCCATCGCCTCCGCCGGGCGTCCTACTTCCAGAGCGTCGTGAAAGGCCGTGGCATCGCACCAGAGCACCGCCGGATCGACGCCGACGTCTTCCCCTCCCCGGCGGACGAAGACGTCGGCACCGACCGCCTGCCGAAGAAACCGAAGCGCCTGATTCAGGGCGTCACGGGCCCTGGTGTCGTCGAGATCGGGCCAGAAGAGGGCGAGCAGCTCGTCCCGGCGGTGAACGCCCGAAGGGCGCGCGGCCGCGAGATAAATGAGAAGAGCCAAACGTTTGGGCTGGGCCAGAACAGAGCGCAGGTCCCGGTCATCGGGGCCCTGGAGGTCGACCGATCCGAAGGTGCGAAGTCGGAGCATGCAGCTCCCTGAGCAGGCGGAGGGTCCCGCCGCGCCAGATCAGCCGTACGTCAGGGCCAGATCAGGAGGGCGGAACAGGTTGCGAATGTACGGCCTCCGGACAGGAGCAACAATGCTCCCACGGGTTAGGCCGACAGACTCCGCAATCTGGAGGCCCCATGCGCACCACGATTTCGCAGCAGATCGGCCTGGCTGCCACCGCGCTCGTTCTGGGAACGGGCTGCATGACCGGACGTTCCTCGATGGCCGATCCGTCCCCCGAGCCCGCTCGCCCGGCTCGTGTCTCGACCCCCACGCGGGCCAACATCGTCGCGATCGATGAAATCCAGAGCGTCGAAGCGGGCTTCACCGCGCTCGAAGCGGTGCGCCGGCTGCGTCCCGAGTTCCTGCGGCGCCACGTCACCCCGATGCCGGGCGACCGGGAGGGCGGATTCGCCGTGGTCTATCTCGATGGCACCAGGCTCGGCGGACCCGAGACGCTGGCGACAATCTCGGCGGCGTCCGTCATCGAGATCCGCTACCTGCGGTCCACCTCGGCGGTGGAACAGCTGGGCCGGAATCACCGCGGCGGGGCCATTCTGGTGAGCACGATCCGATGAAGCGCATGAATGGGGGCCGGGTTCCACGTCCCGGCCCCGAGGCGGGGCCCCGGGAAAAGATGTACTACGTCTACATCCTCTCGACTCCGGCCCGCGCGCTCTACCTCGGGGTGACCGATGACCTGCTGCGGCGATTGTTCGAGCGCCGCATCGGGGCGCCCCCCGGCAGCGCGTCGATCCTCGGCGCCGCGCGGCTGGTGTATTTCGAAATCACCTTCGACTTCCGCCGCGCGATCGCCCGGAAGCAGGAGCTGGAAGGGTGGAACCGTCGCCGAAAGTGGCGGTTGATCGAGCGGGTCAATCCGAGGTGGAAGAACCTGTCGGCGGGATGGGGGCCGCTCCTGACGGTCGAGGGGCGTGGAGCGGGGGGAGAGGTGAGAGGGGAGCGGTGAGCGGGAACAGCGTCAACAGTCAACGGTCAACGGTCAACGGTAACTTCCTGGGAAGTGACCCGGGCGACGAGTGGGACTCGCCACAGGCGACGTCGGGCCGCTCGGTGGTCGCAGAGTGAGCGGAGTAGAGTTGGCCCGCAGGCGCCGTAGGCGAGTCCCACTCCAGTCCCGGGGGAGAGACGAGCGAGATCTCGTGCCCCCGCGTCACCCGTGCGCGGGTTCCTTCGGTCCGAACGCCGCACGAAGCAGCCCGATCGCGGCGATGAGCACCACGACGACCACCAGCCAGCGCACCGCCACCAGCGGCATCGACTTCACGATGAGCGCCGCGATGAGGACCGCCGGGATTCCGCCCAGCGCCAGCCCGAGCGCCGGCCGCGCGGAGTAGGCCTGCTCCTTCGAGAAACGCACGCCGGCCACCGGCATCAGGAAGGCGCAGCTCGCCATCATGATCGGGAACGCCGCACGCGGCTCCATGCCAAGGAGGCTGATCATGATGAGGCAGGGTCCGTAGAGCCCGATCCCCAGCGTCATCAGCGCACCCAGCACGAAGTTGCCGACCAGACCCAGGATCAGCTTCGTCCCGCTCAAGCCGAGGGCGGTGCCCCCCGCCGCCACGATCCCCAGGTTGGCCATCATGAACAGTACGGCTGCCGCGACCAGCGCGAGCCCCATGCCGATCTGCACGTTTCGCCGAGGCCACTTGGCCACGACGCCCGCGCCGAGCCACGCCCCGACGATCGACGCGCCGATCAGAAGCACCAGTGTCTTGAAGTCCACCTGCACGATCGCGATGAAGATGAACGACTGCACGATCGTCGGCAGCACGTGTCCCAGGGTGAGAGTCCCGGGAATTTTTTCGTCGGGGACCTGCCCGAAAAACCGGAAGAGCGCGGTGGTCGGCGCGTAGGAGCCGATACCCAGGGTATCGAAGAAGTTGGTGACGAAGCCGATCGTGGTCTGCAGCGGCGTCGGCATGTCGGGGCCGTTCTGCACCGCACGGCCCGCGGCGAGCGCGCGCACCCACATCACGATGAAGAACAGGCCGACGGCGCCGAGCGCGGCGAAGAGAATCAGTTTCGGATTGTCCATGGGACCTATGCCGATTTGGCCGTGGGCATCTCGCCGGTGTTCAGGGATTCGACTTCGTCGACCCGGACCACGATGGCCGTGATGTTGTCGAGCCCGCCCCGCCGGTTGGCGTCGGCGATCATCTTGTTGACGCAGGTTTCCGGATTCTCTTCGGCGCCCATGATGGTGGCGAGCTGCCCGTCCTCGAGCATCCCGGTGAGACCATCGGAGGCGAGGAGGACGACGTCGCCCCGCTCCAAGTTTCCGAAATAGATGTCGGGCGCCACGTCCTCATTGGCGCCGACGCAGCGCGTGATGACGTTGCTGTACGGGTGGGTCCGCGCCTGCTCCGGGGTCAGGAGCCCGGCATCCACCTGCTCCTGCACGTAGCTGTGATCCTTGGTGAGCTGGAGGAGGTCGCCCTCGCGCAGCAGGTAGGCCCGGCTGTCGCCCACCTGGCCGATCAGATACCGGCGCGAAAAGAGGACCATGACCGTAGCCGTGGTCCCCATCCCGCGCTTGTCGTGCTCCGCGAGGGTGCGGTCGAAGATGGCTGCGTTGGCTTTGCGAATGGCGCTCCGCATCTTCGACGCCGCTTCCGCGTCGGAGAGGCCGCGCAGCGTGCCCAGCTCGCGGGCGACGATCTGCACCGCCATCTCGCTCGCGACCTCGCCGGCCGCGTGCCCGCCCATCCCGTCGGCCACGATGAAGAGGCCGCCGGCGCAATTCAGCAGGAAGCTGTCTTCGTTGCCGGACCGGACCACGCCGACGTCCGTGTTTCCCGCGCAGGAGATCTTCATCAGCGCAGGAGCAGGTAGCCGGCGAGCAGCAGCACGCCGAGTCCGGTGACGAGGAGGAGCATGCGGGAACGCGGGGAGATTGCTTCGCGGCCGGAGGCCGCTCGCACCGACCCGGCTTGTTCGGAGGCCGCTCGCAGCGACTCGGGCATCTCGGCGGTGCCGCTCACCCGAGTCACTCCGCGGTCCCTCGGCTCGAACAGCAGCACGACCTCGCCGAGCGAAATCTCCGCCCCCGGTGAGAGCGCGACCTCGCCGCGCACCGCGTTGCCATCGACCCGGCTGCCGTTCGTCGAGCCCAGATCAGTCAGCACCCAGATTCCTTCCTTGAGCTGCAGTTTCGCGTGAGAGGCGCTGATGCTCGCATCGGGCAGTACGATATCGTTGTAGTCGCCCCGGCCGATATTGGCCAGCGGCGTGCGCACCTGAAATCGCTCGCTTTTCCGCATTCCCTTTTTCACCAGCAGCGCCGCGAGCGGCTCCGTGACGGCCGGCGCGGGCGGCTCGACCATCGGCGGCGGCCTGCGCACCGCCTGCAACCCGACGATCGTCGCATTCAGCCGGTGCTCGGCGCCGGCTGCCGGAGCCGCGACATCCGCGAGGTGATAGCGGAAGTCCGCGTCGCCGACTCGAATCACGTCACCCTCGCGGAGCATGACCGGTGCCGTGATCCTCCGGCCATTTACCCACACCCCGTTGCTGCTCAAATCCACCAAAGAATTGCCTCCCGGAACGGCCAGCACCTCGGCATGCCGACGGGAAACCAGGTCGGACTCGATCACCAGACCAGCCGTGGCCTCTCGTCCGATGACGAAGGGGACGGCGTTCACCACGTATTCGCGCCCGTCGGTGAGACTCACCAGCCGGGCCTTGGGAACGGGGGGAGAAGGTGGAGCGGATGACTGTGCACTCTGCACCCGGGTGGCGCCGGCCCGGCCGGGATCGTTGACCGCGATCTCGAGTCCCCCGATTCCGAGCTTGTCGCCATGCATCAGCGGGGTCGGATCGTTCCCCAGCCGAGCTCCGTTCACGAGTATCTCCGCACCGGGCTCCCCGGGGGCGACGACCGCCATTCCCGGGGCCAGCATTCGGACGACGGCATGACGCGGTCTGATCCCGGCCGCTTCGAGGACAAGGGCAGCGCCGGGGCCCGCGCCGATGACAAGTTCACCGGCGGCCACAGGGTAACGGCGACCGCCGTATTCGAGCTCCATCAGCGTGAGTCATCCTATGGCAAAACAGACCGCTCAAACGTAGGCGTCGGGTGGCCGGGTGGCAAGGAAACCGAAGCCGGGAGCCCGCCCTGCCGGTCACGACGCCGGTTTGGCCTCCGAGCCGAGCGACAGGGTGTCCTGTTCGACCCCCTTGAGGCCCATGCGAACCCACGCCGAAAAGATGACCGAACCGGCGACAATCGTGAAATAGCTAATGACCAGCCGCCAGAGGAGGGTATAGAGCACGGTGAGCGGCCGTGGAACATAGATCGACATCACCGCCGCCGATAGCAGCTCGGCGATGCCGGAGCCCCCCGGGGTCGGCGCAAAGAAGTAGAGCAGGAAGGTGATCAGGGTCTGAAGCAGCAGGACGTCGACGAAATCGGCTTCGATGCCGATGGCGCGGAGCGCCACGTAACCCGCCAGGAGCTTGTTCGCGTGCGAGGGTCCCGAGATGATCGTGGCCCACAGCAGCGCGAGCCACCCGCGCGGGGTGTTGAACTTGGCCATGGCGTCGTGGGCCTGGTCGATCCCCTGTTCCAGCTGGGTCAGGCGGCCCGCGACCCGGCTGCTCCGGCGTCCCACGAAGCCGATGATTTTGCGAAGGACGTGGTGCAGCGCGCGGGGCCAGATGACCAGCACAATGAGCGCCCCGAACAGGAGCACGAAGATGCCGAGGCTCGCGAGGAAGAGATCGTAGAGCGAGATGCCGAGCACCACGCCGTGTTGCCCCAGCGACTTCCCGGCTCCGAAGAAAATCGCGATCGGTCCGGCGATTCCGAAGAACGCCACCGTCGCCACGAACGACATCAGCACGAGGGTGAGCGCGATCGGGACCGGAATCCCGTAGCGCTTCATCGTGTAGATCGTCATCGGGGCGTTGCCCGATTGCAGCGGCGTCAGGTACGCGGCCCATGCCCCCATTCCGCCGGCGAGCACGAGTCCCTTGAAGGAGGGATTGGGGAAGATGTGCTTGGCGAGCACCCAGAGCCGGAGACCGCCGCCAAGCCAGTCCATCGACGCGAGCCCCAGACCCGCCAGGACCCAGAGCCACCGGATCTGAGGAATGGCATCGAGGAACGCGTCGAAATCGCTGCTGTAATACAGGAGGGCCCCGAATCCGAGGAGGGATCCGAGGGCGAACACTTCAAAACCACGGCGGAGGAGCTTTGGGGTCAGGAGTCTGGCCATGCGCTCCCTAACCTAATCTCCGCACCCTTATTCTTCATGCGTGGCCGATCCCGTTCTTCGCATCGTCAACGCCCGCCAGCACAACCTCAAGGGCATCACAGTCGACCTTCCCCGGCGCCGCCTCGTGGTGGTGACGGGGCCGTCCGGCTCCGGAAAGAGCAGTCTGGCCTTCGACACGCTGTACGCCGAAGGGCAGCGCCGCTACATCGAATCACTCTCTACTTACGCAAAGCAGTTTCTCGACCGGATGCCGAAGCCGCTGGTGGACCGGCTGGAGGGAATCGCCCCGGCGGTGGCGATCGAGCAGCGAAACCCCACCGTCTCGAGTCGTTCCACCGTTGGAACGGCTACCGAAGTCTACGACTTTCTCCGCCTCCTGTGGGCGCGGGTGGGGACGCCGTTCTGCCGGAAGTGCGGCAACCCGGTGGTGCGGGACACCCCGGGCTCCGCCGCGGAGGCGGTTTCCGCTCTGGGAAGCTCACGAGTTCAGGTCGCATTCCCGGTCCCCGAGTCGGCACGTGTCACCCACGCGGCGCTGGTGGAGAACCTGCGGGCGCTCGGATTCCTCCGGATGGTGGCCGACGGTCAGGATATTCACCTCGAGACGGTTCCGGCGGGGGTGGATCTCACCGAGTCACGCGAGCTGCTCGTCGTGGTGGACCGCCAGCGCGCCGATGCGCTCGGCCGGGTTCGTGAAGCGATCGCGCTCGCCTTTACCGAAGGAGAGGGAATTGCGGTCGTGCTCCACGAGGGGGGCCGGCTGCGCTTTACCGAGCATCTCGCGTGCAGCGTCTGCGACACGCCGGCCGCCCAGCTCACACCACTGCTCTTTTCGTTCAATAACCCGCGCGGCGCCTGCGGCGGGTGCAACGGCTTCGGCGCCGTGCTCGAGTACGACGAGTCGCTCGTCATTCCCGATCCGAACCGGAGCCTGGTCGAAGGGGCGATCGATCCCTGGACCAAGCCGCGCTACGAAGCCCGCCGAAAGCTGCTGAACGACACCGCGCGCAAGCTGGGGGCCGATCCCGCCAAGCCGTGGAAAACCCTCAAGGCGGCGGTCCGGCGCGAGCTGCTGCACGGCAAAGTGGGCAAGTTCCTCGGAATCTTTCCATTCCTGAAGGGACTCGAGGAGAAGCGGTACAAGCAGTACATCCGGGTTTTTCTCCGGCAATACCAGCTCGCCAAAACCTGTCCCGCCTGTCTGGGGAGCCGGCTCAACGAGCACGCTCTGGCGGTGCGCGTCGCCGGCCGGACCATCGCGGACGTCGCGACCCTCCCCCTCGGCGGGCTCGCGCGCTGGCTCCGGGAGCTCACCCTCGATGGCGCGGCACGAGAGATCGCGGCGTCGATCATGGACGAGCTGCTCGCCCGGGTGGAGTTCCTTCTCGATGTGGGACTCGCTTATCTCACCCTTGATCGCCAGGCCCGCACTCTGTCGGGGGGAGAGGCGCAGCGCATCGCCCTGGCCAACGCACTCGGCGCCCGGCTGGTGGACGCCTTGTATGTGCTGGACGAGCCGTCGATCGGGCTCCACCCGCGCGACACCGACCGGTTGCTCGAGCTGCTCCGGCGTCTCCGCGACGGCGGCAACTCCGTGCTGGTCGTCGAGCACGACCTCGAGATGATTCGCCGTGCGGACTTCATGCTGGAGCTGGGTGAAGGAAGCGGCGAGCTCGGCGGCAAGGTCGTCTACGCCGGGCCGGTCGAGCAGGCGGACCATACCCTGACCGGAGACTACCTCACCGGACGGAAGCGCATCGGGGTGCCCAGCGCGCGCCGTCCGGCTGGGCCGCTCTGGCTCAAGATTCGGGGCGCCCGCCTCCACAACCTGCAAGGCGTGGACGCCGACATCCCGCTCGGGACCCTCACGGCGGTCACCGGTGTGTCGGGCAGCGGAAAAAGCACGCTGGTGCACGACGTGCTCTACCGGCAGCTGGAAGCCCGGCTCCATGGCGAGCATTCCGCAAAGTCACACCTGGGCGAGCCGGTGGGAGAGCTCACCTCGCTCACCGGGTGGGAGCAGCTGAAGGATGTGGTCCTGGTGGATCAGTCGCCGATCGGGCGTTCGCCCCGCTCCAATCCGGTGACCTACATCAAGGCCTTCGACGAGATCCGCGAGCTGTTCGCGGCCCAGCCGCTGGCGCGTCAGCGGAAATACACGCCGGCGACTTTTTCCTTCAATCTCGAAGGGGGACGCTGCCCCGAATGCGAAGGCGCGGGCGCGGTGCTGGTGGAGATGGTCTTCCTGGCGGACGTCTTCGTCCCCTGCGAAACCTGCGGAGGGACCCGTTTCAAGCGCGATGTGCTCGACGTCCGGATTCAGGGAAAGTCGGTGCACGATGTGCTGCAGTGGACGGTGGACGACGCGATTACCCGGTTTCACCACCAGCCGAAGCTGGGCGCCGCGCTCTGGCAGCTTCAGCAGGTCGGACTCGGTTACCTCCGGCTCGGCCAGCCGGCGACCACGCTCTCGGGGGGCGAAGCGCAGCGCCTCAAGATCGCGCGCGAGCTGGCCAAGGCGGGAAAGCGCGAGGGCCGGAAGCTTTATCTGCTGGACGAGCCGACCACCGGGCTTCACCTGGACGATGTGCGGGTGCTGATCCAGGTGCTCGACCGCCTGGTGGACGCGGGACATACGGTGCTGGTCATCGAGCACCACACTGATGTGATCAAGCGGGCCGATTGGGTGATCGATCTGGGGCCCGACGCGGGGGATGAGGGGGGGAGGGTCGTGGTGCAAGGGACGCCCGAGGACGTGGCGCGATGTGCGGCATCGCATACGGGCAAGTATCTGGCGAAGGAATTGAGAAGGGAGTAGCGAAGAGCGAAGAGCGAAGCGGCAGTTCCTCTTCGCTACTCGCTCGTCGCCATTCGCTGGATCATTTCCCACGCCATGCGCACATCCTCTTCCGTCGTGGTCAGGTGCCCCAGCGCCACGCGAAGCACGTAGCGCCCGTTGAGCCGCGTTCCGGTGATGAAGATCCGTCCGGTGGCATTTACACGATCTTGGAGTTGTTGGTTCAGCGTATCGAGTTCTCCGCTTCGCTCTTCGCTCTTCGCGATTCCCTTGCCGAGATAGCGGAAAACGACAAGCCCGAGCGTCGCCGGAGCCACCATCTCGAACTCCGGATCCCCGCTCACCCATTCCCCCATCTGCTTCCCCAGCGCGATATGATGGCGGATCATTTCCTGAAGCCCTTCGACGCCGTAGCTCCTGATCACGAACCAGAGCTTGAGGGCACGGAAGCGGCGGCCGAGCTGGATCCCCCAGTCCCGATAGTTGACCACCGTGTCGTCGTGCGCGGTCTTGAGGATTTCGGCGCTCGCGCCGAACGAACGTCTGAGCGCGACGGTGTCCCGCACGAAATAGGCAGAGCAGTCGAAGTTGACCAGCATCCATTTATGCGGATTCATCACCACGCTGTCCGCCTGATCCACGCCGTCGAAGATCCAGCGCATCTCGGGAAGGATCGCCGCCGACCCGGCCCAGGCGGCATCGACGTGGAGCCAGATGTCCTCGCGTCGGCAGATGTCCGCAATCGCCGGCACCGGATCGATCGCGGTGGAACCCGTCGTCCCCACGGTGGCGACGACCGCCGCGGGAACGAGTCCCGCGGCCCGGTCCGCCTGTACCGCGATGCGCAGCGCATCCGGCAGCATGGCGTTCTCGGGACCGGTCTCGACCATGCGAATGTGCTCCGGCCTGATCCCGGCCAGTCGCATCCCCTTCGGCACCGAATGATTCGCCTCGAGCGAGGTATAGGCCGTAAGCAGGTCCACCGTTGCGTCTTTGCGTCTTTGCGTCTTTGCGCCTTTGCGCAGCGCCTCATCGCGCGCCGTGATCATCGAGACCAGCGTCGCGGTACTGGCGGTATCCTGGATCACGCCGGTGAATCCCTCGGGAAGTCCGAGCATCTGCCGTAACCACTCCATCGTCACCTGTTCCAGCTCGGCCGCGGCGGGACTGGTGTTCCACGACATGCACTGCGCGCCGATCGTCGCCGTGAGCATCTCGGCCAGAATCGACGGCGGGCTGTTGTTGGCCGGGAAATAGGCGAAGAACCCGGGGTGACCCCAGTGGGTGAGTCCCGGCAGGATCACTTCCTCGAAGTCCGCCAGGATCCGATCGAACGATTCGGATGCGGCCGGCGGCGACACCGGGAGCTTCGATCGCACCGCGCCCGGCGGCGCGGACGGCTGGACCGGCATGCTTCCTACCCGGCTCAGGTATGCCGCCATCCAGTCGACGATCTCGTGGGCCTGGCGCCGGAACTGCTCCACGTCCTGGCGAGGCAACTCAGTCGGCATCGAGAAACTCCCGGAGTGCGCTGTCGTGCAGAGTGGCGTCGCGATCGCCCAGGGCGATCGTCGCCTCGATGAGGTCGGGACGGGTGTATTCCCAGCGTGAGATCGGGACCGCCTCGCTGGGGCAGAGATACCATCGATTTCCCTTGTGTCCCACCGACGCCTCGGGATAGGGCCGGGTCAGCAGCACGAGGTGGCGCCGGACGCCGGGCGTGTCATCCGCGACGAACGCCGGCGCATTGTCCACCAGACCGCCATCGAGGAGGAATTTCCCGTCGTGGCGCCCGACCGGCGTGAATGGCGGAGTGGCCGAGGACGCGAGCACGAGAGTCACGACTTCCTCCGGATCCTTGCACTCGCGGAGGTCATATACCCTGGGACGGAAGCCGAGCCGGCGAGCGGACGAGGGATGCAGGCGGCCGTAGCGCATCTGCCGCTCCAGGGAATACGCGGACATCCCGACCAGCACCGCCACCGGAACCGGAAGCCAGCGGGGCGGCAACGCCGTCAGGACAAAGACGGGAAAGGGCAGCGAGCGAAGCCGCTCGAATCCACCGTCCCGGAGCGCGAAGCGCAGCGTATCGCGATAGATCGGTGTGTGCGGTGTGGGCCGCTCTCCCCAAAGCAGCCGGCGCCAATGCACGTTGCGGGTGACGCCGGCTCGCCGTCCCAGCCAGTAGGCGGTGGTCTCGCGCTCCCGGCCGGTAAAGAGGCTGACCGCCATGCTCGATCCCGCGCTGCAGGTCGAGATCGCGGCGATGCGAGGCTCGAGCAGCGGCCACCAGCGGCGCAATAGTCCGATCTGTACCAGCGCGCGATTACCGCCGCCCGCCAGCGTCAGCGCGAGGTCGCGAGCCATCGCGTTACAATTCCCCCATGACCGATCCGATTCCCTGCCTCTGGCCCGAACGCGGTACGACCGCCATCGACTGGACCGCCGTCTGTGCCGAGCTTTCCTCGAGAGATCGGGCCCTCGGCGCGGTCATCGAGCGAGTCGGCGGCTCGGGATTTCCACCCCATGCCGGCGCAACGTCTTTCGAAGCGCTCGCGCACAGCATCGTGTACCAGCAGCTCTCCGGCAAGGCCGCCGCGACGATCTTCGGGCGGTTTCGCGCCCTGTACCCCGAGAAGCGCTTCCCCGCCCCGTCGCGGGTGCTGGAGACTCCGCACGCGCTCATGCGAGGCGCCGGGCTCTCCGAAGCGAAGGCAAAGGCGATTCGCGACCTTGCCCACCATGCCGAGCGGGGAGTCGTGCTTCCGGTGTCGACGCTCCGGCGGATGGCGCCCGACGACGTGGTCGAGCGGCTCACCGTCGTGCGCGGGGTCGGGCGCTGGACCGTCGAGATGCTTCTCCTCTTCCGGGTCGGGCATCCCGACGTGCTTCCCGCCCACGACCTCGGAATCAGGAAAGGACTCGCGCGCATCATGCGGCGCCGTGAGCTGCCCGAGCCCGACGCCGTCATCCGGCGTGGGGAGCGCTGGCGCCCGTGGCGCTCGGTGGCGAGCTGGTATCTCTGGCGCGCAGCAGAGCTGCCGCGGTCCCGATCGCGGTCCCGCTCCCCGTAAGCGCGATCATGTCTCCCGCCTCGAGACGGGTGGCGGCGGTCGGCATCGGCTGCCGCTGACCGTCGCGCGATAACGCGACGACCGTGGCGCCGGTGCGGCCGCGGAGATTGAGCTCCCCGAGCGTCACCCCCGCCGCTTCGCTGCCCGATTGCACCTCGAGCGGCACGATCGATCCCATTCCCGGCAGCAGCTCCCGCACGACTTCGAAGGTGCCGGTTTCGCCGCTGTGCGCCTGCTTGGCGAGGACGTGCACCACGAGCTCCGCCCCGGCGCGGGTGTGCTTGTCGAGATCGGCCGCGGTGCGCCAGAATCCGACGCCGAGAATGACGAGGTACGCGGCGATGACGCCCAGCACGCCGAACGGCGGAACGAACGGAAGGGTGAGCAGTGTCATCGGCACGCCGATCGCGATCACCATCCCGATCTGGAGCGTCGCGATCAGGGCCCGGCGCGGCGCATAGCCCTGGTCCACTCCCTTGACCGGCTTGGGCAGCGCCGATTCCGCCATCACCACCGAGAGTTTCCGTACGGTGCGGACCAGCCCGATCGCGAAGGGAAGCGCGAGCAGCGCACCCAAGGCCAGGAGGGCCAGCCGCATGGCGGGGTTGGCCGCCGCCTCGGCGCCCAGCAGGTCGGGCATGCGACGATACGCGAGGGAAGTACCGATGATCGCCACGGCCACACAGGCGGCGTCGAGCAGAAGGAAATTGCGAAGGCGCTGGCGCTTGATCGCCGCCGGCGAGGCCTCCTTCGGTCTGCCGAGCAGCTCGACCCAGGAGCCGTACAGCATGGCGACGGTCTGTACCGGGTGGGGCAGATGGCGGTCGATCAGCGATGCCACCGCGTCCGCCTTGCGGGAAAAGAGCGGCGTGGTGAACGCAGTGATCGTGGCGACCGCAACCGCGACGACGAACAGCTCGTTGGAGCCGCCGGCCCGCGTCACGCCCAGTCCCGCGATGACGAAGGAGAATTCTCCGATCTGGGCCAGGCTCATTCCCGTCCGGACGGCGTCGCGGGTGCCGTAGCCTGCGAGGAATACCCCTCCCGCCACCCCGAAGGTCTTGCCGAACAGAACCACCAGCGTCAGCGCCAGCACCGCCGGCCAGGCGGCGAGCATGACGCCGGGCTCGAAGAGCATCCCGACCGCCACGAAGAAGATCGCGGCGAAGAGATCGCGCACCGGCCGGATATTCTCTTCGATGATGCGATGCTTTCCCGATTCGGCGACGAGGGTGCCGGCGATAAAACCGCCCAGTGCCACGGAATACCCCGCGGCGACGCTCAGGACGGCCAGCCCGAAACAGATTCCGAGCGCGGCAACCAGCGTCGTCTCCGCGCGCCGGAAGGCCAGCGCGGCATTGATGGCGCGCGGGATGACCAGCATGCCACCGACCATGAGCAGCAGGAGAAAAAGGCCGAGTCGTCCGAGGGTGGAGGCGAGCATCGGACCGGAGAGGGTGTCGCCGCCGGCGATCGTGGTGAGGATCGCGATCAGCAGGATGGCGGCGAGGTCTTCCATGACCAGCACGCCGAATACGATGTCGCGGAGCCTGCGGTCGGCGTGGCTGTCCTCCAGCGAGCGGGACACGACCATGGTGCTGGAGATGGCGACGATGCCCGCAGCGAGGAGGCTTTGCAGGAGATTCCAGCCCAGCAACCGCGCGACCCCGTAGCCGAGCAGGAGCATCACGCCGACCTCGACCAGCGCCGCGAGGGCCACCCTCGGCCCCAGGCGCGCGATCTTGCGGAGCCGGAATTCGAGGCCGATGGAGAACATCAGCAGAACGACGCCCAGCTCGGCGAGCGTCCGGATGGATTCGGGATCCTTCACCACCGGCCAGGGAGTCAGCGGACCCACCAGGATCCCGGCCACGATGTATCCGACGATCACCGGGAGGCGGAACCGCTGGAACACCACCGTCGCCAGCGCCGCGGTGCCGAGGATCAGCGCGAGGTCGCGGAGGAAGAAGTGTGCCGATGCCGGTTCCATTGAGGGATTGTAACTCTAGATCGGCAAGCCTCCCACCCCTAGAGAATCGCCGCGTGTCAGGCTCTATTTCGGGGAAAGGGAGTCCTTCGATGAAGCGGATTTTGCTGGTGGATGACGACGACTTGAGCCGGGGCGCGGTGCACAAGATGCTCGAGCGCTCGGGCTACATCGTATTCAGCACCGGAACCGGCCAGGAAGCGCTGGCCCAATACCGCCGCGAACCGCCGGATCTGGTGATCACCGATCTCATCATGCCCGACGTGGACGGCCTGGAGATCATCCAGGAGCTTCGCCGCGGCAATCCAACGGTCCGCATCCTCGCGATTTCAGGCGGGGGCAGAGTGGATGCCGAGGAGTACCTCTCGGTCGCTCGCAAGTTCGGCGCGGCGGAAGTGTTGTCGAAGCCGTTCACCGGGCAGGAGCTGAAACAGGCGGTGGAGTCGGCGCTCGGGGTTAGTGGTTAGTGGTCAGGGGTCAGGGGTCAGGGGTCAGGGGTCAGGGATCAGTGGTCAGGGGTCAGTGGTCAGTGTTCTGAATGTTGCTGGAGCCCCCCACTCAAGGTATTTTGCCCTCCGCCGGAAGCTCTTTCCCGAGTAGCTCAGTTGGTAGAGCAGGTGACTGTTAATCACCGGGTCGGGGGTTCGAGTCCCTCCTCGGGAGCTCCCTTTCGACAGGAGTCAGGAGTCAGGGGTCAGCGGTCAGGCCTGACCCCTCCTGAATCCTGACTCCTGATTCCTGACTCCTCAATTGATTTCACTTCGCCGCGCCCTGCCAGTCTGGACCCGCATCGCGCTGTCCAGCTTCGGCGGTCCCGCCGGCCAGATCGCGGTCATGCACCGCGTCCTCGTCGACGAAGAGCGCTGGATCAGCGAAGAACGCTTCCTGCACGCCCTGCGATTCTGCACCCTGCTCCCCGGTCCCGAAGCCCAACAACTCGCGACCTATGTCGGCTGGCTGATGCACGGCACCCCGGGTGCGCTGCTCGCCGGACTGCTGTTCGTCCTCCCCGGATTCTTCGCCATCCTCGTCCTCAGCATCATCTATCTGAGCGCCGGCCATCTGACCGTGGTGACCGGGCTCTTCTTCGGGCTCAAGGCCGCGATCCTGGCGATCGTGGTCGACGCGGTGATCCGGATCGGACGGCGCTCGCTCAAGCACCCTGCTCTCGTCGCCATCGCGGCGCTCGCGTTCATCGCGATCTTCGCGTTCCGGGTTCCCTTCCCCTACATCGTCGCCGGCGCTGCGTTGCTTGGCTTGGCATTGAAACAGCAAATAGCGAAGAGCGAAGAGCGAAGTGGTGAGTCCCTCCTCGCGCTTCGCTCTTCGCTCCTCGCAGACGACGCAACCCCGCCGGTGCGTCCACCACTGCGCTCGACGGCCGCCGTCGTGGCCGGCTGGCTTGCCGTCTGGTGGCTCCCCATCGCCCTGCTCGCGGTCCTCCTCGGCGCGCACCACATCCTCGTGACGCTGGGCGTCTTCTTCAGCCAGACGGCCGTCGTCACATTCGGGGGCGCCTACGCCGTGCTCGCCTACGTCGCCCAGCGCGCCGTCGACAATTTCGGCTGGCTCAGGCCGGGAGAAATGGTGGATGGCCTCGCCATGGCGGAGACCACGCCGGGCCCGCTCATCATGGTGCTCCAGTTCGTCGGTTTCCTCGCGGCCGCCCGCGCAGGTCCCCCTCTGCATCCGATCCTGCTTGGCGTCGCGGGATCACTGGTCACGGTCTGGGCGACATTCGCTCCCAGCTTCCTCTTCGTGCTGAGCGGTGCGCCCTACGCCGAATGGCTGCGGGGACGGCGGACTCTCGATGCCGCGCTCAACGGAATCACTGCGGCGGTGGTCGGCGTCATCCTGAACCTCGCCATCTGGTTCTCTATTCACGTCCTTTTCAGCGAAACGACGCTGTGGACAACCGGTCCGCTGCGCCTCGAGCTGCCCCGGCTTACGACTCTCGACCCCGCCGCACTCGTCCTCGCCGTGCTCGCGGCAATCGCGACTTTCCGTTTCCGGGTCGGAATGCTGGCGACCCTGGCAGGGGCTGGCATCCTCGGACTGCTCTGGAAGGTCGTGGGGTGACCTGAATTAGAACACCCCGACCCCCGCTCCCTGACTCCCAACCCCCACTTTCATAGGTACTTGCTCTCCACACGAACCAGCCCCTCTCCCAAACTTGACGCCGCGCAGATCTCCACAAAATGGTCCCAATTCTTGCACCTGCCCCGATGGCATAAAACATTATATGTCAACATGTTACAATGGTCCAAAGGCTTTGAAAACACCGGCCGACTCGTTACTTTTCCAGCCATGAATCACCCCCTGGTCGGCCACTCCGAAGCCCGCCGACGACTGGCCGATTCGGTGAGGAACAACCGGCTTCCCCAGGTCATCCTGGTGACCGGGCCGGAGGGTGTCGGAAAGCAGCGATTGGCGCTCTGGCTTGCCCAGTTGATGATGTGCGAGCGGCCGGGGGGGGAGCCGTGCGGGGAGTGCCGGCCCTGCCGCCAAGTCCTGGGGCTCTCCCACCCCGATCTGCACTGGTTCGTGCCGATCCAGCGGCCAAAGGCGGGGGAGGCCGACCGGCAAGTGGATGAGGCGGCTGAGCTGCTCTCCGAGGCGATTGCGGCCCGGCGCGAGGAGCCGCTTTACCCAGGCGCGGATGGAATGGCGTCCCATCCGATCGCCAGCGCCCGGTTGCTCTTGCGGCGAGCGTCGCTCACCCCGGTGCAGGGGGGGAGGAAGGTGTTCGTGGTTGGGGAGGCGGACCGGCTCGTCCCCCAGGAGGGAAGCAGCGACGCGGCGAACGCGCTGCTCAAGTTCCTGGAGGAGCCTCCGGCGGACACCTGGATCGTCCTGACGACGACCGAGCCGGAACGGGTGCTCCCCACGATCCGCTCTCGTGCGGTGCCGCTCAGGCTGGCCCGGCTCCCGGACGCGGAGGTCCGCGGGTTCGCCGAGCGATCATTGCCCGATGCGCCGAGGGGCGCCGAGCTCGATGCGCTGGTCCGTCATGCCGACGGCGCGATCGGCCGGCTGCTCGAAGGTGGAGAAGGGGCAGGCAAGGCGGCGCAGGATGCCAGAGCGCTGCTCGACGCGGTCACCAGTGGTGGAGGCGCGCGCTTCGAGCGGAGCCTGAAGCAACCGCCCTGGTCCGCGCGCGGAGCCTTCACCGATCTGCTCGACGCCCTGGCGGCGGAGCTTGCGGGCCGGGCCCGGGAGAGCGCGCCGAAGGGGAAGTCCGCGCCGTTCGTGGCGGCGCTGGAGCGAGTGCAGGCGGCGCGCGCCGAGGCCCAGGGAAACGTGAATCCCCAGCTGTTGCTGGCATCACTCGCGGGTGAGCTGTCGGAGGTCCTGTGACACTGAGTCACGTCGGTCCGGACGGCACGGCGAAAATGGTGGATGTGGGCGCAAAGGCCGTCACCCGGCGTGAGGCAATCGCCGAGGGAAGCGTCCGGATGTCGGCGGAGGCGTTCGCGCTGGTGGAATCGAACAGCCTCGCCAAGGGCGATGTGCTCGCCGTTGCGCGAATCGCCGGGATCCAGGGCGCCAAGCGCACCGCGGAGCTGATTCCGCTCTGTCATCCGCTGGCGCTCGACCGCATCGACGTCGAGGCGACGCTGGATCCATCGCTGCCGGGGGTGCGCGTCAGCGCCACGGCGGGTGTCGAGGGAAAGACCGGAGTGGAAATGGAAGCGTTGACGGCGGTCGCGGTGGCATGTCTGACGGTGTACGACATGGTCAAGGCGGCTGACCGGGCCATGACTATCGAGGCAGTCCGGCTCGTTCACAAGAGTGGCGGCAGGAGCGGGGATTATTCCGCGCGCCGTCCCTCGGTTTGAAGGGAGCGTTCATGATGCATCCGTGGGATCAGATACGGCAGGCCGACCGGCGCGCATCGCGCCTGCGGACCCGCCTTGCGGCGCTGGGAGGTATGCTCGGTGGAGCGCTCGTGGTCGGGACGCTCGCGGCCATGCTCACCGGTTTGAGCGCGGCCAATCCTCCCCGCATTCCGGCCGCTTCGGCTGCCGCGATCGAAGTGTCGGCACTGCGGGAAGAGCTCGAGAACACCCGGGGCAAGCTCGCGCTTGCCGAAGTCCGCATCGACCGGATGGCCTCGATCGCCAAGTACTCGGGACACTACAAGGTGCCGGCGGATCTCGCGGGGGCCATTTACGACATCGCGCTGGCCGAGGGAATTCATCCCTCGCTCGGCTTTCAGCTGGTCAAGGTGGAGAGCGGGTTCAAGGCGGGTGCGAAGAGCGACAAGGGTGCCATCGGATACGCGCAGGTTCGCCTCAAGACGGCCCGAAGCTACGATCCGTCGCTTACCGAGGGTGCGCTGCACGATCGCGATGTCAATCTGCGCATCGGGTTCCGGTATCTGAAGGACATGCTGGGACAGTTCGACCAGGATCTGCAGATGGCGCTGCTGGCGTACAACCGCGGACCGGGCCGGACGATGGAGCTGATGACGCGGGGAGAGGATCCCTCGAACGGCTATGCCCAGTCGGTGCTGAAGGGGGTCAAGAAGGGATCCTGAGCCGCTGGCCGGCGAGGAGCGCGCGTCCCGCCGGCAATCCGTTCGCGGTCTGGAGCGCTTTGATGGTGGTGCCATAGCGGCGGGCGATACTCGACAGGGTATCGCCCGCTCGCACGAGATGGACCTTCGTTCCCGCCGCCGGTCTGACCGAGGCGGTCGAGCTGCGCGGCCGTCCGGGACGGAGCCGCAGCACCTGGCCCACCCGAAGCTTGTTCGAGCGGAGTCCGTTCCAGGAACGCAGCTGCGATACGGTGACCCGATACCGTTTCGCAATACCGCCCAGCGTTTCTCCCCGCCGCACGCGATGGCTCACTCCTCCGCTGATCGGCTCGCTGGTGTTGACCCGGCGGTTCTCCGCGACCCAACCCTTGAGGCGCGCGTCGCCGGGGATCCTGACCACGTCGCCCTTCCGGGGCCCCCTGGCCGCGAACTCGGCATTCGACGTCCGGATCGCCGCGAGCGTCACGCCGTATTTCTTCGCGAGCGAGGCGAGGGTTTCTCCTGATTTGGCGCGATGCGGAAAGCTGCCCAGCCGCTCGGAGGCGGGAAGCGCCTCGAGCGCTTTTCCGGTGGAGGCACCGGTGCC
>Ga0070707_100000422_pt1 | contig 41910 bp, 35 predicted proteins | sample KBSK5502metaG_FD_65468 | JGI IMG/M metagenome (GOLD analysis project Ga0070707, IMG submission 65468) | Corn, switchgrass and miscanthus rhizosphere microbial communities from Kellogg Biological Station, Michigan, USA - KBS K5-50-2 metaG | ecosystem: Host-associated > Plants > Roots >... | reverse complement strand
GCAGGTTGCCATCGTGGTGGAAAAGGCTGGCGTTGCTGAAGCGCACATCGAGCCACGACGAATCCAGCGTCGCCGTTCCCGAAACCGTTCCCTTTAGTTTCGGAAAAAGCGGATTGAGATACTGAAGCGTCCGCAGGTCTAGCGTGGCGACGTCGACGTTGAACCCATGAAACGCCGTGAACGCTGGGTAAAGAATGTCGAGCTCTCCATCGCCGCGCGCTTCCGTCACCGCGCCCGGGACGTGCGCGTCGTCGAAGATCAGCGCCGATTGCTCGACCTTGAAATGATTGAGTGGTCCGCCCGGCGCCCTCACCGTTCCAGTGATGTTGCCCTGCCAATCGTACGGGAACGGTTTTCCATTCAGCGTCCGCAGCAAATCGAAATTCACCGGCGTCGCCTGCAGCTCGACGTCTTTCACCGCCAGAATGTCTGCGCCGGTTTCGAACGTCATCTTGCCCAAAAGCCGAGACTTTGTCGTCCGCACATCCATGTTGGTGATGACGTAATCGAGGTACTTCGGATTGCGTTGGCTGCGGATGTCGAGCTCCATCTTGCCGCCGCCCGTCGTCGGCAGCGTCGGATACACCCACGCGACATCGGCGAGCGACACCGAGTCGCCGATGATATGGATGTAGTACCGCACCGGCAGATCGCTTCCCCAGACGATGCTGCCGTGACCTCGGCCAGTAGACCCGGGCAGATCGAAGTGTTCGCCGTCGACGAAGACTGAATCACCGAGATTCAGCGCCGTTCCGACCACGTTGGTGAACTTGAAGGGCGGATCCGCCTCGGCGAAGCTCAGTTTTCTGATTCTGACCAGGCGGCCAACCGTGTCGGGGTCGGCGATGCGCGCAAAGCCGAGATTTGCGTCAGCGTCCGTCCAGCGCCAGGTGCGCGCGAATCCTTCGCGGGTGCGCCTTATCTCGTGGTCCTTGCGCGTCAGCTCGAAGCGAACGGCACTGTCGCGTTTGGCGCCCCGTAGAGTGTCCGACACGTGCCACGGCAGCGTCAGCAGGAAGGTCGCGTCACGAATGACCGAGGAATCGACGACGATGTACTCGCCGAAACCGCGCGCGTTGCGCTGCTCCTTCTGGACGCTCGCCGGAAAAATGCGTCTGAAATTCCAGTCGCCGTTCTCGTGCTGCCTGATGTGCACGAATGGATGGTCGGCTTCGAGATGACTGAGCAGAATGCGCCGGTCGAACAAGTCACGGGGATCGTAGCTGACCGTAATCGGGCCCGATGCGAAGAACACTGAGTCTTCGTCATCGCGAATTTCGACGGAGTCGATTGTCACCCCGCCGACGAGTCCGCCGCTCATGTGTCCGAGGTAGACTTTCCCCTTCACTCTGCCCTCGAGCATTGTCCCCACCATGCTGCGCAGGCGTTCCTGCCCGACGCTGGTGTGGGTGAAGCCGAGGAAGATGAAGATGAGGATCGCCACCAGTCCGACGAGGATGATGGCGCTTCCGATCGCGATGCGGAGTCGGCGGGTCATGGCTTAGAACGCCTGTCCGATTGCGAAGCTGAAGGTGAGCTTCTTGAAGAACCGGTTGTCCACCGGCGGCTGATAACTGGCCGGACACGCCTTCCCCAACAGGTCCTGCGTCGCGGTCGGGGCATTGGTGACGGGATCGGTGCCAAAATGGGTCGGGAAGAAGTTGTTCGGACTGACGCAAAGCAGCGGTGCGCCGCCGAATTGCGTTCCCTCGAAATACAGCGGTCCTTTCGGACGCTGATACGGGTTGTACCCAACGGCAACGCGCACCGGCCCAACCGGTGAAAAGGCAGTCACCTGAATTCCCGGCGTGACTTTCAGTTTTACTTCGCTCACTTGCGGCGTTCCCCTGTTCCAGACTTCGCCGGCATCAGTGAACAGCGTCCACTGCAAAAGGTCGGGTGCGAAGGGGCTGCGCAGGCGCAGCTCCACGTTGCCGACGACCAGCGAGTTGCCCCCGACCGGGACTACCCGCTTGAATGACCCGCTATCGCTCGTCGCCGCCAGCACGACCGTGTCCGGATTCCCGAGTGTGTCAGTCGACGCGAATTTCTCGAAGTTCTTGGCAATGTATATAAGAGAGCCGAGCTCGTTCTGGGAAAAGCCGCGCACCGTCGTCGGACCACCCGCGTACAACCTCTCCTGCGGCGGAATGAAGCCAGCTGCGGAGGCGACGTTGCGTCCGAACACGCTCCCGCCTCGGATGCGGAAAGCCAGCACGTTGCCGGCGCCCAGATTGAGGTACCGCGACCCGTCACCGACGACCTTATTGAACTGCAAATTCCTGTTCGAGAAAATTACGGGCGAAGAGTTTCTCGCCTCGAGTCGGATGATCGAGCCGCGCGTCGGCGACAGCAAGCTATTCGAGTTGTCTCGCGTCACCGCCAGACTCAACACTGCCAGCTGCTGTGTCCGCTGCAGCTGGTCGCGCTCGGCCGCCTCGCACTGATTGAAGACCGCGCAGAACAACGCCGGCTGCGCTTCAGTGCGACCGTAATCCATCGAGTAAGTAAGCGTGATCGGAGTCCGGGTGACGCCGCGCCAGATTACTGATGCAATTCCTCCGACGGCTGTCGTTCTCAGGTACGCGTTGTACTCCGAAACGCGTTGGCTGTAGATGGTGATCGTCGGCACCGTGCGCAAACCGAGGAAGACGGGCTGCCGAAGCGTGGCGCCCGCGTAGTAATTGAGGCGATCGCTGAATACGTCCTGCTTCGCCGCCGGGCAGAGTCCCGACCATTTATCGAGCGGTCTGCCGATGCCGATCTTCGACAAACGAGTGTTGATGTCGAGACGACGCGCGCCGTTGAGGAAGTTGTAGTCGGTGTACTCGCCGGTGACTCTGAAGCAATCGAGCGTACCGTAGCCCGCGCCGAGGCGCGCCGCGTGCATGGCAGCCTCGGCCAGATCCACGTGCAGTGTCACGAGAGAATCCGCATCGCTGTCCGGCGTGACCGAGACGTGCTGATACGCTTCGGTCTGATAGATGGCGCGCTGCGCTTCGATGATCTCATCCTCGCGGTAGAGCTCACCGGAGTCGAGACCCATGATGCGGCGCACGACTTTCTCCGGAATCTGCTGCTTTCTCTTGGGCAGCGGAGTCACCGTGATTTTGATTGCTCCAATCCTCGTTCTCAGTCCAGGCGTCACGAACAGCGTGTCCCACGCGCTCAGCGTCGTATCGTTCACGGCGAAGCGGTTGACCGCGTCGGCTCTCGGATATCCGGAGTTGTGCAGGCGCTGGCGGATGGTATCGGCCGCGGCATCGATCGCGAAGCGGTCGAATCTTCCGCCCGCGCGAATTGACAGATCACGGAGGGTACCTCGACCTTCCGGAATAGATTCCAATCCGCTTACCACGAAGGACCTCAATATCATCGGCGGCCCCTCGTTGATCTTGAACCTCACCTCGACCGCCCCGGGAGCCAGCTCCTTTACCACTGTGTCGACGGTCACTTTGGGGTACCCCCGACGGCGGTAAAAGATTACGAGCCGCGCCCGATCGTTGGGGAGCTCATTGCGGTCCAGACAATGTTTGACCGTGAAAGGAAGGTGCAGGTAACGCCGTGCCCACGCCGAGGGCGTAGTGACGATCGTTTTGGCCAGCTCGGCGTCCGAAAAGGCGTGATTCCCGTCGAATTCGAGACGCATCACCTCGAGATCCCCGCTCTGACATTCGATGTCCTGAGCGCCAGCGCTCCTGCCCGCCCAGAGCGCTGCAAAAACCACGAGTGCGGTGTTGATCCACCCCCCGAGGCGTACCCGGGGCAACCTCACCCGCGCAGCGCGCCTGCGCCTGGCGGGCGGCCGGGAGGCAGCTCGCGAGCGAAGTGTGTCTCTGTCTCCGGCTCGCTGCGCTCGCCCAAAATTCTCTTCGGCGGCGTCGTTGGTGCGCGAGTAAGCTCGCTCTGTGGAACGAGAGGCGTGCGCTGGATTAAGAGTTGCACAATGTAAAACCCGGCCAAACCGGCAGCGACGCCGACGCCAATGGCTGGCAGCAGATCCTTGGCGCCAAGATGGCGGCGATAATAGTATTCTGCGCTCACGAGAGGCCTATTTCGGGGTGCGCGAAAGTTCTCGTATTTCGCCCCTTCATGTCAACGGTCAGAGCACACCATGCGGCGACTCTTTCTCCTCGTATTACCCGCGATTCTCAGCTGTGGTGGCGGTGGTGAATCTTCAGCTCCTCAACGCAATACTATCATCGATTCGCGTGATACTTACGACCCGCGATCGATGGATCCGGCACTTTCAACGGACGTTCCAACAGGTCGCGCCGTCGCCTACATCTTCGACGGACTGACTCGCTTTACACCCGATGCCAAAGTAGTTCCAGGTCTCGCAAAATCGTGGGACGTCTCACCGGATGGAATCACCTACACCTTCCATCTGCGCAGCGGCGTGAAGTTTCACGATGGAAGTCCTTTCATCGGCAAGAACGTCGTCTCGACTTTTCAGCGAGTGCTCGATCCTAAGACGAAGGGAGGGCGTGGTTGGCCACTTTATCCGATCAAAGGCGCCGAGGATTTCGCGGCGGGAAAGGGCCAGACCATCACCGGACTCGCCGCGCCCAACGACACGACCGTTGTAATTACCCTCAAAGAGCCCTTCGCGATCTTCCCGAAGCTGCTGGCAATGCCGGTGACGTCAATCATTCCCGACAATCCCTCCCCCGGCTTCGGACAGAAACCCATTGGCACCGGACCCTGGAAGTTCGTCGAGTGGCGTCACGATGACTTCCTGAAATTCGCCAGGAATCCCGATTACTTCGACGGGCCACCGAAGACCGATTCGCTAATGGCGCGCATCATTCCCGAGATGAGCACCGCCACCGCGGAATTCGAAGCTGGCAACGTCGACATACTCAGCGTACCGGATGAGGCCGGCAAATCGTGGGAGGCGGATCCCGAGAAGAAGAAGCTTCTCTCATCAGCACCGGCGCTGCGCTTCTGGTACGTCGCGATCAATGTCACCCGCGGACCGCTCAGCGACGTTCGCGTGCGTCAGGCGCTCAATTACGCAGTCGACGTCAACACGATACTCAGCGCGGTGATGGCCGGCCGTGGCTCGGTCGCCGCCGGCGTCGTCCCGCCCACGCTGGGCGGTGCTGAGGCGAGTCGCAAGGGATATCCGCATGACGTTGCAAAGGCGAAGCAGCTTCTCGCTGCAGCGGGACATCCGAACGGGCTCGACGTAGAGCTATGGGCGGCGACGACGGATCAATCGCCGCGTCTGTCCCAGGCAATCCAGGCCAACCTCGCCGAAGCGGGAATCCGAGCCAAGATCGTGCAGCGCGATGCATCGTCGGTTCGGGAGGCCGCTCGCAAAGGAGCGTCGGACCTCTACGTCAAAGAGTGGTGGGCGGATTATCCCGATGCCGAGAACTTCCTGTTCCCGCTTCTTTACAGTAAGAACAAAGGCCCGGGTGGCAACGTCTCGTTCTACTCCAATCCGAAGTTCGACGCGCTCATCGATCAGGCGCATCGGGAGCAGGACGAATCCAAGCGCAATGCGCTCTATACTCAGGCCGATCAGCTCGAGTTCAACGACGCGCCGATGGTCTACCTGTTCTTCTACAAAGACGTGTACGCGGTGCAGCCGTGGATTCACGGCTTTACCGTCCCTGCTGTCTTTAACGGCCAGCGCTGGTCCGATGTGACGATCAGCAAATAAATCGTGTTCGCGTTCATCGTTCGCCGACTGCTGCTCGCGATTCCAACGTTGTTCGGAGTCCTGGTCGTCGTTTTCCTTCTGCTTTACGTCGCGCCGGGTGATCCGGTCCAGGAGATGGTGGGTGAGCGCGCCGATCCGGAAACCATCGCGCGGCTGAGAAAGGAGCTACACCTCGACGAGCCGCTGTTGAAGCAATTCACGCTGTACACCGGCGGCGTGCTGCGTGGCGATTTCGGCAATTCCTACATCACGCAGCGGCCCATCATCAGGGACATTCGCGAGCGATTCCCCAAGACGCTCCTGCTCGCTGGATCGGCGATGCTTCTGGCCTCCGTGCTCGGCATCACCATCGGCGTCCTCAGCTCGCGCCACCCTGGCGGCTGGTTCGACCGCCTCGGACTCGGCGTCGCCTATCTCGGAATTTCTTTTCCGGTCTACTGGGTTGGACTGATTCTGATTCTCGTTTTTGCGGTGATGCTGCGCTGGCTGCCACCATCCGGCTACGGCGGAATCAAGTATCTGATTCTACCGGCGTTTGCGCTGGGATCGCGGTCGATTGCTTTTCTCGCGCGCATCACACGATCGGCAATGCTCGACGTGCTGGGCGGAGATTTCGTGCGCACCGCGCGAGCGAAAGGGCTGAGAGAGCGCGCGGTGGTGATACGGCACGCACTGAGAAATGCGCTCATCCCAATCATCACTGTACTCGGCCTCGACTTTGGCTATTACCTCACCGGCAGTATTCTCACCGAGACGATCTTCAGCTGGCCAGGACTGGGACGCTACGTCGTGAACGCCATCACGCGGCGCGACCTTCCCGCCATTCAGGGCTCGGTGCTCTTTCTGAGCGTCATATTCGTTCTGGTAAATCTGCTTACCGACCTCGCGTACGCTAAAGCGGATCCGCGCGTAGCGTACTCCTAAGCTCCGCGATGACGAAAACAGAATCGAAGGCGACGAGCGCCAACCCCGCCAGCCCCCGCGAGCGAGCGCTCCGACACCAGATCGAGAAGATCGAGAAGGAGTCGGGCGCCAAGGCAATCGCCGTCGCGCTGCACGACAGCGAAACTGGATTCCAGCTCCACTATCACGCCGATCGCTGGTTCCACGCCGCCAGCACGATCAAGGTACCGATTCTGCTAGGCGTTTTCGCGGCGATCGATCGCGGCGAGCTGCTGCCGCATTCGCGTGTCCACGTGCGCAACCGCTTTCTGAGCGTCGTCGAAGACATTCCCTTCCGCGTCGAGGCGGGCCGGGATTCCAACTCGGCGGTTCACAACGCCATCGGCAAGATGATGCGCGTCGACGAGCTCGCTTATCACATGATCACGACGTCGAGCAACCTCGCCACCAACCTGCTGCTCGGTGTCATCGGACCGGCATCGGTCAATGAGACGCTGCGCCAGCTGCACGTCGACGACGGAATCGAGCTCAAGCGCGGGGTTGAGGACGAGCTCGCGTTCGAGAAAGGCATCAACAATATGGTGACCGCGAACGGCCTGCTGCGGATCCTGGTGATGCTGGCCGAGGGGAAGGCGTTCTCGCCGGCGCTGTCGCGGCGGATGATGGACATCCTGCACGGTCAGGAATTCAACCAGGGTATCCCCGCCCGTCTACCGAAAGCCGCGCGGGTCGCTCACAAAACTGGCGAGATTTCGACCGTCGCCCACGACGCGGGGGTAGTCTACTTGCCCAAGCGAAAGCCGTACTCGCTGGTGATCCTCACGGAATGGGATCCCAGTGCAACCGGCCGGTTGCGGACCATCGCTGCGATCTCCCAGACCATATACGAGCTGTTGACCCAGGGACCCGAACTCAAGGATGAATGACGGCTTCAACGCGCTTGGACGAGACAGAAAGGGTGAATGAATCGCCCAATTTCCCGCTTCGGGTGGTTGACGGGCTGACACTACCGCCAGAGTATCGAAAGGCGCTCCGGCCGGGCGAGGACTGGATGGACGCCAACAGCTTTCCGCGCCAGCTCCCCCGCTATTTTTATGAAATCCCGTCCTGGGATACGGCCATGAAGATCGAGTTGGCCTCGCATTTCCTGCTCTGGGAGTTCATCCAGGTCGACGTCCGGGAAGCCCCGCCGTTGAGGACGTTTCCCCGGTACGTTCCGTGCGCAATAACCCTCCTTGCGGTGTGTCTGGAGAGGTTTCGGGAGGCGGTCGGAACGCTGGTCCATATCTCAGCGAATGGCGGGTATCGCTCGCCATCCCATCGGTTCTCGAAGAACGCAACTCCGCACGCCTGGGGGACTGCCGCCAACATCTATCGGATCGGCGACACCTACCTCGACAATCGAAACGCGATCGAGCGGTTCAGCTTGATCGCGCGCGAAACTCTTCCTGGTATCTGGACCCGCCCCTACGGAGCGCCGACCGGATACGCGGAAGATCACCTTCACCTCGACCTCGGCTATGTGCTGTCGGTGCCACGGGACGTGAAAAGTTGACGAAATCGTTTCGCCAGAGAGTCACCCAAATTGGAGCACGTTGGTTAGGAAGACAGAATGGCGCAGCTGCAGAAGAAGAAGAAAGGACCGGAGAACAAGTCATCCACGCAAGAGCGGATTCAGCTCGCGGCGATCGGCATGGAAGCCGAATTCGCCGTGATCATGGATGGGGTGCAGGTAAGGCCGGAAGACATCTTCGGCAGCCCGCGCAGGATCATTCGCGAGAAGATGATGCACCGCAAAGGCCGCTCGTATCATCTGCCGACGGGCGGCGCGGTTTACTTTGACACGGGCGTCATCGAGGTTGCCACTCCGGTAATCGAAATCGAGCGCGGCTGCGCAGCTCGCGCCGGACGCTCGCTCTGGGAAGCGATTCTGTTCGTGCGCCAGGAGCTGGACGCCTGGGAGCAGGCGCACGACACCGATGTGCAGCTCGCTGGCTTCAGCACCCATTACAACATCTCCTTCGAGCTGCCGCGCACCGAGCAGGGGACGACGCGGACCGTGGAACAACTTGCTTACTTGCTAGCGCACATCCTGCCCGTCCCGGTGATGCTGCTGGCGGCGAACCGACGCTCGACTGGAATCGGAGTCAGGCCGCGCGGTGATCGAATCGAGATCACCGCTGATTTCACTCCCGACGCCCCGCTCATGATCGCGACGGCGACGGTGATCGTCGGCATCGTGCGCGAGGTGATGCGCTGGCCCAGCTACGAGATCTCCGTTCTCGACGAGACGGACATTCCGGTGATCAGAGGGTTCCGGCCGATGCCGCACACCACGCGCAAGGGCTGGCTGGCGCGGTTCGATTGCTACCCGGAGAATCCTTTCACATCGGACATCGATGGCGATAAATGGCCGACGATTGACGGACGATTTCTGTCTTTACGCGCCATCGCTGGACTGATAACGAAGCACTTCTGGCCGTACATCCGTCGTTACTCGGATCCGTTCACGTTGCGATTGATTGGCTCGGTGATGAAAGGGCGCGCTCCTTCGCTGCTCGACCTCGACGACCGTCCCGCCGGCTACGAGGATGTCGGTCGGCTCTGCACCTGGGACAATCTCTTTCCGGAACGTGTGCTGCCGCGGTCGCAATACGAGCGCGTTCTCATCCGGGCGATCAATGGTGACAAGCTGCACATGGGCGGCGAGTGGTACACGCCAACTGGTATGCGCGGCTGGTCGCGGGTGATTTTCCGGCGCAAGGCCGACAATTCGCGGCACATCTTCTCGCTCGATTACCTGCTCGACCACTTGCGCGACTGGGAGCGACCGTACCGAACGCCGAAGCGCGGACACACGCGGCGCGCACGCTCGCGGGAGCAGACCGCCTGAGCTAGGTTGTTGGCGTGTCGCGCACAGCTAACGGATTCCTCTGACAACTCATATCGCCCTTCTCCGCGGCATCAATGTCGGCGGTCACCGATCAGTCGGCATGACCGATCTGCGGAATTTTCTCACCGAGCTCGGCTTTGACGATGCCCGGTCGCTGCTACAGAGCGGGAATCTCGTTTTTGGCAGCAAGGTGCGAACTGGCGCCGAGCTGGAGCGATTTCTGGAGAGCGAGGCGCACGACCGCCTTTCGCTCGAAGTGGATTTCATGGTCCGCACCCCCGACGAGTGGAAGAGCGTGATCCGCCAGAATCCTTTCCGCAAAGAAGCCGAGCGCGACCCCGGGCATCTGGTGGTGATGTTCCTGAAAGCGGCGCCTGCAGTTGAAGACATCGTCGCGCTCCAATCGGACATCCGGGGTCCCGAAGTCGTGCGCGCCAAGGGCAAGCAGGCCTACATCTATTATCCGAACGGTCAGGGTCGCTCGAAGTTGACGCACACGATCCTGGAGAAGCGATTAGGCCGAGGCACCGGACGCAACTGGAACACGGTGCTGAAATTGGGCATCATGGCCAAGACGGGATCGGCGAGGCTAACGCCGATGGCCCCTCGCAAGAAAATCTGAGTAAGAGAAGCGGATTACGAATCGCGCTTATTCCGTCCCCAATGCGTCCAACATCTTCTGATGGATCCCCCCAAACCCACCGTTGGACATTATCAGAACAACGTCTCGCTCCTTGAGCCTCGGCGTCAAATCCAAAACGATGGCGTCCGCATTCTTCAACTCCTTCGCTCCTTTCCCCGAAGCCGCCAGCTCCCGAACCAGTAACTGAAGGTCCAGCGCCGTCTCTTTCGTGTACCTATCCGGACGATACAAAGACGCGAAAACAATTTCGTCGGCTCCCCGAAATGCTTTCGCGTATTCGTCCTGAAATTCCCGCCGCTGCGCGGTGTAGCTACGCGGCTCGTAGACCGCCACGATCCGTCGGCCTTTGTACTTCTGCCGCACCGCGTCGATCGTCTCCCGGATTGCCGTTGGGTGATGCGCAAAGTCGTCTATCACCGTAACGCCGCGAACTTCGCCGCGCACTTCCATCCGACGCTTCACGCTCGCGAAAGTGCGCAGTCCTTCGCGCACTCCATCGCGATCCGCTTTTACCGACTCGGCCGCCGCGATCACGGCCAGGACGTTCCGAACACTGAACGCTCCCGCGAGCGGCGTATCTACCCTTCCCCACTCCTTGTCTGATCGAAAAGCGCGGAAGCGCGTGCCATTCTCGTCGAACTCGACGTCGCGCGCATGCCAGTGCGGCTGGCCGTTTGTTGGCTTCAACGAGTCATCCCCGTAACCGAATGACTCCACCGGTGCTGGAGACTTGGGCGTCAGCTCGCGCACGATCGGCGAATCCCAGCCGGCCACCACCACTCCATTTTTTGGCACCAGATTGATGAACCGCGCGAACGCGAACTTGTAAGCCTCTTCGTCGCGGTAGATGTCGGCGTGATCGAACTCGATGTTGTTGACGATGGCGGTGTCCGGAAGGTAGTGCCACATCTTCGGACCTTTGTCGAAGTACGCGGTGTCGTACTCGTCAGCCTCAATTACGAAGTAATCCGAGCCCGTAAGTCGATAGGATGAGCCGAAATTCTCGGCCACGCCGCCGATCAGAAAGCTCGGATTGAGCCCGGCTGATTCCATTGCCCACGCCAGCAACGAAGTCGTCGTGGTCTTGCCGTGCGTCCCCGCCACCGCCAGCGAGTGATGCCCCCAGATAAACTCCTCTTTTATGGTAGCGGCCGCCGATGTGTAGCGAAGCTTTCGGATCAGCACTTCCTCCAGCTCCGGATTCCCGCGGGACACGACGTTTCCGACGACTACAATGTCAGGCCGCGGCTCCAAGTTCTCGGCGCGATAACCTTCGTTGTAAGCAATTCCCATCTCCTGGAGCCCCGTCGACATTGGCGGGTATACGTTCTCGTCGGAACCGGTGACGGTGTGACCCGCCGCTTTGAGCAGGCCGGCGAGGGAAGCCATCGCGGTCCCGCCGATCCCAATGAGATGGTAATGAAGAGGTTTTTTAGTACGCTGGTCCGGGTTTCGCGCCATTCATCCTCGTCGTCTTTCTATGCGGATTCGGTGTAGTGGAATCTATAATGCCCTGAATCTGCTTCCCCGGTTTGTTAACAGCTGGCCGAAACGCATTCACGCTCGTCGCCGTAGGGATGAAACACCCTAACGATATTCATGCCGCAAAGAGCCAATAGATTCTGGACGATCTTGCTCACTACGGTGCTGGTCGACGTCACCAGCAAACGATTCGCCGTTAGTGACCTGTCCCCACCCTACGTCCCGCACAACATCATCGACGACGTTCTGCGCTTCACCCTCGCCTATAATCCTGAGGGCGCGATGAGCTTCTCCCTCGGTCCCTCATCGCGCTGGTGGTTCGTATTCCTTTCCCTGGGAACCCTGTTCGTCCTCGGCTACATGTACCGGCAGACTCCGCGCGAGGACCGCTTCCAGATCGCATCGATCGCTCTCATTTGCGGCGGCGCGGTGGGCAATCTTCTCGATCGACTTCGGTCGGCGCGCGGCGTCGTCGACTTCATCGACATCGGCATCGGCGCGCACCGCTTCTGGACGTTCAACTTCGCCGACCTGGCAGTGACGCTTGGTACCGCGATGCTGACCTGGATCCTTTGCGTGCGCGCAGCAAAGGAAGAGCGCCGCGCCCATGCGCTCGCGCCCAGCCGAGCATTGGACGAGCCGAACTAATCGTCCTTCTGTCCGAAGATCGCCATGTTCGAGCTATGACCGGGATCGATTTTCTTTGCCGGGTACATCCAATGGACGGCCTGATTGACGGCTGTCGCCGCTTCGCCAAATCCAGTGGCGATTAGTTTGAGTTTTCCGGGATAGGCAGTGATGTCGCCGGCGGCGTAGATCCCCGGGCGGCCGGTTTCCATCAGGCTGTTGACGACGATCTCGTCGTCCACGCACTGCAAGCCCCACTCGCCCAGCGCGCCGATGTCGCTGTGGAATCCGAGCATCGGCAGTATTGCATCCGCCTCGACGTCGCGCGTCGTCTTTGACTTCACATCGCGCAGTGTCACACCGGTGAGCTTGTCGTCGACGGAGATCACGTCGTGCAGCTCATGAAAGGGCAGCAAAGTGGTGCGTCCCGCTGCGACTGCAGCCTGGACATCGGCGATCGTCGCGCCATGCGCCCGGTATTTGTCGCTCCGATGCACCAGCGTTACCATTTTGGCGCGATCTCGCAGTTGCTGCGCCCAGTCGAACGCGGAATCGCCCCCACCGATGATGACGATCTTTTGTCCACGAAATTCTTCGGGATCCGAGACGCGGTCGAAGATTCCGCGGCCGTACCACGGCTCGGCGCACTGCTGCGGCAGCCGACGCGGTGAGAAAGCCCCGATGCCGGCCGCGACGACGATCGCGCGCGTGGGAAAGCGGTCGGTTTCGGTGACGAGCACAAAGTGATCGTCGTTCCGCTCGAGTGAGGTGACGTTCTGGTTCAGGTGCGACTTGAAGTGGAACTGCGCCGCCTGCTCGACGAGGGCATTGACCAGGTCCTTCGCCAGAATCCTGGCGAAGCCGCCGACGTCGAAGATGTACTTCTCCGGATAGAGCGCGGTCAGCTGCCCGCCCAGCTGCGGCAGTGCGTCGACGATCTGGGCTGTGGCACCGCGCATCCCGGTATAAAAAGCGGCGAACAGTCCCGTTGGGCCGCCGCCGATGATCGTAATGTCCGTTATCTCATGAGTCATTGCTCACGCGAAATATATAGTAGCGGCAAGGCCCGTCCGCGGAGAACTTCAAGCACATGAAGCCATTTCAATCGCGCGTCGCAGCTGCAAAGTCCGTCGAGCCGACTAATCCCGTTGCCTGATTCACCAACCCAGGAATCGTCGGTGTGGCAGCGGCCACGGCCCACTCTAGGCGAGCGGGCTGAGGAGCTGGAAGAATTTAAGAGATCGCGCCGGGCCGCCATGCAGTCGATATATGTTCGCTACGGTTCGGAGTATCTGCTCTGGTTGATCGTTGGTTTGTTTCTGCTGTTTTGGTCTTTCCACACGACGGACACCCGTTACGCCGACCTCGCTTTCTGGGGAGGAATCGGTCTGGGTGATGGTGGGATGCTGATGGCGCTGATTCGCGCTCGCCACGAAGCGGAAAGATGCGGACTCATGTAGATGCACGGGTGGTCCACGACCAGCCGACACTGACGACTGATCGCCTCACGTTGCGCCCGTTCGTCGCCGACGACGCCTTTGACGTCGAGCGGCTCGCCGGCATGCGCGAGATCGCCGACACCACCCTCAACATCCCGCACCCGTATCCCCACGGCGGCGCCGCAGAGTGGATCCGCCTGCATGGTCCGGCCTGGATCGATGGGACGAGCGCGACGTTCGCGATAGTCGGCCGAAAGACCGGAGCACTCGTCGGAGCGATCAGTCTGATGATCAAACGCGAGCACCGCCGCGCCGAGCTCGGTTACTGGATAGCCCTCGATTGCTGGAATCGTGGTTACGCGACTGAAGCGAGCCGCTGCCTCATCGATTTCGGATTCGAGGTTCTCGGGCTCCATCGAATCGAAGCAAGGCATTTTCTCCGCAACCCGGCATCCGGGCGAGTAATGCAGAAGCTCGGCATGCAGCAGGAGGGCGTAGAACGCGACTGGGTAATCAAGTGGGATCGGTTCGAGAGCCTGGCGGTCTACTCGATTCTCGAACCCGAGTGGCGCGCGCGAAGGAAAGGCACCTGAGCGCTGCGCGCTGAAGCTACTGGTCGAGCGGCGTCACACTTACCTTCGCCGTCCCATCCTCATTGTAGTGAAGGTTCACAGTCCAGGGCTGGCAGCAAACCTCGCAGTCCTCGACGTACTCCTGCGAAGGGCCACCGCCCGGATCGATAGCGATCTCCACAGTCTCATTGCAGTAGGGACAATAGACGGTCGCCGTCGTCTCTGCGGTTCCATCGCCGAGCGGAAATTCAGTATCCAAAAAGTCCTCATCGCCCGAGGCACCGCCAGGCTGCGGCAAGAAAACCATCACTGAGCAGGCGCGGGCGCCGGTGCGAACGAAAGCGTCTGGATGGAATGTATCTTCAGGGCGGGCAGAAGCAGATCGAGCAGCAGGTCCTGTGCAGCCGGGGTTGAGAACTCGACATCGTAGGTTTCGCCCACGGTGATCGTGAGTTGTGCTTTGCTTGGCCGCACGAGATCCGGGGGCAGATCAGCACCGTCCTTGGCGATGATCCGCCAGTCCACCGGCCCGTCAGGATTGCGAAGGGACACCTGCATTCCCTGGTTGTTGGTTGAGATGTTGATCAACCGGAAGAGGTATTTCTTCCCCGCTTGCAAATACATCGTCTTGCTTTGCGGTGTGCCGTTGATCAGCGCGATTTCCTGCAAAGCGGCGAAGTCGCCGATGCTGAATAGGAATACCAGATCCGAGGTCGGGTCGAGCTTCTGCCCTGGCGGCAGCACGATCAGCGGACCGTATATGCCGTTTGTGAGCTGGCTTTGGTCATGCCAGTGAGTGTGATAGATGAATGTTCCGGCACGAGGCGGCGTCATCCGCGCCACGAACGAAGCGCCGGGAGCAATCGGCGGCGTTGTCTGCGTGGAAGCCCCGCCCCATCCAGGCACTCCGTCGTAGTAACTCTCCAGCTCGATTCCGTGCCAATGGATGGCGGTGGGTTGCCGCAGTTTGTTCAACACCTCGATCTCCACTGGCTGGCCCCGCGTCAGGACGATCGGTGGACCGATCAATCCTGGCTTGCCAGGTGCCGGCACCTCGGCACCATCGCGTAGCTGCAGAGCGTAACGGGGTGCACCGGCTCGTTCGCTGATCGCTAGTTGCAGCTTGCGCTCCGCATGCCACGCGGGAGCGGATGACGCCTTCTTGCTTCCACCGACCGTTATCCCCAACACCAGCTGTCCCAACCCAAACGCATCGTGCGCGGTCGACTGCTCGTTCGCATGGGTCATCGAGGCGTGCATCGTCAGGCCGGGCAGCCTGGGGACGACCGCGGGAATCATGTGCAGTAGCATGTGACAGTGAAAGAGCCATCGCCCAGCTCGACTCGGCGACCAGCTCATGTCGAAAGTCTCGCCCTGTGCGATCCGCTGTGTCACTACCATCGGACGTGATTCGCCGTGGTAGCTTTGCACTCTCCCGCGATTGAAAGCGTCAATCCTGTAATAGAAGCCATGCAGATGAAGCGCGTGCGGCTCATTGGTGGCGTTGATCCAGCGCCAGCGGACCGGTTCCCCTATGTCGTACTGAAGGCGCTGAGTGTACGGCCAGGACTTACCATTGATGGTGGCCACCGTCTGCCTCGAGCTCGCGCCAGCATGCTCCGAAACCATCTCCAACACGAAGATTTCGTCCTTCGCGGGTGGCCCTGGTGGATCAACCACAAACGCGCCAGTCAGCTCCGAGTCGATTCCGTGACGCAGCTTGAGATCGTCGACCTCAGACGCGCCCCAATAGAAGTACAAACCCGGCGTGCTTGCTTTGAACGTGATCTGCGTTACCGTCCCCGGCGCGACACGAATCCCCATATCGCCGCCCGCGGGCTCTCCGCCGGCAGGATCGCGCAGGCCGTGCACCGTGACTGGTACGCTGAGCGTGTTCCGCAAGGAGGCATGAATCACTGTGCCCTGGGGCACACGGATCAGCGGCCCCGGATTCTCCAGCGGGTGCCCGACCTGGCCAAACGCATACACCGAGAGCGTCATGCCGTCATCAGATTCCGGATGCCATTCGCCCTGTGCGATCTCCAGGTTAACAGTCAACACTGTGTCGCGGAGTACGCCCGAGGGCACGTGGTTCTGATTGACGTCGATTGGAAGGACCGAATGCCCGCGTAGCCCCAGCGCGGCGAAGGTGATCCCAAGGACCCGTGCAATGGGATAGAGCCAAGCCCAGATCATGACATCTCCATGTGCTCGTTCCCCGGTTTCGTTCGGACTGTACTCGGCACGCTCAATACTGCGTTAATACGAGCGCATCGAACAGCGTAGATTTGGTCCCGATGAAGATCTACACAAAAACCGGTGATGCTGGTGATACCGGCCTCTTCGGCGGCGGCCGGGTTCCAAAAGACGATCCCCGCGTCGAGGCCTACGGAGACGTCGACGAGCTGAACGCCGTGCTCGGAATGGCGCGCGCCGGCGAGCCGATGCCGCGTATCGACGAGGTACTGGTCCCCATCCAGCGCGACCTGTTCAGCATCGGGGCGCTACTTGCCACGCCCGACCTCGAGAAAATGCACAACCACCTCGCCAAGGCGAACATCGACCAGCATCGCATCAAAGGTCTGGAGCACGCCATCGACGAGTGCGATCGGGAGCTCGAGCCCCTCAAAGCCTTCATCATTCCCGGGGGCAGCCGGAAAGGTGCCGCGCTCCACGTGGCCCGCACGGTTTGTCGACGAGCCGAGCGGCGAGTGGTCCGACTTCAGCGGGAGGTCGAGATCCCATCCCTGGTCGTGATCTATCTCAACCGGCTATCGGACCTCCTTTTTATGCTCGCGCGTGTCGCGAATGTACGCACGGGTGCGGGTGAAGTAACCTGGTAAGCGAGAGCGAACTCAAGCGCTCGATCCGGGTCGCGCCAGGCCTTCTGTCCCAGGTCGGGAGCATTGCGAGGGATGTTGCGCCGGCCCACCGATACGCGGTCATTACCGACTCCAACGTCGGCCCGAGGTACGCCCAGACGGTGATGGCGGGGCTGCCGACTGGCGGCGCCGACCAGCTCGTGATTCCGGCCGGAGAGTCCAACAAAACCCGGGACACCTGGGCCCGCCTGACTGACCAAATGCTCGCCAGAGGCTACGGTCGCGACTCGGCCGTCATCGCCCTCGGAGGAGGGGTCGTCGGCGACCTCGCTGGCTTCGTGGCCGCCACGTTCATGCGTGGCATTCCGGTCGTCCAGGTACCGACTTCGCTCATGGCAATGGTCGACGCGTCGATCGGCGGAAAGACAGGGGTTGATACCTACCTCGGGAAGAATCTGGTAGGCGTTTTCCACTTCCCGGCGGCGGTTGTGGTTGATCCACAAGTCCTTGCCACGCTTCCACTTAGGCAATTGCGTGCGGGACTTGCAGAGATTGTTAAGCATGGCGTAATCGCGAACGAAGCTTATTTTCGTGAGATCGCCAGCCGTGTTCGAGAACTACTGGATTACAAGGGCGGTGCGACGAGTGACAGGATGCTCGCCGTTATCGTCCAAAGTATTGAGATCAAGGCCGACATTGTCTCACGTGATGAACGGGAGGATGGCCTTCGAAAAACGCTGAATTTTGGCCATACGATTGGCCACGCCGTCGAGCTGGTTAGCGGCTACTCCCTGCTTCACGGAGAAGCGGTCGCAATCGGGATGGCGTTGGAGGGGAGGCTCGCCGAAAGTATCGGCGTGGCCCAGACCGGAACCGCGGAGGCTATCACAAAGGCGCTCCAGGCAGCCGGACTCCCCACCGACCTTCCGCAGCCCTTCGAAAGGGACGCGGTGCTGGAAGCCATGAGGTCGGACAAGAAGGTCCGGTCTGGGAAGACAAGGTTCGCCCTGCCCCTCCGGATAGGTGCAATGGCGGGGGCAGATACGGGTTGGACGGTTTCAGTCAGTGACGATCAGCTACGGGAGGTGCTTGCATGAAAATCGGCAGAATCTCTCGGCGTACCTTCGCACTCAAGGCCGCTAACGACGGCGCACGCCGGCAGGCGGAGCTTCTTCGCACCATCATCGCTGTCGCGATTGCCGTAGCTCTGATCGCAACGGGAGCTATCGCACTCCCATCTCTGGCGCCCGTCGAGGCGAGCGTAGAAATATTACCGGCAAAAGGACCTCAGCTCGAGCCCGAAGTTCTGGCCGACATTGAGGGAGTTCACGAAGAGGCCGGAATGCTCGGTGGCCCGCTCAGCGAAACCGTAGCCGACGTTACGAGGAAAATCCCGGCGGCGGCAGCCAAAGTTGCGAAAGCGACGACCGCCGTCACCAAGCCGATCGCCAACGGCGTCGAATCAATTCCCTCGACCATCGCGCGCGCCACCGCCCACGAAGCGATCAAGATGAGGAGAGGAATCATTCCTCTCATTCCAGCGAAGTTCGCGCGCGCTCAGGAGGGGATCACGATTCCAGTCTCGCTTACGCAATACTGCGTGCAGGGCGAGACGCGTCGCGGACGTCAGACGCGTCACGGCATCGTAGCCGCCGATCCGCGCATCTTCCCGCTCTCGCGCTATGTTGAAGTCTTCCTCGGCAAAGAGTATCTCGGCCGCTATCTCGTCGATGACACTGGCGGCAATGTGCTCGGCGCCACTCTCGACATCTGGAACCCGGACTGCAAGGAAGCGGCGCGCTTTGGTCGCCACTGGGGGAGCGCGACGCTCGTCGCGCGTGAGGTCGAAGAGGTTCCGAACGACTCGATCGCGCCCACTCGCTGGGATGGCTTAGCTAAGCGTTGACGCTTAGGACAGTCTGGAACGGCAACTTACGACTGGCCGTTTTCTTGCTCGATTCAAGCGCCGAAATCCAAAACCAGGAAGAGTCATGTCCTCGTTCAGCACCTACCTGATCGGATTCATCGTTCTCATTATCGGCTTGGCGATCGCCGCAATTCTGGTCGGCGTTTCACAGACCTGGGTGATCGTTGGAGCCATTATTCTGATCGGAATCGCCATCGTAACCGCCACAACCCGAACGAAGACCAAAGACCCGCCGGTCACTTAGTGGCATGAAACGTGGCTGTTGACGGCTGAGTGCGCCCGTAGTTATCCTGCGCGTCCAGCAAAAAGGGGCGCGCCACCCAGGCACGTCCGTCCCTAGTGTCTCTACCAAGAGGCGTATGCAGACCACGGGCGAGAGTAGATCCAAAGGTTTCTTCCGTTCGTCCCCTTCCACCGCTTTCGACCAGTACCTCCAAGACATACAGAAACTCCCCCTGATTACCGACGCCGAGGAAGAGCGTCGACTTGCACGCCGCGCTCAGGCGGGCGACGAGAAAGCAGCAGAGCGGCTGGTCACCGCTAACCTTCGATTCGTCATTTCATACGTAAAGAAGTATCAGGGCCACGGCCTGGACCTCGGTGAGCTCGTAGCGATCGGCAATGAAGGTCTTCTCAAAGCAGTCAGAAAGTTCGATCCGGATCAGGGCGTCAAGTTCATTTCATACGCGGTGTGGTGGGTCCGGCAGGCAGTACTTAAGGCACTCGCAGAGCAGACACGGAGCGTGAGGATCCCGCTCAACCAGAATTCGCAGCTGATCAAGCTCGCCCGCGCACAGACCGTTCTCTCCCAGGTTCTCAAGCGCGATCCTACTGACAACGAAATCGGCCGGCTCCTAGAGGAGACACCCGACGCGGTTCGTTCGGCAAAGCAGATGTCGGCGACGGAAATCTCCCTCGACGCCCCCATCGATCGTTCCGATCGTGAAGCGTGCACACTCGGCGAGCGCTTCGCCGGCGTCGACGGTGCCGAGATCGAAGACGTGACCGATTTTCATCTGATGCGGGAGTTCATCGATCGCGTTTTCCGAAAGTACCTGACGCCGCGCGAAAGAAAGATTCTTCATCTCTACTACGGCCTCGAGCAGGGTTCGGACGCGATGACGCTGGAGAAGATCGGCGCGTTGATGGGCGTCACCCGCGAGCGAATCCGCCAGATACGCGAACGCGCCTTCGAGAAGCTGCGCGAATCTCCCGACGGATCAGCGCTGGCTGGTTTCTGGAGCTGAAGCGGGAGGCGGGAAGAGGGAAGCGGGGGAAAAAACAAAAGCAGCTTAACAGACGCCGACCACTTTGAGTCGGCGTCTTTCTTGTATAGAGGTAGTTGTTCGCTTCCCGCTTCCCGCTTCCCTCTTCCCGCTTCCCCCTCCCCCTCCCCCTCCCCCTCGCCCTCGGTGCCCGTCGATACCCAACTCAAGGCGTTCCTCAACTCGGAGTGCGGCAACGCCAAAGCCGCCCGCGATGCGCTAGAAAAAGCTGGATTCGAGCTGGAGGAGATAAAGCCAAGCGAGTTGGAATCCCGCCTGAAAGAGGCGATCGACGGCGGGACCAAACGGATTCTGGTTGCGGGAGGGGATGGCACCATTGCCACCGCGGCTGCTCTGGTCGCGAACACAGAGATCGAGCTGGCGATCATCCCCGGTGGAACGCTCAACCACTTCGCCAGGGGTCACAACATTCCGACGGACCTCGGCAAGGCGGCTCTCCTGGCTGGCGGCGAAGGCATGGTCACCAGCGCCGACATCGGCTACGTCGACGACTGCGTCTTTCTCAACACCAGCTCGATTGGCGCTTACGTCACCTTTGTCCGCGACCGGGAGCAATTACAAAAGCAGGTCGGCTATGCCATCGCCAGCTTCATCGCCTTCCTCAAGACTTTGGCGCAACTCCGTAATTTTACGGTAACATTGGAAGTCCAAGGAGAGAAGAAAACCTACCGTTCGTCCCTCGTTTTCATCGGTGTCGGCGAGCGGGATCTCAAAATGCCGGCCCTCGGCAGTCGCCTGAAAAATGGGAAGCGCGGACTCCACGTCATGATCGTGCGTGGGAGGAAGCGGGCTCAGCTCTTCTCGCTTGCCCTCGCCGCCATCGCCAAGGGAACGAAGGAAGCGGAGCACCTCCCGGACTTCGATGATTTCTTGGTCGATAGCTGCCGCGTCGATCTCAATTGGCCGACAGCGGTCATCGGTCTCGACGGTGAACTGAAGCGCACGACTACGCCCCTCGACTATCGAATCGAGCACGACGCGCTCCGACTCGTAGTCGCCCCGCCGGAGGGAGACGAATAGCTAAATTCAGCTAATGGTCGTCGAGCGTCTGGCCGAGATCGTGGGTCCGGCCCACGTACTGAGTCGTCAGAGCGAGCTGCTCGTCTACAACTCCGACGGCTTACCAGGCTACCGCCGGCAGCCGCGGCTGGCGGTTTTCCCCGGCACCCGCGAGGAAACCATCGCCGTCGTTCGATTTCTGGCCGCCGCGGGTCTGCCATTCGTGCCGCGCGGTGCCGGGACTGGTTTGTCCGGCGGAGCACTCGCTGACGACATCGTCGTCGTCGGCCTTCATCGGCTCAAGAAGATAATCTCGCTCGATGTCGAGAACCGGCGCGCGACCGTCGAACCCGGAGTTGTTAATCTCCGATTGAATAGGCACGTCTCGCCGCACGGATTGCTGTACGCACCCGATCCCTCCAGCGAGGCGGCATGCACGATTGGCGGGAACGTCGCCGAGAACGCCGGCGGCCCGCACTGTCTCAAGTATGGCGTGACCCTCAATCACGTCCTCGCGATGACCGTAATTTTGCCGAGCGGTGAGATCGTGGAGCTCGGGAGCAGGGTTGGTGAGCGTGACGGCTACGATCTCCGCGGCGCCTTCATCGGCTCGGAAGGATGCTTCGGTCTCGCGCTCGACATCACCGTGAAGCTGACGCCAAAGCCGCAGGCCGTCCGCACACTGCTGGCCGACTTTACATCGGTGGACAAGGCGGCGCACGTGACGTCGGCGATTATCGCATCGGGAATCGTCCCAGCGGCGCTCGAGTTCATGGATGGAGCGACGATCCGCGTCGTCGAGGATTCGATCTACGCCGCCGGATACCCGAGGGATGCGGAAGCGATTCTGCTCATCGAGCTCGATGGACTCGAGGCGGGGGTGGTAGCGGATCAGGAAACAGTGCGTCGCATTTGTCTCGACGGTGGTGCGCGCCAGGTAAGAGTGGCCCGCGACGACGCCGAGCGCATGAAGCTGTGGCAGGGGAGAAAAAAAGCTTTCGGCGCCATGGGTCGCCTCGCACCGCATCTCATCGTCCAGGACGCAGTGATTCCCCGCACGAAGCTGCCCGAGATTCTCGCCACCATCCATGCCATCAGCGAGAAATACAGTGTGATGGTGTGCAACGTGTTCCACGCCGGCGACGGAAATCTCCATCCCAATATCGCGTACAGCGCCGACGATCCCGCCGAGAGTGAGCGCGTCCACAAGGCAATGGTGGAGATCATGCAGGCGTGCATAGCCGCCGGCGGAAGTATCACCGGCGAGCACGGCGTCGGGCTCGACAAGATGGGCTACATGGAATCGATCTTCTCCGACGCTTCGCTCAATGCGATGTGTGAGCTCCGAGGCGTGTTCGATCCCGAGCATCGGTCGAATCCCGGCAAGGTGGTGCCGGTTCACGCCTGCAAGGAATGGCACGGCATACCCGGCTCGGCAAAATCGCGTGGCGAGCGTGAAGCTTCACCACTGGAGGCAGAGCCATCGCGTCCGTTCGCCGTATGAGCACCGACCGAGTAGCGGCGGCGATCCGTGACAGCGTCGCGACCGATCGACCACTGCGTATCTCCGGTCGAGGGATGTGGCTGGACGCGGGGCGACCGGTGCGGGCGAATGCGTCATTATCGCTGAGGGACGACACCGGCGTTGTCAGCTACGTCCCTGGCGACCTGACCCTCACTGTGCGGGCCGGCACTCCGCTCGCCGAAATTGCCGACGTTACGAGTGAGCGCGATCAGTGGCTGCCTCTCGATCCGTATGGCTCGCCCGATGGAACGATTGGAGCGACTCTGGCGACCGCTTCGGCGGGTCCGCTCGCCTCCAGCTTCGGATTGCCGCGCGATCTCCTGCTCGGTCTCGAGTTCGTGAACGGCCGCGGCGAAACGATCCGCGCCGGCGGGAAAGTCGTGAAGAATGTCGCCGGATTCGACCTCTCCCGACTCCTCACCGGATCCTGGGGAACGCTGGGCGTGATCACAGAAGTCACGGTTCGTTTGTACGCGCGACCGGCGGTGGACCGGACTTTCGTCATCGATCTCGGCGGACCGGAGAAGCAGGTCACCTCCATCGTGCGCGCCATTGTCACATCTCCGCTGGCTCCCTACGCTCTGTTGCTATTGAGCGCTTCGGCGGCACGATCGATCGGCGTCGGGGAAAGTCCGGTGTGCCTGATTCGTTTCGGCGGCAATGAAGCCGTCGTCAGAGCACAGGTGAGTGCACTCTCTCAAATTTCCCGACCAGAGGAGCTCGAAACGAAGATCTGGCTCGCTGTGCGCCAACTGGATGGCAAATCTCACTCGTCGATCAGGATCTCGAGCTTGCCGCAGCGGGTTGTGGCGCACGCCGCTAGGATGCTTCACGACGACATGCCGTTCATTCGCACTTCCATCGATCCCCGACGCGGCATTCTCAGGATCGTCGTCCAATCGGACGGCGATGGCCATGGCGATCGAGCCGAGTCAGCCGATTTGCGCGTGACTGGAGAGAATGGCGGTGCGGCGAGCGAAGTGATCTTCGAGAAGCTGCCGCGAGAGGTGTGGCCGCACGTGTCGCCTAGTGTGGTGGGCGATGGATTGTCGCGCGGAATCAAGACAGCGTACGACCCGCACAACGTTTTGAACCCCGGCATACTGGGCGACTGATTTGACGGCTACTCCCGCTACTCCTCCGCCCCGGTCTCATCCCGATCCGCTGCCGCACGACGCGATGCCGGGATGTGCGCTTCCAAACACGCCGCTTGCCGCCGCGCTGCCCGGTATCAACGCGTGTGTGCACTGCGGGTTCTGTCTGCAGTCCTGCCCCACCTATCTCAATCTCGAGGACGAGAACGACAGTCCGCGCGGCCGAATTTTTCTGATGCGATCGCTGCTCGAAGGAACGGTCAAGCCGGGCGACGCCAGCGTGCAGCTGCATATCGATCAGTGTCTTGGATGCAGGGCATGTGAGCCTGTCTGCCCCAGCGGTGTCCCCTACGGTCAGCTGCTTGAAGCCACGCGCGCGACTCTGTACGAGTATCGACCGACGCCGTTCATCGCTCGGCTGATCTTGTTCGTTTTCGCCCGGGAATGGCTGCTTCGCCCAGCGATGGTTTTTTCGCGCGCTCTTGCTGCCACTCCGATTCCCACGCTGCTCTCCGGCATCAGGGGGCGTCTGGGCTTTGCGATGGCGATGCTCGCTTCGACCGGCCGCTCGATCGACCGCTCGCTCTATAAGCCGGTCGCGCGCGGCGAACGTGGAACCGTGGCGACGTTGCGCGGGTGTGTGATGGAGGGATTGTTCAGCACGACCAACCGTGCGACGGAGCGCGTGCTCACCGTCAACGGATACTCGATCGTCGAAGCGCCCGGCCAGAAATGTTGCGGCGCACTGCACGCGCACGCCGGTCATCTCGAGGACGCTCGAACGTTAGCCCGAAGAAATATCGTCGCGTTCGAGCGGTCCGGCGCCACCTTCATCGCTGTCAACGCCGCCGGCTGCGGCGCGATCATGAAGGAGTACGGTCACCTGCTAAAGGATGATCCGGAGTGGCACCAGCGAGCGGTAAATCTGAGCGCACGAGTGCGGGATGTCAGTGAGCTCCTCGCCGCGGCGGGTCCGCGAGAGGGTGGACCGCTGCCAATGAAAGTCACTTACGACGCGCCTTGTCATTTGATCCACGCGCAGCGCGTGAACGAGGCGCCGCTGTCTGTGCTCGCCGCCATTCCCGGTCTCGAGCTCGTTCCGCTCAACGATTCCGATCAGTGCTGCGGCAGCGCCGGCATCTACAATCTGATCGAGCCCGATACTTCGGACGCCGTTCTCGCTCCGAAGCTGGCGAACATCCGTGCCACGCGCGCGTCCTGGGTGGCGACTGGAAATCCAGGTTGTCTGATGCAGATCGGCGCCGGGCTCATTCGCGCCGATATCAGCGCGCGCGCCATTCATCCGGTCGATCTACTCGACGCATCTTACGCCGCGTTCGGCCAGTAGCGCACTCAAAGAGCACTGGCTTAATTGCAGCTAATGTCCGAACTGAACGAGTACTCCGCGCTCCACAACGGTGCTCTCTTTTTTGACCGGAGCGACCGGATGCGCATTCGCATTTCCGGTCCGAAGGCAGCGGAGCTCGTGGCGGGAATGGTGACGAATGATGTGTCCGCTCTGCTTCCCGGCGAGGGTCAGTACGCCGCGGCGCTGACGCCGAAGGGGAAGATAGTTGCCGACCTTCGCATCTTCGCGCTCGAGGATGCCCTGATGATCGATACTTCCGCGCCGGCGGCGGCGGGCTGGAAAGAGATGGTACGGAAGTACATCAACCCTCGCGTCGCCCCATATCACGATGTCACCGAGGAGCTCGCCGACTTCGGCGTCTTCGGACGCTCGGCGCGCTCAGTAGTGTCGCGCGTATTGGATGTCGACGACAAGGATCTCCTGCCGTTGGCGCCGTACGGACACATCAGCCGCCCGTTCGCCGATGTCACCGTCATAATCGCCCGCGTCCCCGAGATCGATCTCGACGGCTTCGAGATCTTCATCCCGGCAAGCGCCGTCGGCGCGCTGAAAGGAAAATTTCACTCGGCGGGAGTCGCCGAAGGCACGAGCGAAACCTGGGAGATCGCGCGCATTGAGAGTGGTCGCCCGCAGTGGGGCGTCGACATGGACGATTCCACACTGCCGCAGGAAGCAAACTTCGACGAGCTGGGTGCGATCTCGTACACGAAGGGCTGTTACATCGGGCAGGAAACGGTGGCGCGAGTGCATTTCCGCGGTCACGTCAATCGCTTTCTGCGACGGCTTCGCTTCGTCACGCGACCAGCACCGCCCAAAGGCGCGGAGCTGGTCGATGAGACCGGAAAAGTGATTGGCGAGATTCGCAGCGCCGCTCTCTCACCGCGATTCGGCGGCGTCGCTCTGGGGATGGTGCGACGCGAGGTCCCGCCCGGTACGACGCTGCAGGCTCGATGGCCGGATGGTGAGTGCAGCATTCAGATAGAGCAAAACGAAAAGGGCGCCACTGTTTAGTGGCGCCCTTCTGACGACCGCGGAGTAGAAGCCTACTTCTTCTTGGTGGTGGCTTTCTTGGTGGTAGTAGTAGTCGTCTTCGTGGTCGTGGTCGCCGTCGAACTGGCGGTCGTGTCCATCTTCATGCCGGTATCCATCGCTGCCGGGGCCGGAGCCATAGCCGGAGCGGAGGTGTCGGCGGTTGCGGCTTCATCCTTCTTCGAGGTACAGGCAGCTAGAACCAGGACGGCGGCGACAAGAGCCAGGCGCTTCATTTACGATCTCCTTGAGAGGCAAACGTGGAATAAGTCGCCGGTCCGTGCACGCGGTCGCAGTGCCCGTTTTTGGCGCGGGCGAAATTTTATCTCATCCGGTAGCAGTGTCAAGGGCGATACCGCCTATCTGCCCTCTCGTGCGCGGGCTAGATTAACACCCAAGTTGTGAATTTCCCTCGGAGAATCAGTTGTCCGTTTATCCAGAAACATTTGGCGCGCTAAAACGATCTGCGTTCGGATCACCGGAGCGCAGAGAGCAATCCATAAAGGATGAGCTTCGCCAGAATCTCCTCACTCGGCTCGCAACCAGAAAACCGATCTTCCATAGTGTGATCGGCTATGAAGAAACGGTCATGCCCCAGATCGTCAACGCCCTTCTTAGCCGGCACAATTTCATTCTGCTCGGACTACGCGGCCAGGCGAAGTCGAGAATCCTGCGCGCTTTGACGACGCTGCTTGACCCGGCGCTGCCAATCATCGCCGGCAGCGAAGTGAACGACAATCCGTTCGCGCCGATCTCGAAGTACGGAAGAAATCTTCTGAATGAAGCGGGAGACGACACGCCGATCTCCTGGCTCGACCCGGATCAACGTTACGTCGAGAAGCTCGCCACACCCGACGTCACCGTCGCCGACATCATCGGCGATCTCGATCCCATAAAAGCCGCGCGCGGTGGCCACATCCTGGGCGACGAGCTGACGATGCATTACGGGATGCTCCCGCGCGCGAATCGCGGCATCTTCGCCCTCAACGAGCTGCCGGACCTCGCCGGCAAGGTGCAGGTCAGCTTGTTCAACATCATGCAGGAAGGCGATGTCCAGATCAAAGGATATCCGGTACGCCTGCCGCTCGATGTCATGCTCTGTTTCACTGCCAATCCCGAAGACTACACGGCGCGCGGCAAGATCATCACGCCGCTCAAGGATCGCATCGGCAGCGAGGTGACGACGCACTATCCCGAGTCCGTTGAGCTCGGCATGACGATTACCACCCAGGAGGCGTGGACGGCGCGCGGTGCCGGCAAGGTGCGCGTCCCCGACTTCATCGCCGAAGTTATCGAGCGCGTCGCCTTCGAGGCACGTACGGACAAGCGGATCGACAAGCGATCCGGCGTCTCGCAGCGTATGCCCATCAGCGTTCTCGAAAACGTGGTGTCGAACGCCGAGCGTCGCGCGATTCACACCGGCGAGCGCGACATCGTGCCGCGCATCGCCGACATCTATGCAGCGCTGCCGGCCATCACCGGAAAGATCGAGCTCGAGTATGAAGGCGAGCTGGTCGGCGGGCACAACATCGCGCGTGAGCTGATTCGTCGCGCGGCGGACGCCACCTACCAAGATCGTGCCGGCGGTATCAACACCGACGAGATCATCATGTGGTTCGATGTTGGCGGCGCGCTGCAGGTGACCGACGACGTTCCGGTCGAAGCGGTGGTCGAGGGATTTGGCAGCGTGCCCGGTCTGATGCAGGTGGTGAACACCGCTGGCCTCTCACCCATGGATGATCTGCCGGTCGTCGCCGCCGCCTGTGAGCTGGTGCTCGAATCACTCGTCGCCCGCAAGAAAATCACGCGATCCGATTCCGGCACCTACGGTCGGGCAGTAGAAGAAAAGCGCCGCCGCCCCTATCAGGACTAACCCGTGGCGATCCTCACTGTCTCGCGGCTTTATGGGTCGGGAGGCTCCGAGGTCGCCGCCATCGTCGCCAAAACTTTAGGCTGGTCCCTGCTCGACAACTCCGTCGTCGATGCAGTTGCCGCGCGCATGGGGTTGAGCGTCGCTGAGGTGCAGGCGCGTGAAGAGCGCGTGCCATCGCTCGTGGAGCGACTGACGGCGGCGATGGCGATGGGATCGCAGGAGTGGGTGTCACCGATGGCGGCGGCGAAGCGTCCGACCGACGAGCAGCTGATCGAAGTCACCCGCCACATCATCGACGAAGCCATCGCCCGTGGGCCAGTCGTGGTGGTCGGTCGCGGCACGCAGGAGATGCTCGCCGAGCGCGAGGATACGCTCCACGTGTTTTGTTATGCTCCGCGCAAAGCACTGATCGCACGCACGATGCAGCGCGAGGGTCTGAGCGCCGAAGAAGCGGCCCGACTCGTTGACGACATCAACAAGCAGCGTGACCAGTGGGTCCGGTTGCACTGGGAGCGCGATCGCCGTGCGCACGAGAACTTCGATCTCAGCGTCAACACGGAGCGCCTCGGAATTCAGGGCGCTGCCGATCTAATCGTCATCGCCGCCCGCAAGCGTTTCGGATTGAGTTAGAGGTGGATCAGCTCACTCGCTGTAGCTGGGCTCGATCGCCGCTAATGATCGCGTACCACGATGCCGAATGGGGCGTGCCCGTTCACGACGACAGGATCCACTTCGAGTTTCTGACGCTGGAGGGCGCGCAAGCCGGCCTCAGTTGGGAAACGATTCTCAAGAAGCGAGCATCTTATCGCGAAGCGTTTGCTGATTTCGATCCGGCCCGGGTGGCGCGATTCACTTCGGCGCGCGTCAAGCGCCTCCTGGAGAATCCCGGCATCGTGCGCAATCGACTGAAGGTGGCCAGTACGATCCAGAACGCGAAGGCCTTCGGTAAGGTGCAGAAGGAGTTTGAAAGCTTCGACTCGTACGTCTGGAGTTTCGTCGGCGGAACGCCGCGCGTGAACGAGTGGCGTGCACTCAAGGAGATTCCACCGCGGACTGCCGAATCCGACTCGATGAGCCGCGATCTGGCCAAACGTGGGTTCAAGTTCGTTGGATCGACGATTTGCTACGCGTTCATGCAGGCGGTGGGCCTGGTGAACGATCACACTGTTGACTGCTTTCGCCGCGCGACGATTTTAGACGGAAGTCATCGCCACTGATTCCCAAACCTCGACTGCGAGGCGACAATGGACGAATCCAAGACTGAGTCTGCGGCTCAGCAACGGTCCGGCAGAGGATTCATCGTCGGCTCGGCAATTCTCGTAGTCCTGAATGGACTTATCTCCGTAGCGCATGCGCATGGCCCCGGGAAAACCACGGCGCACGTTATCGGGGCGTTCTTCGGCGGAGCGGTTGTCTTCGCGTTGATCGGCTTGCTGCTGTACGGCGCGGTCCGCGCGATAGGCAAGACCAAGTCAGCTTCAACAGTTGCCAAGATCGTTTTCTGGATTCTTTTCGTCCTGCTCCTGCTCAATGCGGCAAGTCTTGTCGGGCGGGCAGTCAATCCACGCGCGGCGTCGGCGCAAGCTGTCTTTACTGTGCCGATCGAATCATGACCGTCGCGACCGCTGAATCCAACGTTCTCCAGGCAGTTCCCTTCTTCATGGTCACCAACATCGAAGCGTCGCTGCGCTTCTACATCGACGGCCTCGGATTCACGAAGACCATTGAATGGGTCGACGAGGGCAAGCTCCGTTGGTGCTGGCTCGAGCACGGGGGCGCAGCACTGATGCTGCAGGAGTTCTGGAGGTCGGGACCTCACGCCAACGTTCCGACAGACAAGCTCGGCGTCGGAGTTTCTGTCTGCTTCATGTGCAAGGACGCCGTCGCACTCTACCGCGAGTTCAAGTCGCGCGGTATCGGCGCCAAGAGACCGTTCGTCGGCAACAGATTATGGGTAACTCAGACAGTCGACCCCGACGGATACAGGCTTGACTTCGAGAGTCCGACCGACGCGCCCGAGGAGAGTGAGCTCGGCGACGAATTCTGACCGCGGCGTCGATAAGTATCGGGCCGATGTCGCCACCCTGATCCCCTACGTCTGGTGATCGGACTCAGCCAGGTGCGCCGAGTCCGCGCGGTGCAGCTCGTCGCCTTCAAGCAGAGGAGCCAGATCACGCGCGCACCAACGCTGGGCCGCGACAATCGCGGGTCGATCTCCGGCCGCGTGCGCATGTTCGATGAGCAACGTCGCCGCTTCCGTGCGGGCGATCCCGTACGAGAAGGCTCGCGCACCCGTCTGCTGGAACTCCTTCCCCGAACGAGACGCTCGAGTCGCGTAATCCTCAATGCGCTGCACAGCCGTCGCGACTCGCTCCGCGGACGGATTCAGGTCGGCAGCGCGGGCGGCAGCTAGTCGGCGGCGGAGATCCTCTGTCCACGCACCAAGCGCGTCGACACGGTCCATCGCCCGCAACGTGTCGAGGCTCAATACGTTGGTCGTCCCTTCCCAGATCGAGAGCACCTGCGCGTCGCGGAGCAGACGTGGAATCCCGGTGTCTTCCACGTAACCCGCGCCGCCAAACGATTCGATGACTTCGCTCGCCAATGCTATCGCCCGCTTCGCCGTGTAAAGCTTGGCCACCGGAATCAGGAATCGCAGCAGGTGCAGCTCCGATTCACTCGCCTCGCCACACTCTTCTTTCCCCAGCAGCTCCACGACGCGAAATGCCAGCAGAAAAGCCGCACGCAACTCGAGCCCCATCTCAGCGAGGGTTTCGACGTGTAGAGGATGGTCAATGAGTGGTTTTCCGAAGGCGACTCGGCGTCTCGCGTAATCGGTCGCCAGGGCGATAGCGCGGCGCATCCCCGCCACGGCCGCCACCGTGTTGTACACACGGGTGACGTTGAACAGCGTGGCAATCTTCCGCACTCCGTCTCCCGCGCCACCCACGAGACGAGCCGGCGTACCTTCGAGCGTCAGCTCCGCAGTTGGCAGGGCACGCGTTCCGAGCTTGTCCTTGAGGCGATCCACGCGAATGTTGCGCAGCAAGCCGTCGCGATCGCGGAGCGTGATCAGAAAGACGCTCAGTCCGGAGCCACCTTCCGGCGCTCCCTCGACGCGCGCCAGAGTCATCGCCACCTGCGATGTGGTCGCGGAGGTGAACCACTTCAAGCCGTATAATCGATAATCGTTTCCCGACTCACACCTCGCCATCGTCGATGTGCCGCCGACGTCGGAACCGCCGCTGCGCTCGGTCATCCATTGACCGGAGGTCCAGAACTGGCGGGGATCGCGCGATGTCAGGTGTGCGAAGACCGGCCGGGTAGTGTCGTCGCCGTGCACTTCCAGAAAGCGCGCTGCTCCATCCGTCATCGCCAGCGGGCAACTGTACAGCGCCGACGACGGCGCAAAGAGATACAGGCGCGCGAACTGGTCGATGCGGGAATGAACGCTGTGCGCCCGCTCGTAGGCCGTCGCGACAATTCCTTCTGTCGCCGAGATCCGATCGAGCTCGTGCCACGCGTCACTCGTTTCGATTCGGTCGACCCGTTTGCCCCAGGCGTCGTACGGCACGTGCAGCGGCGGGGATGCTTCAGCCTCTTCGCCCAAGGCAAGGATGTCGGTTGCGGCGCGATGGCCGAGTCGACGCAGATCTGGTTCGACTTCAGCATGCATCTTCGCCGGCAAGCGCCAGCGGAGGTACGAGCGCAGAAGTGTATCGTCGTCGTACTGGTTGCCGAGCCTGGGGGCGTCTTGAACGAACTCGGACATGGTGTTCTTTATACCCAGCGGTCAGGTCATTCGCCAGTCGGGTTACAGGGGCCTGTTCAGTTCCAGTTTGCTAGTGCGGGTTGGTCGCCCAGATCGTTGACTCGGTGATGAACCCTCGATCCTCCAGCTCCAGCATGCTCACGATCAGCTCACCGATGTCCGGCGCGTGCAGCTTCGATGGATTGTCGGCCCTTTGCTGTTTCGGAGTCGCAGCGCCAAAACTCGTCAGAACCTCGCTAGGATTCACCTGCATCACTCGGATGTTGTACTGGCGCAGCTCTGCCCTCCAGCACTCGGTCATTCCATGTAGCGCGAACTTGCTGGCGCAGTACGCGGTTCCATTGGCGAATCCCCGCTGTCCGGCCGTCGATGAAATGTTGACGATGTTGCCGTAGTTGCGACCGACGAAGTGCCTGGCTGACTCTCGCGCCACCATCATTGCCCCGAGGACGTTGGTACGCCACACCCGAAAGAACTCGTCGCTCGTCAGCTCAACGAGCGGCTCGAACGATCCGAAGCCGGCATTGTTCACCAGTACGTTGTAATCGTCAAACTCCCTGACGACGATGTCGATCATTCGTAGCACGTCGTCTTCCTTGCTGACGTCCGCCACGATTGGCAGCGCGCCTAGTATCCTCGCCGACGCCTCGAGCTCGTCCTTGTGCCGCGAGCATATCGCCACCCGGGCGCCGCGCTCGCGAAGCACCCGTGTCGTCTCGAATCCAATTCCGCAGCTGGCTCCTGTTACCAGGGCCGCGGCGTTCTTCAGGTCCATTGTTTCTCCTTCGCCCCGATCTCCTGCCGTACCATCTCCGCAAAATCCGCGACATCTTCTGCCGTCGTGTCGAACGAAGTGATGAGTCGCACTTCCGAGGTTTTCTCGTTCCAGACGTGAAAAGGCCACTGCGCCTGGAGTTTGGGAATTACTGGCAGGGGCATCGTCGCGAATACTTCGTTTGCCTCTACCTGTTGCGTCAGGTGGACGCTCGCGATGGTCCCGAGCTCGGCGGCCATTAGCTGCGCCATTTTGTTCGCGTGCATTGCACTTCTCTTCCAGAGATCGTCGCTGAGCAGAGCGTTAAACTGGGCGGCGATGAAGCGCATCTTCGACGCCAGCTGCATTCCCTGCATGCGCTTGAACTCGAAATCGTCCGCCAGCACCTGCTTGAAGAAAACCACTGCTTCACCGGCGACGAGGCCGTTCTTGGTCCCGCCAAACGAAAGCGCATCGACCCCCGCCCCACTGGTGATCGCCCTCAGCGGAACATCGAGGTAGGCCGCCGCGTTGAAGATCCGCGCACCATCCATGTGCACTAGCAGAGAATGCCTGTGCGCGAAATCAGCGATGACGCGAATTTCCTCCGGTGTGTAGACCGTTCCGTACTCGGTGGCCTGGGTGATCGAGATCGCCCGCGGCTGCACATGGTGCTCGTTACCGATGTCGTGCAGGTGCTCGCGGATTCCCGCAACGGTGATTTTGCCGTTGGGAGATGGAACCGTCAGCAGCTTGCAGCCAATGTGCTTCTCCGCCGCCGCGCACTCGGACGTGTAGACGTGCGCCGTCTCGGCGCAGATGACCGCCTGGTGCGACTGCACCATGCTGTTCAGACAGAGCACGTTCGCCGCCGTGCCGCTGAAAACGAGAAACACCTCGGCGTCCTCGCCGAGAGCGGCACGGATTCGGTCTTCAGCTTCGCGGGTGTACGGGTCGTCACCGTACGCTGGAACGTGCCCGACGTTTGCGGCCGACATCGCCGCCAGCACTTCGGGGTGAACTCCCGCCCAATTGTCGCTCGCGAATGCGCGTCCGGGCTTTTTCTCTTGCCGCATCAGCCTAGGATAACTGCGGGAGGCGGGAGGCGGGAGGCGGGAGGCGAGGCGGGAGGCGGGAGGCGGGAGGCGAGAGGCGAGAGGCGAGAGGCGGGGAAAAGCATAATCGCGTGAGCTTTGGATGCCATTTAGGATCAGCCCCGCCTGATTAGTTCTAGATCCTGAATTGGATTGTCCTGTGCGCGTCCGAAGCTATCAAGATCTGAGGGTTTGGAAGACTGCCGTCGAACTCGCGCTCGAGGTTTATCGGATAACGGATTCATTTCCGCCGTCCGAACGGTTCGGATTAACAAGCCAATTGCGCCGTGCTGCAGTTTCGATCGCCTCTAACATTGCCGAAGGACACGGACGCACAAGCCTGGGCGAGTATCGCCATTTTCTCTCAATAGCGCGAGGTTCCGCCCGAGAGATCGAAGTGCAACTCTTTCTCGCGGAGCAGATCGGCTACGTCAAGTCGCCTATCCTTGTTAAGGCACGAGACAGTTGTGATGCGATCAGCCGGATGATCACGAACCTGAAACGCGCGCTCTAGTGGAACGGTTCCCGCCTCCCGCCTCCCGCCTCCCGCCTCGCCTCCCGCCTCCCGCCTCCCGCCCTCCCGCTAGTGGAAGTCCCGACTGGCGTGAACCAATTCCCTCACCTTAAGCTCGCTGAACTTTCTGCCGATGACGTTCCGCACGCCGTCGTCGCGCTCGAACTTCCCTTCCACCATCACGAATGTCGAGAACCTCACCACCTCGGAATATTCCTCTGCCATTTTTTTGGAGACGATCACGTTGATGAATCCGAACTCGTCTTCCATCAAAAGGAAGACGGTTCCTTTCGCGCTCTGCGGCTGCTGACGAATCGTTACCAGGCCCGCGGTGGTAATCCACTCGCCGCCTTTGAGCTTCTCCAGCTGCTTCGAGTCGAGGACTCCGGCGTGACGGAGCTTCTGGCGCAGGTGCTCCATCGGATGACCACTGACGCTGATGCCGACGGAGAAATAGTCGAGGAAGATCAGCTCGTCGCGTGAGAGGGGGCGCGGGTCGTACGATGTCTCTCGCGCCGGAGCGAGCGGCAACGTGTCGCCGACGGAGCGCATCGCCACCCACGCCGCGCGGCGGCGATCCGGCTCCCAGCAACCGAACGCGCCCGCGCGAGCTAGCTGCAGCGCATCGGTTCGCTGCAGCTTCGCCCGTTGTATCACGTCGTCGATCGACGAGAACCGATCCCAACCTCTGGCAGTCTTGAGCGCCTCCAGAGATTTCTCGCCCAGTCCGCGGATATGCCGCCAACCGACTCGCAGCGCCGGCCGGTCGGGATTCTCGGTGGGCTCGGTGGTGCACTCCCAATCGCCGTCGCGCATGCACGGTGCCAAGACTTGTAAACCGTGGCGGCGAGCATCGTGTATCAATGTTGACGGCGGATAGAATCCCATCGGATACGAGTTGAGCAGTCCGGCATAGAACTCCGCCGTGTAGTGCGCCTTGAGATATCCGGTAGCGTAGGCAATCAGCGCAAAGCTCCAGGCGTGCGATTCAGGAAATCCATAGTTGGCGAAGCTCTTTAGATCTTCGGCGATCTGAGCCGCGACATCTTCCTTGACGCCCCGCTCCACCATGCGCGATCTGAGCTGCTCGAGAACGCGATGAAGCTTCTCCACCTTTCGAATGTGTCCCATCGTCCGCCGGAGCTCGTCCGCTTGTGCCGCCGAGTAGCCGCCGAGCTTCATGGCGATCGCCATCGCCTGCTCCTGGAAGATCGGAATTCCCTGAGTGCGCTTGAGAATCGGCTCCAGATCCGGATGCAGATACGTCACGGGCTCCAGTCCACGCCGCCGCGCCGTGTACGGATGGACGAAGTTCGCCTGGATCGGACCAGGGCGAATGAGCGCGACTTGCACGACGATGTCGTACAATCGATCTGGTTTGGTATGTAGCACAGAAGCGATCTGCGCCCTGCTCTCGATCTGGAACGTGCCGATCGTCTCGCCGGTGGCGATGAGATTGTAGGTCGCCTCGTCATCCGGCGGCAGCTTGTACATCTCGGGTCGAGTGCCGGTGCGCACCTCGATCATGTCGAAGGCACGTCTCACCAGCGACAGCGCGCCCAGCCCGAGGAAATCGAATTTTGGAATTCCAACAGCGTCGAGATCGTCCTTGTCGAACTGGATGATGGTGCGACCCATCGTCGTGTGCTCGACCGGCAAGTAATCGCCGAGCAAAGCAGACGACAGAACGAATCCACCGACGTGCGTCGAGCGCAGGCGAGGCACTCCCTCGAACGCGGCCATCGCTGCCAGTGTCGCTCGGCCGCGTGGATTGTCGAAATCGATCCCCAGCTTCGGCGCCAATTCCTCCTGGACGTGCTTCGCTCCCTCGGCCGGATCGCTCCAGTGAATTCGCTTGGAGATTTTGTCCGCCATCTCCACGGGATAACCGAAGGCGCGCATCGAATCGCGAATCGCGTTCGGACCCCGGTACATCTGGATGATGCAGGTGATCGCCGCCTGGGCGCGATTGTATTTATCGTAGACGTAGTCGAGCACTTCCTCGCGCCGGTCGTGCTCGATGTCGACATCGATGTCGGGGGCTTCGGTCTGGCCATCGACGCGAATCTCCGACAGAAATCGCTCGAAGAGCAGACCATGCCGCACCGGATCCACCGCCGTGATGGCGAGGCAGTACGCCACCGCTGAGTTCGCAGCGCTGCCGCGTCCCTGGCAGAGAATTCCTTTTCCCTTGGCGAAGTGCACCGCGTCCCACATCACGAGGAAGAAACCCGCAAAGCCGAGATTCCCAATGACTCGCAGCTCGTGGTCTAATTGGGCAGTTTGCTTCTCATCGACCTCGCCCCATCGCTCTCTCGCGCCTTCGAAAACTTTCTCGCGCAGGAAGGTGTCGTCGTTGTAGCCGGCAGGAACCGGAAATCGTGGCAGCGGCGGCCGAACCCAGGAGAGATTGAAATCGCATTCGGCGGCGATGCGCTCGCTCTCCCGCAATCCCGATTCGCGACCTTTCCAGCGCTCCGCCATATCCTCCGGAGAGGCCAGTCGCCACTCACCATTCGGATGCAGCAGACCGCGGGCAACGGCATCGTCGATCGTCGTGTCGTAACGCAGCGATGTGAGAACATCGTGAACGAGCCGGCTGTCGTTGTCGATGTAGCGCGGCTCCTGACAAATCACCCACGGCACGCGATGTCGCTCGGCGAGCTCGATCAGCGCCGCCGCCAGCGCCGCTTCGTTCCCACTGGTGTGATGCAGCTGCACTTCGACGGCAAGCCTGTCGCTGAAAACTTCCCGCCACTGGCAGAGCGTGCGCTCTGCTCCCTTGAAGTCGTTATTGCAGAGACACGATGCGACCGGCCCTGATGCAGGACCGGTCAGCACCTGCATCCCTTCACTCCGCTCCGCTACCTGCTGCCAGGAGATGCGCGGGCGTCCCCGCGTTTTCTTTCCATCTCCCTTCTTCCATGTCGAGAGCTCACCCACCCGCGATCGGGTAACGAGAGAGGCGACGTTGTTGAACCCTTCCTTGCTGCGCGCCAGAAAAGCGACCGGACAGCCATCGACGTTGAGCTCGGCGCCGACGATCGGTCTGACGTTCTGCCGTCGCGCCTCCAATCCGAATCGAACAATTCCACCCAGATCGGCGGTATCAGTGATGCCGATGGCGCCGTAACCAAGCTCCGCGGCACGGGTGACCAGAGCCTCCGGTGAAGTGCCCCCGTCTCCGAAGGAAAAAGCCGTATGGGCTCTGAGTTCGACAAATCCCATGGCTCAGTTTACACCCGAACATATCCCGAAACAAGGGGGAGTTTTTGCGATTCGGGCAAGGAGCGCGTAATAGAAAGCACGAACGCATCTCAACCGCTGAGTGACTAAAATTCATCGTCCGACCACCACCGAAATCTCCAACCACCTAATGGCAACGAAAGTCTCTCCAGTCAGCTCGAGCCGGAACGGCTACCAGCCACCCAGCAAAGCTTCTGCTTCGGTCCGCTCGGAAGAGAACGGCTACAAGCCGTCGTACATTCCAGCCGGGATCGCGGCGACCCTCGTCTTCATTCTCTACCTCGTCACACTCGCGCCTTCGGTGGCGATGTGGGACACAGGCGAGTACATGGCCGCGGTAAAGGTTCTCGGCATTCCGCATCCGCCGGGCAATCCGTTCTTCGTCCTGCTTGGCCACGCCTTCGCCTCGCTGCCGATTCCGGTTTCCTACGCTGCGCGCATCAACATCATGGCCGCGCTTGCCAGTGCTCTCTCGGCGGGACTCTGGTTCCTGATCACGGAGAGAATCGTCGCCCGGTGGATCGACGAGAAGTGGCAGCGGCTGGTGATCGCCAGTCTCGCCACGCTGATCGGTGCGACCGCGTTCACCGTCTGGAATCAGTCGGTCGTCAACGAAAAGGTCTACACCATCTCGCTGCTGTTCTTCACCATCTGCTCGTGGATCATCATCGAATGGATCGAGGAGCCGGACGCACCAGGAGCCGATCGACTCATCGTGCTGGTCTGCTTTCTACTCGGCCTCGGTTACGCGAATCACCCGGCAGGATTTCTTCCACTCCCAGCGGCTGGTCTGGCGCTGCTCATCACACGCTGGCGCACGATCCTGCGTTGGAGGCTGGTTCTCGCCAGCCTTGGCGCGCTGATTCTTGGCCTGACGCCGTTCATCTTCGAGCCGGTTCGCGCCGCCTATTTCCCGCCGATCAACGAAGGCGCGCCGACGGCGTGCGAGACGAAGCTCGAGGCCAGCTGCACGTTCAGCAAGCTCACTGAAGACCGGTTGATGGCGAACATCAATCGCGAGCAGTACGGACAAAAGCTTGAGCGCGGTGCATCGTATCCAGCGCAGGTGGGGATGTGGTGGCTGTACTTCAAGTGGCAGTGGCTGCGCGACTCCCATCAGGTGATGCAAGGCCTCCAGTTCGTCATCGCGTTCCTCTTCCTCGGGCTCGGATTGCTAGGCGGGTACGTGCACTGGGAACGAGACCGAAGGACATTCTGGTATTTCGGTCCGCTGATGTTCACGATGACGCTGGCGCTCATCTACTATCTGAACTTCAAGTACGGCTGGTCCCAGGACCCGGATCTCGGCAACAGTGTCCCGCGCGAAGTCCGTGACCGTGACTACTTCTACATCTGGAGCTTTTCCGCCTGGGGCGTGTGGGCGGCAATCGGTCTGAGCTTCCTGTGGGAGCAGTTGGCGCTGGTGATCGGCGGCGAAGCCAGAGCCAACGGGAAAACAGCGCCAGAGAAAACGTCTGGCCGAACCCAGCCCGCCTTTCCGAGCGGCCCCTGGCCCTCGCGGCGCAGTTTTCTGCTCGCGGCGCCGATACTTCTCATCGCGCTCATTCCACTGGTGTCGAACTGGAAATACGCATCACGCGCGGGCCACTACTTCACGCAGCAGTGGGCTCGCGATTATCTCAATTCGCTCGAGCCGTACGCAATCGTCATCACCAACGGGGATAACGACACGTTCCCTCTCTGGTATGCGCAGGAAGTCGAAGGAGTTCGTCGCGACGTAACGGTCGCCGTCACGACCTACCTCGACACCGACTGGTTCGTGCGACAGATGATCCGCCGGCCGGTGGAGACGTACGACGCCGCCAAGGGCCCGGCGATCTACCGCGACCAAGTGTGGAAGAAGCCGTCGGGTCCGCCGCTCAAGATGACGTTCGCGGAAGCTGACGCGATTCCCGAATACATACAGATCAACCAGCCGCAGATTTTTCGACAGGGCAACATCACGCTCACCATTGAGCCGGGATATCTCGTCCGCGATCAGCTGGTGCTGCTGCGATTGATCAAGGACGCTTTCCCTGAGCGTCCGATTTATGTCTCGACGGGTGGAGCAGCGGGACTGCATCTCGAGCCATATCTGCTGTCGCAGGGCTTCGTGCAGAAACTGATCGATCACCCGATACAGGATACGGCGGAGACGCCGCACATCCTCGGGTTGAACGTGGATCTGCCGCGCACGAAAGCACTGTGGGATACCGTGTATCGTGCGCCCGACGCGCTGATCAAGGAAGGCGACTGGATCGACCGCGCCTCGTTCGGTATTCCTTACACCTACGCGTTCACCGGAGCGGTGTTGAATGAAGCGCTCAAGGCGCGCGGCGATGTGAAGGGCGGTGAAGCGGTTATGAATCGCGTCAGGCAGATCGTCAAAGCCGCGCGCATCGAGAATTTTCCGGGAATCTGAGCCGCGCCGTCGGCAACCGCTCGTGGTTCTTGATTCAGGACTGCGGACTGGTTCTACTCGCATTCTGCCGTAACGCGTTGCGGGTTGCGGGTAGCACCGTTCCCTGTTGCCGGTAAACTGCGGTGCGAACCTTTCTGCCCGCCGTCTGTAGACTTGCGGGCAAGCATTTGCGTTTACCATCGCGCCAGTAGGACGGTCTTGCGGTAGTCACCGGGAAGAGACAACGGTGCTACCGGGATCACGCAACCCGTTATGGTAGAATGCGAGTAGAACCAGTCCGCAGTCCCAATTATCCTATCGCAGCCCGTAACGATTCCAGACATCGATCATCCGATTCCTTGCTGTCGTAGAATCCTCCGGCAGCAGGAATCGGCGAGCGATCAGGGTCGATAGCCCTTCATCGACGCGCTGTAGAAACTTCGGCTGATCTCCGTAAAGCGCCTCTATGCTCGGCCGAGAATCTCCGCTCGCTTTGCGCTCGGCTTCCGTTTTTGGCAACGGGATGAAGGTTCCGCGGAAGCTCACCAGGTAATCGGTGCCGGCCGGCATTCCGGTGCGAAGCTGCCAGGGACAATAGGTCGCGAGGGGCGCGAGAATCTCGACACTCCGTATCCCGCCCAGCTCGTTGCCGATGGAATCGACGCGTGACACGAAGACCGGATAGGGCGTGCCGAGTATTGGCGGCTCACGATCGATGATGCCCTGGCTCCAGCGCGGACCGAAATTCATGCGATAGGGCTGATTTGGAATCCGCGCCACGCGAATGTCCGGAATTTTGGGGAACTGAAGATTTGCCGCCGAGACCAGGGTCCCTTGCGCAAAAGTTGGATAAATCGGAGCGGGCGGCTCCTTTTTCAGTGTCACCCAGTCGATGAGTGACGACATCAGCGCTCTCAGCGCCAAACGCTGATCGAGCGGATCTCCCCGATACGCGTTGGTGGATCCCATCTTCGCGGAATCAGGCAGCGGCCAGCCCGCCGGACTCGAGTGCTGCGCCGAGGAGATGACGTAGCGACGCTCATTGGCAAGAAACCCGACATCCTGCTTTCCATCGGGCGTTGTGTGCGTCAGCGATGCCGCGCGCCCCCAGTACTCGTGGCCGCCGTCAACGTAGAAGATTTTCGTGGCGTTGGTGCCGCGCATGTTGTCACGCAGTCCCGCGCTCTGGCGTGTGACGGGATCGCGCGTCGGCACGCTCGTAAATGGAAAGACGTCGGTTGGATAAAAGAACGTCGAGTACGGCTGTGCATCGCGCGACGGCTGTGCAAAGCGATGATTGAAGCTGCCGCGTCCGGCGCCGGCGGTGTGCACGAAGAATCCATCGAAGGCGGCACGGCCGTGCTCGTCAGCGTTGAACCCCTGATAGAGATAGTGGCGAATGAATCGCCCGGTTTGTGAAACGCCGTAGCCGATTCCGTAGTGGACGTGAGCAACTGCGCCGGAGTCGTATTTCAGGTACGACATCATGTCGCGCACGGCGGCGAGACCGGTGCCCACGGCAACTGGATCCTTGGCGCGATAAACGACTTCGTAGATCTTGCCCGGTGTGAAGCCCTTTGCCATGTAGACCGAGCGCGGATCCGGGACCACTGTGGTGCCGTTCAGATGCGCGAACTGCCACTCGCTGCGTGGAACGACGGTGCGCGGTCCGGTCGGACTATCGCGAACGGTCAGCACATTGATACGATCGCTCGGATTGGCGACGGGGTACGCCACAGCGCCGGCGAGGCTGTGGCCGAGTGGAATCGTATTGGTGGGAGCATCGATCGTGATGTCGCTTCGCACCAGGCCGGTGATTGGCCGAGCCGCCGAGCCGACACGCGGCGCCTCGAAGTGCAGCAGGTTCGGCCCGGGGGGCACATCCCACTGCCAGCCCAGGGCGACGATGGTGGCGCCCCGTTTCATGAGCAGCGCGTCGCCGTAGAAGTCAGCGGAGAGAGGCGTTGCGACCGGG
>Ga0070707_100000421_pt1 | contig 41923 bp, 33 predicted proteins | sample KBSK5502metaG_FD_65468 | JGI IMG/M metagenome (GOLD analysis project Ga0070707, IMG submission 65468) | Corn, switchgrass and miscanthus rhizosphere microbial communities from Kellogg Biological Station, Michigan, USA - KBS K5-50-2 metaG | ecosystem: Host-associated > Plants > Roots >... | reverse complement strand
GGGCGCATGTTGAGCCTGGCCGTTGCCGCGCTCATCGAGACGGGGACAGTCGCGCCCGAACGCCACATCTTTCTGGCGACGACGGGGCGCCTCGCGACGATCATCGTGGCTCGACAACCGTTCTCTGCAGACGATCTGGCGGCATTGCACCGGGCGACCGACTATTACGAGTATCAAGAGCTCGTCGTGCCTTCCGTCGAACCGAAGTCCGAGACGTTGCGCGCAATCGTCGGCGCCAGGACACGCGACGAGCTCCAACTCCTCACCTCGCGGCTGGCATTCGATCTCACCCCGCCGACCGATGACCGCCCGTTCTTTTTCAACCAGTTGCCGATCGACAAGCCACTGCGGGCGATCTACGTCGCCAAGGGCCTGGTGGGAATCGGCGAGCTCGGCGGAGTCCGGGCTGGCAATCTCGTGGCTACGGCGACACTCCTGGTCTTGTTCTTCGTATCGCTCGCGTTGGTCCTGGCGACCATCGTCATTCCCGTGCGGCCGGCGGTCAGGGACGTGGGGCGAAGGCTTGTGTTCGGCGGTACGGCATACTTCCTGCTCATCGGCATCGGGTTCATGGTGGTGGAAATCGCGCTGCTGCAACGCATGAGCATCTTTCTCGGACACCCGGTGTACTCGCTCAGCGTGTCGCTCTTTACCCTGATTCTGGCGACAGGTCTCGGCAGTCTCGTCTCCGATAGGCTGGCTCTGGATCGCCGGTGGAAATTTCTCACCTGGGCGACGACCACCAGCCTCTACCTCTTCTCGTTACGCTATTGGCTGCCTCACGTGCTGCTGTCCTACGACAGCGCGGCGTTGCTGACCCGAGCGACCGTGTGTGTCGTGATCATCGCGCCCGCGGGTCTGTTGATGGGGTTTGCATTTCCCACCGGCATGCGTCTCGTCTCCGCCATCGACCGCCGGCCCACGCCGTGGTTCTGGGGGATGAACGGCGCTGCCGGGGTGCTTGCCTCGGGCGTGGCTGTCGCGATGAGCATCGCTCTGGGCATCAGTACGACGCTCACCGTTGGCGCCGTCTGCTATCTGCTGTTGATCCCTGTCGTGCTGCTCGTGCTCGAGCTACCACATGACGGGCCCACTGGCGCTCACCGCCGGCTTGACGCGTTACCATCGGACGGCGAATCGAGCTGGCGCTCGTGAAAGTTTCGCTCGTCGTTCCGACCTACAGGCGGGAGGCACTGCTCTGCCAGACGCTCGCCGATGCGCTCACGCTCGAATGGCCGGACTACGAGATCGTCGTCGTCGACCAGACCGAGCGCCACACGCGCGAGACCGATGCGTACCTCACGAGCGTCCGCAACCGCATCGTCTATCTACGTCATGGGCCGCCGAGTGTGGCGGCTGCGGTCAACCGTGGCCTGTCCGCTGCCAGCGGCAAGGTCATCCTTCTCCTGGACGATGACGTCCGGCTTCCTGACCATGGACTCATCGGGCGCCACGTCGAGAACTATGCGGATGCGTCGATCGGCGGCGTGGCGGGGCGGGTCCTCGACGCCGAGCGGCCGATGGCGGGGCCCTTCGATCCACGCTCGCAAGACATCGTCTGGGGATTCTTTCACAGCGGATGGACGCACGGCACGCGCTGCGAGGTCACCACGGCGCCCGGGGCCAACGTCTCGTTCCGCCGCGACGTGCTGCTCGCGGTGGGCGGCGTGGACGAGCGGTTCGTCGGGAACGCCTTCCGCTGGGAGAACGACCTCTGCCTGCGAGTCCGCGCCGCGGGGTATCGCGTCGTGTATGATCCCCGCCCCACGGTCCATCACTTCTACGGAAGCCCGGGCGGCAACGAGAATCGTCATCTGCACGGCCGGGATCCCGGGTCGCACCGCTGGTATCGCGACTTCTTTCGGAATCAGGTCTACATCGCCCTGAAGCACATGCCACGCCGGTCACTGGCCCCGCTGCTCTGGCGGCTCTACCGTAGCCACGTCATGAATGGGCCGTACGTGCGGGAGGGGCTCGCGTTCCTGGCGGCGCGAAACCGGGCCATGCTCGCGGGCACCGTCGACGGCTGGAGGACCTATCGCGCGTGGAGCCGCGACCTCCGCATGGACCGGGCGTCGTTCCGGAATGACACCGAGACCTCGGCGTGACCCCTCCGTCTCGCGAGGACCGACGCGTCGCGAAGCGCCTGCTCGTTCAGGTGGGCTGGCTCGCGGCCTTCGTTCTCGCGCCCGCGCTCATCGCCTTCCATGCGCGGGATAGCCTGCCCTCGGGATTGCGGTACGGGTCCTCGGCCGAAGACGTGATCGGGAAATACGGGCTCGCCGATCCCGGGAGTTTCGTGCTGTACGGACGATACCTGTTGTCGCAGGATCCCTGGAAGACATCCTCGACGGGCTGTTGGCCGCCGGGGATGGGGTTCATCAACGCGGCCCTCTTCGCGATGTTCGGAAACCACGCATATCTCCTGAAGACGATGATCCTGTCGGTCCTGCTGTGGGGCGCAGCGCTCTACAGCGTGTTTCGCACAATCTCGCGTCCACGCAACGCTCTCACGAGGTTTGTGATCGTCAACTCCATCTGGGTGTTCTCGTCGTTCAGGTACTGGCTGCTGATCACGGCGTCCATCTATTCGGAATCCAAGGCGCTGCCGCTGTTCGTCATCGGCGTCGCCTTCCTCGTCCGTGGACTACAAACAGGGAAATCGTGGCACTACGTCGCGAGCGGGGTCGCGCTCGCCCTGGCCGCGTACGTTCGGGCGGTCTTCGATGCCATGATCATGATCGCCTTCACGGTCATTGGGGTGATCGCGCTCGGACGGCTGGCGACCGCCTATCTCGCGGAACGACTTCGAGACTCCGGTCCGTTGTCGCTTCGAGGCTTCCGTCGGTTCGTGACGCAGGCGAGATTCGAGGGAGAGCATCAGGCCTTGAAGGTCGCGGGCGTGGTGCTCGTGACCGCGCTGATCCTGATCGTTCCATGGAAGGTGCGTAACGTCGCGGCCCTGGGCGCGTTCTCGCTCAGGGTCTGCGAGGGTGACTCCGCCCTGTACTGGTCCTACGACATGCCTTCCTACCTGATCTCCGGTGATGCCGCCTGCCGCGCCAATCCCGACCTCTGCGCGATCCTCAATACCCGGATCACCTCGGTCACGCCGGAGCTTGGACGTCGGCTCGTGCTCTTCGCCATCGTGTCCTCTCCGCGCGCGTACTTCGCGAACAAGCTGAGGCACTTCCCCGAATTCTGGGTGGGCACCCCCTGGAGTCAGCTCGGGTCGAGGAACAATGCCTTCCTGGTGGAAGGCTCGATCTCGTTGCTGGCGGGAACCGTCGCCCTGGTGTGGGCCCTCCGCAATGCGTTTCGGATGCGAGGCCCCCTCACGATCTTCTCGGGCTTCTTCCTGGGGTTCGTGCTCCAGAATCTGCTGGTCTTCAGTGTCCTGCATTACGAGTATCGATACTCGGCGCCGATCCGACTCTTCTTCTGGTTCTCGCCGTGGTGGATGGCGAGCCTCGAGTCCGGCGAGACGGCCGACACGTCGTGAGCGGCGCCGGCGCGCGCTATCGGATCGTCGCCTTGCTCGGCGCCGCGCTCGCGCTTCGTCTCGTTTTCTTTGGCGGTCTGCTCGGCTGGGACGACCTCGAGTACTGGGAAGGGGCGCGGGCCCTGCTCGCAGGAGACTACGTGCCGATGTCGACGTTTCAGCTTCGGTACACGCTGACGGTGCCGCTCGCCGTCGGCCAGGCGTGGCTGGGCGAGGGGGAATGGGTCTTGGTGCTGGTACCCCTCGCGTACTCGGCGGCCCATCTCGTGCTCGCCTGGGGGCTGGGATGGCTCTGGGGCGGCGCGAGCGTGGCGGCCACCGCGGTCGCGCTCCTGGGCATCGTGCCGCTCGACGTCATCGCCGCCACGGAGCTACATTCGGACCTGCCGCTCGCGGTGTTCCTGGCCGCCACGGTGTATGCCGTGCTCCGCGGCGAGGGGGTGACCCGGGCGCGCGGCCCGTGGTTTCTGCTCGCCGGAATCACGCTCGGCCTGGCCGCGGCGACGAAGGAAGTCGCCCTCGCGCTGCTGGTGGTGCTGGTCCTGCGTCTGTGGCTCGTGAAGAAGTGGGCCGGCGCGGCGAAGTGTGGCTGGCTCGTTGCCGGCTTCGTCAGCGTCGCGGCGGTCGAGACCACCTGGCTCGCTGTCGTGACGGGCGACCCGCTGTACCGCTATCGCGGTCCCATCGCCGGCTACCACGCCGCCACGATGTTGCCCGCTACCCCCGGTTATGCCTGGATGCTGTCGTACCCGGACATGCTCCTGAATCCGCTGAGTGGGTCCTTCGGGTATTTCGCGGGCATCTTCTATCTCGTCGTCGCCTCGACCGTCTGGGCGCTGAGACGGTCCGAGCCCACGCTGGCGCAGCTCGGCATGTGGTGGGGCACGCTGCTCGTGCTCTTCAATTTCGCGCCCCTGGATGCGACCTTCACCCGGCCCCTGTTTCACCACTTCGCGCGGACGCTTCACCCGCTGCTGGTTCCCTTCGTGCTGGCCGCGGCGCTCTGGCTGCTCACTGCGCTCGAGGGGCGCCGGCGACTGAGGATGGGCGTCGTCGCCGTCGTCGCCGTCTTGGCGGTAACGGGGATCGTCATCACTCACGCGGACTACCGCGCATGGGCGGCGGTCGCCCGGCAGGCGGCGCCCGTCATCGAACGACTGCCCGCGGACGCCCGGTTCGTGTCCGATCCGGTGACGGCCGCACAGCTCCGCTTCTTGCTGCCGGCGCGGCGGGAACGGATCGCCAGCTACACGAGCGGCGCGAGCGGTGCCGATGGCGGGCCGCTATTCGTTCTGTCCGATCCACTGCGTCTGGCCGCCGAGCGGGAGCAGGGTCGCGTGCCGCCGGGGCCGATGACCACGCCACCCTCGTCGTGGAAGCCCGTCGCGCACTTCGCTCGTCAGCCACGGACGAGCCTCCGTGGCGGTCTCAGGCGGCTCTTCGGTGGAGGGCCCGCACCGACTACCGAGACGGACGGCGCCACGCTGTGGCGGGCGGGCCAGGGATGGGCCGCGCGGTGAGCCGATGACGAAGAAGACCACGCGGGCGGCGCTCTTGCTCGCTGCCGCCGTCGCGCTGGCCCTTCTCCTCGTCGAAGGGCTGCTGCGAATCGTCCACGTCCCTGCCATCGAGATTCACCGTCGCGCCGCCGCGCGCGCCGAATCGACCGCATTCTTCGAGTACGACGCCGGGCTGGGCTGGCGGGGGCGACCGAACACGCAGGGCCTGCTGTCGGGATGGGAGTTCACGAACGCCGCCCGCCTCAACGCGCGCGGGTTTCGCGACGCCGAGGCCGACGTCGTGAAGCGGCCGGGAGTCTTCCGCATCGTCCTGCTCGGCGACTCGATCACATGGGGGCACGGAGTCGGCCAGACGGAGCGATACGGCGACCTTCTCGCCGAAGAGTTGCGGCGCCGGGGCCTGGCGGTGGAGGTGGTGAACCTCGCGGTGAGCGGATATGGCACGGACCAGGAGCTCCTGCTCTGGGAGCAAGAGGGTCGGCGCTACTGCGCGGACCTCGTTCTGCTCGGCCTCTACGAGAATGACGTGCGCGAAAACGCCCTGGCCTCCCAGGGCCGTCATCCCAAGCCGTACTTCCGGTTGTCCGCTGGCGGAGCGTTGGTCCTCGAGAACGTCCCCGTCCCTCGTGTACCGGACTTGCCTGCGGCACCGGTCCGTAGCGGTCTGCGGACCTGGCTCCAGCGTCACTCCCGCGTGTGGGCGGCGCTCGCGTTCGTGCGTGAGGCGCTGCGCCGGCCTGACCCGGCCTCCACGGCGCCGCCTGAGGCGCCCGCCGGCGGGGTCGAACTGACTGCCGCCCTCGTGGGGCGGCTCGCGGCCACGGTCCGGCGGGACGGAAGCGCCTTTGCCGTCATCGTCCTTCCCGACGTGCACGACTCGGCGGCGACCCGAGAGGCGGCGGGCCGGAGCGGCGTGAGTGCGACCTTGGACCTCGCTCCGTCCTTCCGCCGCGCCGCGGCCAGCGGTCGCCCGCTGTTCTACCGGCTCGACGGCGCCCACTGGACGGCCGCGGCGCACGCGGTGGCCGGTGAAGCCATCGCACAGTGGATGCAGGCGACGGCGCTCCTTCCGCCATCGGCACGGGCGTGCGCTCAGCTTCCCGCCAATCGCACGCGGTAGATGGTCAGCGGTCCGTCGTCGTACCACGGCTCCAACGGGAACACGGCGTGCGCGATAATTGGTATGGTCGGACGCGAGTGATGGCGAGTTGGCTAGACGACCTGCGGGCCCTGGAGGGTGTGCTGTTGAGCGTCGTCGTGCCGGCGTATCGGTCAGCGGCCGTTCTCGAACGACATCTGCCGGTCCTCTTCGCGTATCTCGAATCCCTGAAGATCACGTACGAGGTCGTGGTCTGCGACGACGGCAGCGACGACGGCGGAGCGACCCGGCGGATCACCGAGCGGCTCGGGTGTGTCTACGTCGCGAACGAGCGAAACCGTGGCAAGGGTGCGGCGGTGCGCCGCGGAATGCTGGCGGCCCGTGGGCGCTATCGCATTTACACCGACGCCGACATTCCGTTGGAGCTCGAGGTGATCGAGCGCGCCCTCTACTATCTCGGGTGGAAGGAATTTCACGTCGTCGCGGGCGACCGGACGCTTCCGGACTCGGCCTATTACACGGAGCAGCCGCTCTTGCGGCGCGCGGGCAGCCACGTATTTGCGTCCATCACCGGACGCCTCGTGACAGGCGGCTGGTACGACACGCAGTGCGGGCTGAAGGGCTTCCGCGGCGAGGTCGCCGATGACCTCTTCCGCGTCGCGCGTGTCGACCGCTTCGCCGCCGACGTCGAGCTGCTCTACATCGCGCTCAAGCGGAACTACGACATCAAGCGCCTGGCGGTAAAGCTCCGCAATCGAGACGACTCGAGCGTACGCGTCTTGCGGGACGGGGCGCGCATGGTCATCGACCTCTTCGCCATTCGCTTCCACATGCTCCGCGGTCATTACACGTCGCGATCGGCGCCCGAGCGGCGCGGGGACACCGTGCCGATTCCCGGCGATTATCAGCTCGAGGCGCTCACCCACGGGCTCGCGCCGCAGCGTTTCTGGCACCGAGCGAAGCTCGAGGCGGCCGAGGCCATGCTCGCGCCTCGCCCGGGGGACGTCGTCCTCGACGTCGGGTGCGGCTCGGGGGTGCTGGCCGACCGGCTGGCTCGCGATGCCGCCGTTCGAGTCATCGGCATCGACCCCAACCCGGACGCCATCACGTTCGCTCGAAAGACATTCGTCAAGCCGAACCTGCACTATCTGCAGGGGCGCGTCGACGATCTCGATCTCGCCGACGCGAGCGCCGACAAGATCGCCTTCCTCGAGGTCATCGAGCACCTGCCGGTCGAGCAGGCGCGCCACGTCCTCGCCTCCTTCCGCCGCGTCCTGCGTCCCGGGGGGCGCTTGGTGATCTCGACGCCGAACATGCGCAGCCTGTGGCCGGCCATCGAGTGGGTGCTCGACCACGTCGGGCCCACGGCCAAGATGGCCGGAGAGCAGCACGTCGCCGGGTACGCCGCCGACTCATTGCGCCGGCTCGTGACCGAGAGCGGCTTCGATCTCGTCGACGCCCGCACCATCAACGGCGTCGCGCCGTGGGTCTCATGGCTCGGTGCGCCGCTCGCTCAACGCGTCCTCGCGCTCGAGACGCGCCACGACGTCGGGCTCGGCGGCCTGCTCCTGCAGATGTACGAGAAGCGCCCACGCTAGTAAATCTTCCGGTCGCGGAGGGTGACGGTCCGTAGTAATCGCTCAGCTGAAGCAGACGATGGAAGTCCATCACCTCGTGCTCGTCGGTGAAGATGTACTCGTAACGGCACGGTCGCTCGACGACGTCACCCACGTCGCGTCCAGGCCGCCGGGGTGACGCGCCTCGTCTGACCGCACGCGGTAGATGGTCAGCGAGCCGTCGTCGTACCACGGCTCGACCGGGAACACGGCGCGCGCGATCTCATTCAGCGCCTCGAGGCGGAATGCCGAGCGGCGCGACCGGTCCCGGGGCGCAGGGATCGCGATCGCCACGAAGCCGATGCGCCACTGCTCGACGAGCCCGCGCGCCTCAAGTCTCAGCCGTGCCAGGTCGGCCCGGGCCAGCTCTTCGGGGTGTTCCTGCAACCTGAGGAGCGCCGCGATCAGCGGTTGCGTGCGCAGCGCGCGCATCGTGGCTGGCGTCTCCCGGGCCACGTAGCCGCCGACGAGGGGCTTGCCATGGATCGTTTGGTCGTAGAGGTCGTCCACGTCGAAGACGCCGTCCCATCCCCAACCGAGCGGCAGCCGAAGGATCGCGAGGTCGCCGGGTACCTCGGCGAGTCTTCTATAGACGTCGGGAACGGACAGGGCCGTGACCGGCACGGGCAGCGCGGCGTGCTCGGCCAGTACCACGACCGTGAGGGCCGCGGCGATTGCGATCCGCGCCCGGTCGTCCTTCACGCGCGCGAGCAGCCTCCCGAGCGCGACGGCGGCCAGCACGGACACGGCGAGGAGTACTAGCACGGAGAATCGCGTGGGCACCCGGTGATTGTGAACGAGCCAGGCGCGGCCGAAGATCCGGCGGATCAGGATCACGAGGTCTCGGTAGACGGGCTCGAGACTCAGGAGCAGCGCGACGAGGCCGAACCCGAGAAAGAACCGGGGGATCGGAACCCGGATGATGGACACCACGGCGCCGGCAACGACAAGGAGCGGGAGCCATCCGACATACACGGTCGTTTCCGACGCGTCGATGTGGGGCTCGCCGCCCGGACCGAGGAGTCGCCACAACGGATGCCAGGGGTTCGGTGTGAAGTAGTCGCGCAGAGAGGCGCCGTTGAAAATTCGGATCTGCCCGTCGAACGCGAGGTGCTGGCTCAGCGTGCCCGCGCGATAGCCGAGCGACAGGATGGCGACCGCGGGAAGCAGACCGATGGCGAGGGGCAAGGCAACGCGCGCTGCGACGGCACGCAGCGGCCAGCGCCGATCCACGAGGAGCCAGAGCGCGAAGCAGACCCCCAAGATCAGGGCGTGCGCCAGGTATGTGAGGTGCAGGAAGCCGTTGAGCGCGACGCATCCCGCGCTCGCCGCCATGAGCGCGGGGCTCGTCCGCTCGGCCTTTGCCGTGTGGACGAGAGTCCAGGCATAGGCGGGCAACCCGAAGGTGCCCAGGAGACCGAGGTGGCCTGTCGCGTGGGCGAAGCGGTAAGCGCTGAACGCGAACAGAGCGGCGGCAAAGAAGCTCGCGGGCCGGTTCGCCGTGATCTCGCGGGCGAGGTAGTACATGGCGAGCCCGGAGAGCACGAACGTCATCCACACCGTCACGTTGTAGGCGAAGGGCAACCCGAGCGGCTGAAAGGGCAGGGAGAGGACCGCCAGCGCCGGAGCGAGATCGTGGAGTGCCAGGCTCATGCCGTACGGGTGGAAGACTCGATCCGTGAAGTAGAGCTGGGTCACGCCGCTGCCCGCGGCGGTGCGCACCCACCACAGATTCCACAGGCCGTTGAAAAGGTCGACGCTCCCGGAACGGCCGATGACATGGGTGAAGGGATGCCGGGCACCCGGCCATGTCATCGCCAGCGTCAGGACAGCGAAGAGGGCCGTGACGGCCAGCGCCTCTCGGGTCGCGCGCCAGGTCACAGCGTGTCGCGATTCGTCGGGACCCGCCAGAGCACGACAGGCTCGGCCACCGGAGTCGCCGTGACCGATGCCCCACGCAACCACGCGCGGGCGAGTGACCGCAGGCCCGGGCGACGGGGCCGGGTGAACTCGGCCACTTTCTCCCACCGCGCGGGAGGCGAGAGCACGGCCGCAGGGACGTCGCGCCCGTAGCGCAGCTCGGTGGGAAGGAACGCGGGATCGCGCAGGACGAGGAGTGGTCCCGAGGCGGCGAGGTCCAGCCCCACATAGGGCACGATCGTGGCGCGGGTGTGGGGAGCGAGCACGTGCAGCAGCCACGCCGTCGTGTGGTCCGTGGCCACGACCGTTCCCGCCGGGAAGCCGGCGATCATCGCCGCCGCCTCGCGCGCGGGGGCCGCCCAGATCCGGTAATCCACGTGAGCGGTCCACGTCCCGGCGAGTGCCAGGGCCGTGAATGCGGTCAGCACCCCCGCGCGCCACCAGGGGCCGCGAGCGAAGCCCCGCACGAGCCAGATGGCCACGGTCAAGGCGAAGGGGACGAGGACGGGATGCAGATAGCGAGGGAAATGTGGCGCGGCGGGTCGCGTGAACGAAAGATCGAGCGGCACCAGCGAGACGGCGAGGAGCATGGTGCCCCACCAGAAGCACAGCTCCTGCAACGCCGCGTTCTGGCGCAGGCCCCACACGAGGGCCGCGAGAACCAGCAGAAAGATCCCGGCGAAGTACGGGAAGGCCCCGCTGAGGGGCCAGAGCAACATCGCCAGGTAGCCCAGCATCCAGGTGTACGACGGTTGGGACAGCAGGGCGCCCTCCGACTGGTATTGCGCGAGCACCGGCGACGAATAGCGGTAGAACGGGATTCCCGTCATCCACCAGAACCACAAAACGTCCCCGACGAGGACGGCGAACAACCCGGCCGCGAGCCACGGATAGCCGCGAACCCCGGTGCCGAACCACCACGTCCGGAGCAGAAGGACGAGGAGGAAGGCCAGGGCCGTCTCCTTCGTCACGTAGGCGATCCCGAGGGCAAGGCCGCCGAGGAAGAACCACACGCGGGGGTGCCGAGAGGAGAGCTCACCGCGTTTCACGCCGTAAAAGGCCGCGGCAAGCCACACCGCGAGCGGCAGATCCCGATGCAGGTCGGTCGCGCCGATGACATCGAGCGGTAGGATGGCCAGCAGCGCGGCAGCGCTGAGCCCGACGGCGGCACCGCCGTACAGCTGCCCGAGTGCGTAGGCGAGCACGAGCTGGGCGAGCGAGTATGCGAGCGGGACGAGGGCCGCGGCGCGCTCGGTCTCACCGAACCACGAATGCGCGAGCGCGAGCGGTACGACGAGCCCATGGCGCGTCGCATAAGCCGGACCCCCACGCGCGTGGTCGCCGGAGCGCAACCCCTGCGCCGCACCCCAGTACATGATGTCGTCCTCCGCAAGGAGCCCGCCGAAGAAGATCAGACGCAGCGCCAGCGCGCCGCCCACGAGGCCGGTGCATGCGACGACTATCGCGAACTTTGGCCTGGGCGTCGCCTTCATGGTCTGGGCGCCGCACCCGACGGCGCGGCAAGGACGACGAACTGATAGCCGAGCATCCGGGGCAGCTTACGCGCGATCATCGCATTGATCGAATGTGTGGCCGCGACCCAGGGCTTGTGCCAGCGTTCGGGCAACATCTGGTAGAGCGGTGCCGGCGTGGCGCTGAATCGCACGACGCGCAGCCCGGCCTCGGCAATGAAGTCGCGCAGCGAACGCTCAGTGAAGAATCTCAGGTGCGTGCGATCGAGGATGCCACGGTCGATGTAGTCGAATCGCCCGAACAGGAGGAGCAGACGGACGTAGAGGTGGGCGATGTTGGGGACGGAGATAACCACGGTCCCGCCGGGCGCGAGGAGGCGATTCAGCTCGATCAGGACATTCAACGGGTTGACGAGGTGTTCGAGAACGTCGCCATACACGATGGCCTCGAACGGACCCGCGAGCGCGGGGATCTCCAGATCGAGATTCATCGTGATCATCGCCTCGCAGTGGTGCGCGCCGGCCTCGGCCGCCTGTGCATCGCTTTCGATGCCGGTGACGCGCCACCCCTGCGCCGTCAGGCGTTGGCTGAGCAACCCGTCGGCGGCGCCGACGTCGAGCAGGCGACGCCCCCTCCCTTCGGCGAGCCAGCGGAGAATGATCGAGTGACTGCTGTGGGGATCTGGCTTCAGGACGTATTTCGTATGCGAACGCTGCATCGAGGCTATCTTCATCCAGCGTCGGCGCCGTCGGCAACATTCACCGATCGGTTTGCGCTCCCACGACTCCCCATGCAGGTCAGCTGCTCGTTGGCCGCTGGGTCAGCGTCTTCCCTCTCAGCATTGCCAGTGCGATGGCGGCGATATTGAGCGCGTGATCGAGCTCGGCAGACAGAATCTTTGCCACGAGTTGATCGGGGACGCACGTGAGAAGCTCCACACCGTCCTCCGTCGGATTCCCAACCCTGACCGCCGTGGGCGCAAGGAAGCACCACAGGCGATTCGAAAGTCGGCCGGTATCGGGGCTCAGGCACCCGAGCAATTCGAGCGAGCCCGCCTCGTGGCCTGTCTCTTCGCGCAACTCGCGGCGGGCCGCCCCTTCCGGGGTCTCACCGTCCTCGACGTGTCCGCTGGGCAGTTCAACGGAGAAGCGTTCGAGCGCGGGCCGATATTGTCGAACCAAGAGCGCGTTTCCCGCCTCGTCGAACGCCAGCACCGATACGTAATCGCTCATTTCGAGCGCGTAGTATGGCTCGGCGCTCGGCTCGTCCAGCCAGCGAGCGATCAGCTTGAACCATGGTGTCGAGAGGACGGTTTCGCGTTTGACTACGTCCACGGATTCGCTCGGTGCCCGCGCTCACGGCGCGAGCGCATCATGCGGTATCCACCACGCGCGGCGTCGTTAGGGGAACGATGAACTTCCCCATGAAACCCCCAGCGCTCAGCTTCGGCATCAACTCGGCTGCGATGTGCCATGAGAGGAGCAGCGCGTACTCCGGCTGTTCGCTGAAGAGCCGGGATTCCTCCGTTACGGGGATGAGCGTCCCCGGGATGTACTTGCCGATCTTGTAGGAGCCCTTGATCTCCAACACGCAGTCGAGCATGCCGTCGTCGAGGCCGACGTAGTTGATGAGCGTGCTCGCCCGCGAGGGGGCACCCACGCCGTAGATCCGCTCCCCGTGCGTGGTGACCTCGCGCAGGAGGGCAAGCAGGCCGAGCTTGGCCGCTACGACCTTCCGGCGGAAGCTCGCCAGCTCTCTCGGCCCCAGCCGCTCTGCCTCTTCGGCCAGGATCGTCGCCACGCTCTCGCGCACCCCATAGGTGCCCTTGCGGGCCGCGTAGACCCTGATGGAGCCTCCATGGGTGGGGATACGCTTGGCGTGGACGACTTCGAGCCCATGCATCTCGAGCAGGTAACGGAGACTGGTGAGCGAGTAGTGGCGCAGGTGCTCGTGATAGATCGTGTCGTACTGGAGCGTCTCCACGAGCGACAAGAGGTAGTGGGACTCGCTGATGAAGAGGCCGTCCTCGGCGAGCAGGGCGAGGATGCCCTCCACGATCGCGTGGATGTCCTCCATGTGGGCGAACACGTTGGTGGCGGTGACGAGCCGGGCCCGTCCGTGCTTGGCCAGCACCCGATCGACGGCGGCGCGAGTGAAGAACGCGATCAGCGTCTCGACGCCGCGCTCGTTGGCGAGCTTGCCGGCGTTGGTGGGCTCGACGCCGCAGACACGGTGGGCTCCCGCGAAATTGCTCAGGAGCGTCCCGTCGTTCGAGCCGATGTCCACGACGAGGTCCCGGGGGCTCAGGGGATAGAGAGCCTGCACCTCGCGGGCCAGCTCGGCGAAGTTCTCGCGGAGGATGCGCGTGGTCCCGCTCGTGTACGGATACGTGGGCGGAAAGAGGATCGCCGGATCCACGATCAGCCCGAGCTGTACGAGCTGACAGCGGGCGCAGCGCAGGACCTGGGTGGGATACGCGGGCTGCTCGGCCAGCCGGCTGCCGATGACTGGCATGGTGTTGACGGGCGGCAGGTAGCCCAGGAAGACCACAGGTTCCAGGTCAGGCGAGTCACAGACCTGGCAGTTCTCGACAACCACGCTTCCGTTCGATCCTGCCGCGAGCTTCCTCGGCGTGTGCATGCTAGTGTTCCCGCCTCTCTTCCACGCGACTTGCGTTGGCATCGTACCAACGGACCGTCTTGGCCAGGCCCTCGCGGAAGGGGACACGCGGTGCATACCCGAGGGCGCGAAGCTTAGCGATGTCGGGGCACCGGCGCGTTGTCCCGCCCGTCATGAGCGGACCGGGCACGACTTCCACTTGTCGTCCGAAGCAGCGGCCGACCTCCTTGGCGAGCTGCTCGATCGTCATCTCTTCGTCCGTCCCGATGTGATAGATGCCGAGATGCTCGCCCTGTTCGATCACCCGCAGGACGCCGGCAATGAGGTCGTCAATGTAGACGAACGCCCGGGTCTCTCGGCCCGTTCCCTGGATAGGGAAGTGGATGGTTCCGGGCCCACGGCGGGTCAACTCCCGCATCCTGAGCGCAAACCGGGGGATCACATGCTCGAAACCCATGTCGGGTCCGTACACGTTGTGCGGCCGGAAAATGGTGACCCGGTCCAAGCGCTTGCGCCCATAATTGATGGCAAGCAACTCGCTGATGATCTTCGCGCCCCCGTACGAGTACCGCGGGTTCAGGGGATCGGGCACGGACAGCGGGACCCGCTCGTCCGTGGGCACGACCGGCGGGGTCTGGTAGACCTCGGAGCTGGAGGCGACCACGAGATCGCGCACCCCGTGGGCGAGGCAGGCGTCGAGGACGTTCACCATGCCCTTCACGCCGATCTCGAGCACCACGTCCGGCTGCGAGTAGAAGAACGCGGTCCCGTTGACGGCGGCGAGATGGCAGACGGAATCGACCCCGCGGGTCGCCCGGGCGACCACGGCGGGGTCGCGAACGTCGCCGGAAATCAGCTCGACGTCGCCGGTGACGTCACCGAGCCGGTCGCGCGACCCTCGGGAGTCGTTGTCGAGGGACCTCACCCGAGCCCCGGCCAGCACGAGCGCACGCACGAGCGCGCTGCCGATGAAGCCCGTCCCGCCCGTCACGAGATATGTCCGGCCTCTCACGGACATCGATATTCCCGCCGTCATCGGGCGACCGGATCGCGAAGGGTCACGGTCGCTGGCCCGCGCCTGAGAAAGGTGGTGGCGAACGCGTAGCGGAGCCATCTCAGGTACTGGGGCGCCCAGCCGAGGACCCGGAAGCGACTCTCGCCCCGGCGGCGCTGATACCACTCGGCCGGTACCTCGCCGATCTGCCAATGGAGGCGATGGCACTTCACGAGGAGCTCGATGCTGTAGGCGAACCCCACTGACGATTCCACGGGGATGCGGTCCACGACGCGTCGGGAGAAGAGGCGGAACCCGTTCGTCGGGTCGTGGGTGGGCAGTCGCGCGACGTGGCGCAAGGCCAGCGACGAGAGGCGCACCAACGCGGCCTTGACCAGGGGGCACCCCCGCATGCATCCGCCGCGCACGAACCGGCTGGCCACGATGATGTCGTATCCCTCGCGTAGCTTTGCCATCATACCGTCCACCCGCGGCGCGTTGTAATTGTCGTCGGCGGGCAGGACCATGACGGCGGGTGCGACACTGTCCTGGAAGCCAGTCACCACGGCGCCCAGTACGCCCCTTCCCCGATTTTTGACGAGCCGCACGTCGAGCCCTTCCGTCCCGCGCGCCTTCAGCGCTTCGAGTGTGTCGTCGTCATCGTCGTCGTAGCAGATGAGCACGCGAAAGGATGTCCCCACGGAGCGGGCAAGCGCCGCGAGCACTCCGGTAATGTTTGGGCCTTCGTTGTAGACGGGAATCACGATCTCGAGCTCGGGGACCACCTACAGCTCCTGCCAACGGTTGAGGCGCTCAGAATCGCGGGCGGCGTCGATCAGCTGCTGAACGCGCAGACCGTCAGCCAAATCGGGCTTGGCCGGCGCTCCTCCGCTTATGGCGCCGAGGAACCGGCGCGCGATCGATGCCACGGCGGCGATCCGGCCGTCGACGGATCCATCCGGCTCGGCGGCGGTCGCCTCGATCAGCGTCCGCGTCTGACGCGTCCCGGTGCAGAGCTGGAAGCCCCTTGCGTAATCGGCCGTCCGATTTTCGAGCACCAACGTCCCCTGGTCACCATAGATCTCGAGACGGTGGCCCGGCCCCAGAAATGCGTCCGCGGCGACCGAGAGCGCCCCCGGAACCCCGGACCCGAACTCGAGCCATGCGTCCACGCGCGCCTCCGATCCGGCGTCACGCGGTCTCAGACGGGCATTCAGCTTCCGGATGGGTCCACAGAGCCATTCGAGGTAAAAGAAACTGTGCGACACGAAGTTGTTCAAGGTGCCGCCGCCATCCTCCGGCCGCACCTTCCATGAATCGAGAGCGTCCCGATGGGCACGCGTCTCCACGCGCCAGGACACGACGACCTGGCGCAATCGGCCAAGCCCTCTCGCATCCAGCACCGCCTTCGCCCTTCGCCACGCGTCGATCTCGGGAAACATGAAATCGACTGCGTGCACGATACCCCGCGCCTGAACGGCGGCGAGCATCGTGCGCACCTGGGCCGAGTCCGGCCCCGCAGGTTTCTCGCAGAAGACATGCTTGCCGGCCTCCGCCGCCGTTGCGACGACGGCGGGCTGCAGGGCCGGCGGTACGGCGATCGACAAGGCGTCGATGGCGGGATCGGTGACCATGGCGCGCCAATCGTTGAACGCGTGCTCGATCCCGAGGCGCTCAGCCGCTGCCCGTGCTCGCTCCATCGAGAGAGAGCACAGCCCCGCCACCACACACCGTGGATCCAGCCGGAAGGCAGGGACGTGGACGTTCGCTCCGAAGCCAGCGCCCACCACACCCACGCGGATGGGTCCAACCAATTATCGGGAGCGGCTCTCGCCCCGCGACCGTGGGCGGCTCACGTCAGCGAAGTTCCCTTGCCGTAGATGTTCCAGATGTCGATGACCGGCTTCGAGGCGGGCAGTTTGAGAGTGCGGTACGCGCGATGTGGGACGCCCACGACAAGAAGGTCGGCGCGCTCCAACACCTCGCCGAGCGGGAGGAACGACGCGTCGTCGATGTATTCGTCGGTGCACAGCACTTCGGCCGCTTCGTACTGGAGGATCTTACGGAGTTTGTAGGAGAGCGATTCGCGAGGGTCGTCGCTGTCGGCCTTGAACGCCATCCCGAGCAGGCCGATGCGCATCCCCTCGAGAGAGAATCGCGCACGCAGGTGGCGGACCAGGAAGTTCGGCAGCCCCTCGTTCACGAGCATTGCCGCATGACCGAGCAGGAACCGGTTGTTGTCGGCGGCGGCGAGCTGCATGGTGTCCTTGAACAAGCACGGACCGGCCGCGAACCCGCTCGTCGGGAGCCCGGCCATCCGTAGATAGTCAGTCGTCAGCGCCTCATAGATCCGGTAGAAGTCCAGACCGTAGTCGGTCGCGATCATGAAGAACTGGTTGGCTGTCGCGAAGTGGATGTATCGCCACGCGTTGGCGAAGATCTTGGTGATCTCCGCTTCGAGCGGCGATCGCACGATCGTGGATTTGCAGATGCGCCGGAACAGCTCATCGGCCATCTCCAGGGCCTGCGCATCGCATCCGGCGACGATCTGGGGCAGCACGGCGAGCTCGTGCATCGCCCGTCCTTCCGCCACGCGCTCCGGACAGAAGGCCACGTGGATTTTTCGCCCCGCGTCGGCGATGAGCTTCGCCACTTTCTCCGTGGTCCCGGGATAGACGGTGCTCCGCAAGATCACGCACTGACCATCGATCAGATACGGGAGGAGCGTCTCGAAGAATGATCGCATCCGATTGAAGGTCGGATTGAGGTGCTCATCGACCGGCGTTCCGATCACCACCACGACGAAACGTGACTGGCTCACGAGCGCGGGATCGTTGGCGACTTCCAGGCGCTTGCCGATGGCTTCCCGAAGGACGGACTCCGCTCCCTCTTCGAGAAAGGGCATCCGACCCGAGCGTACGGTCGCGATCGCCCGGTCATTGATGTCATGGATGGAGACGGAGAGTCCGGCCCGCGCGAAGCTGAGGGCGAGTGGCAGGCCCACGTGGCCGCAACCTCCCACCACGCAGACGTCGAAGCGGAATTCCATCGGACCTCCTCGGACGAGCGGTGCCCCCGTCCCGGCGCTATTTTAGTACAGATGGCACGCGGGGATCCGAGTCAGGTACCTCGACGCGACATGTGGAAACCGGACGGCGTCACTCGCCGCTCGATCCGAGCTCGAAAATCATGATGGTGGGACCACGGTAACGCAGACACCACCAGCTCAGGTCGACGAGCCATGTCGGGAGAAAGCGCGCGTCGGTGCATCCCGGGAGGCGCTCGTTGACGGTGAGGACCAGGCGGGCATCGGTCTGCAGTTGATCGTAGAAGGTCGAGGCCTCTGGATAGAGAGCCGGAAACAAACGGGCGCGATTGGACGTGGAGCTGTCGAGTATGATGTAGCGAACCCCCAGGGCGCGGACCTCGTCCAGCGAATACCGAAGGGTCTCGAGGTCGGTGGCGGCCCTCTGGGTGGGGAAGAGAAAGCGTCCGTCGATCAGCGGATCGGGAACACCGACGAGAGCCCGATACCTCCGGGTGGAGCGCAAGATTTGCGCCTTCGTTTCGCGATCCTCGCCCGGAAGTCTGTGGAGGGTCTCGAGGTAGGCGCGCAGTCGCGAAGGCCCCTCCGGAAACCGCGGCCCATGCTTCTCGATCGCGACGATGGTCGGTCGCATCACGCGCGGCTCGAGCCACTGCCGCGCGATCATCCGCGTGTCGGGCAGCGCTTGGACATGGAGCCAGCCGGCGGTGGCGACGAGGGGCGGCCCCGCGGCGACGACGACGAGCCCGGCGAACGCCGCACGACGGGGCCATTTCGACGCCCTCCCGGGCGGTCGCACGGCGAGTCCCGCACAGAGCGCATAGAACGGAAGCAACGGGAGGAGATAGCGGTCGTGCGGAGTCTTGGTCACCATGAAGACGGCGGACACGGGCAGCACGAACGACAGCACGAGCAGCGGCCCTCGCTTGGGCCGGCGCACGGCGTCGATCAGGAGTCGCCCGAGACCGAATGCCGCCAGCACCATCGCCGGTCCCCCGAGCGCTCCGGGCAGGCCGACACTCGTGTAGACCGCGAGCGCGGTGACGCGGGGATCGAAGATGCCGGGAGATCCGACGGTAAGATGTGTCCGGAGGAGATAGATCAGTCCACCGGCGAACGAGGGAAAGTCGACGAGGGCGAACGGCGTCGTGAGGACAAAACCCGCGGCCATGGCCGTGACGACGACGCCCAGTCGGCGTATGGCCGGTAGGGCCCGCGGAGGCCACGCGGGCGAGCCCACCGCGGCGAGCGACAGCGGGATGAGCAACGCCGCGGCGGGGTATTTGATGGACATCGCAAAACCACCGGCCAGTGCCGCGAGCCACAGCCGGACGGGCGGCTCGACGGCCCGGAGAAGCAGGACAAACGTGGCGCAGATCGCGAAGGTCATGGGCACATCCGTGAGCATGAAGTGCGAATAACGGACGTGCAGCGGGGAAACCGCGAGCAGCAGTGCGGCCATCAACCCGATCCCTCGAGAGCCGAGATGCCTGCCGAGTCGATAGACCAGAACGATCGTCGCCGCCCCGAGCAGCGCCGAGAGTCCACGCCCGACGAGAAACAGCGCCGACGGATCACGGAAGTAGGCGAGCTCGAAATCGTGCAGCGAGGGGAAGGTGCCGACGGCGCGACCCGCGAGGAAGAAGGCCCCGAAGGTGAAGGCGAGCGTGTAGAGCCAGAGGCTCGGCCAGTAGAACCAGTGAGGGTTCAGATCGCCGGCGGCGACCCGGATCGCCACGCCCATGACCGTGGTTTCGTCCTCGGCAGGATACGCGGGCAGCCCGGCGCCGAGCTCGGCGAGGCGGAGTATGAGTCCCGCAACGACGATGATCGCGAGCGGCTGGTCGACGCGGCCGAGCAGGGCGCTGACCGTGCTGGAGGCAGTCTGCAGTGGGCCGGCCATGAATCGGCGAGTACTTCATCACATCTCACCCACCCGTTCAAGGTCCGGGCGCCGGCTCCGAGGATCGATGCGTATTTGTATTGACGGGCGCAGCCTGCAGGGGAACCTCACCGGCGCGGGGAAGGCACTCGACCATCTGCTGCGGCGTCTCCGTGCCGACTTCCCGGGTCATGAGTACCTGCTGTGCGCACCGTCCGACTCGATCGCTTCGCGCCTACCGCGGCAGCTCCTGTGGGAGCAGGTTCGCCTTCCCCTCCGGGCGTGTCATCTCGGAGCCGACGTGCTGCACGTTCCCGGCGGGACGTCGGCTCCGATCCTCGGCGGTGTGAAGATCGTGATGACAGTGTATGACCTGGCACCCACGCGCTACCCGGAGCTTCTGCCAGGGGCGCGTAGCCGCTGGTACTGGGGACGGTGGGTCCCGTTCACCGCCCGCTGGGCGCACGCCATCCTCGTGCCATCGGCGGCGACAAGGCGTGATCTCGTCGCTCTCGCCGGGATCCCCGAGGCACGCATCCACGTCATCCCGTTGGCCGTTCCTCTGGATCTCGATGGCACGGCGCACCTCGCGGAGCACGCCCCTGTGCGCGCAATGTATGGTCTACCGGACGTCTATGTCCTGTACGTCGGTACCATCGATCGTCGCAAGGACTATCCGACATTGCTGCGAGCGCTCCAGCGGCTCGATCCTGCGATCTTCCTGGCCGTCGCCGGCACCGTCATCGCTGGTCGGACGGATTTCCCCGAGACGGTACGGCGCCTTGGTCTCGAACGGCGCGTCAAGGTGCTGGGCTATGTCCCTGATGACGATCTGCCCGCGCTCTATCGCGGCGCCTCGGTGTTCGTCTACCCGTCGTTCTACGAGGGGTTCGGGCTCCCCGTGCTCGAGGCCATGGCCTGCGGAACGCCGGTGGTGACGTATCGGACGACGTCACTGCCCGAGGTGGCGGGCGACGCCGCGCGCCTCCTCGATCCACCCGTCACGCCCGAGGCGCTGGCGGCCGAGATTCGCGCGGTGATCGAGAACGAGGGTTTGCAACACGACCTCCGGACTCGGGGCCTGGCGCAGGCGCGTCGATTCGACTGGCGGACGACCGCGCGCCTGACCATGGAAGTCTACGAATCGGTGTGTCGATGATCCAACGTGCCTTCGGCTGATGCGTATCTTCTTCCTCACGTATTCCCACGAGCCCGCCATCCGCCCCGACGTGGGCGGATTCCGGAAGCTCTGGGAGCTTGCTGCCGCGCTGGCCCGCCGCGGCAATGAGCCGATCGTGTTCTATCCGAGGCTGCCCGGGTACGCACCGCTCACGTCCGTGCCGTCGGTGCCGTACGCGGTCCTCGACCTCTGGGGCCTGCGCCCGCTCACCGCCTACCTCGGGATGCTGTGGCGAGCTTGGCGGGAGAGTCGGCGACGGCCACCGAGTGTGATCTACTTCCGCAGCGGCCTCAACGTGCTGCCGCCGATCCTCGGTCGGGCTCTCGGGGCACGCGTCGTCGTGGAGGTCAACGCCGATGTCCTCGAGTTCTTGGCGGGCGAGGGCGCCGGCGCGCTGACCCGGCGTCTGTTCCGGTGGACCGAGCGCCTGAACGTGCGGCAGAGTGACGTGACGGTCGCCATCACGCCCGGCTTGCGCCGGTTGGTCATCGAACGCTACGGGGCCGATCCCGCGCGGGTGTGGATGATCCCGAGCGGCACCGACACCGCGCATTTCGCTCCCGAGGATCGGACCGGCGCACGACGGCGAATCGGCATGGAACCGGACCGCACGGTCGTGGGCTTCATCGGGCTGTTCTACCGGCATCAGGGCGTACCCACGCTGCTCGAAGCCGTCGCCCGGTGCGTGAGCGCGGTGCCCGCGCTGTGCCTGCTGATCGTCGGTGACGGAGCCATGCGCTCGGTCTGGGAGGACCTGGCGCGCCGGCTTGGTCTCTCGGCGGTGACGCGCTTCGTGGGACAAGTTCCCTATGCCGAGGCGCCGACCTTCCTCAACGCCATGGACGTCGCCGTCGCGCCCTTCACCCGCGATCGCGGCGAAACATCACCCTTCAAGGTCCTGGACGCGCTCGCGTGCGAGCGGCCGGTCGTGGCCTCGGACATCCCGTCGGTGCGGACCCTGGCCGAGGACAGCGGGGCGGTCATCCTCGTGCCTCCGGATGACCCGGAGGCGCTGGCATCCGGGATTTGCGCCCTGCTCGCCGACCCCGTCCGGCGGGCCGCCCTCGGACGGCGGGGCCGCGAGTTCGTCCTGGCCCGGCACGACTGGCAGCGCATCGGTGATCGGCTCGCGCACGAGTTGAACGGCGGGGGCGTGGAGGCGACGCGATGAATCTCGTCGTGCTCACGAAGAGTACGCCGGCCCACATGTTCGGGGGCGTGGAGACGCACGCCGAGCTCCTCGCACGCGCGGCGGCCCGTCTCGGCCATGACGTATGCGTCGTCACCACCGCTCACCCGTCCGGGATCGCGAAGGAGACCTGGGGCGAGGCCAGCGTCCTCTACCTCGACGACGTTCCCGCCGGCGTGCATTCCCGGGTCTGGTGGGCGCGGAGCGCCGCCGCCGTCGCGCGCAGACACGCGCAGGTACCGATCGATCTGGTGCTGAGCCTCGGATTGTCCGGTTACGGACTGGCCGTCGCGAACCTCCCGGTCCGTCATTATGGTGTCGCCTACGGTGATTCGATGGCCCACGTGATCAGCGAGTGGCACGACCGCGCCGGCGTCGCCCGCTACCCGCGTCGGGCGCTCGGCGCGCTCTACGTCGGCTGGTTGGAACGACGAATGTGGCGTCGGGCCAACGGTGTCGTGGCGACCGACAAGCGTCTCCTCGGCAAGCTCCGCCGTCTCGGCCATCGCGCGACGCTGTCCTACACCGGCATCGACGTGGCCGACTTCGTTGCGAATCCCGAGCTGCGGCGGGCGACCCGCGCGGAGCTCGGAATCCCACCGGAGGCGCGCGTCGTCTTGATGCTCGGCACCGTCAACCGCCAGAAGGGAATGTGGCTGGCGGCGGAGATCTTTCCGGCGTTGGCGCGACATCGTCCGGGGGTCCATCTCTTGATCGTCGGCGACGGGCCCGATCTTTCCACGATTCGCCATCAGCTCGCCGCCTCGGCCGCCGCGGGGATCGCCCACTTCACGGGGACCGTGCCGCTGGCGCGCATCCCGGCGTACTACGCCGCGAGTGATGTCTTCTTTTTCCCGACCCTGCGGGTCGAAGGCCTGCCCTTTGCGGTGATCTATGCCCTGGCCGCGGGTCTACCGACGGTCGCCGCCGACCGCGGCGGCATCGCGTCAGCCATCGAACACGAGATCACCGGCTTGCTGGCGCCCGCAGGCGACCGCGCGGCGCTCCGGGATGCGCTCGCGCGCATCCTCGACGATGCTCGCCTGGCGGTCTCGCTGGGCAAGCGCGCTCGCGATCGCGCGGTTGAACAGTTCGATGTCGACGTGACGACGGCGCGCTTGCTGGAAGATCTGGCACCGGGGCGCCGATGACGGATCTCGCGGCCGCCTACGCCGACGCTCGCGTCCTGATCCTCGGGGGCCTCGGCCTCATCGGCAGTACGCTCGCCCACCGCCTGGTAGCGCTCGGCGCGCGCGTCACCATTCTCGACGCCTGCTTCGAGGCCTACGGGGCCAACCAGAGGAACCTCGATGGCATCACCGACCGGATTTCGCTCGAGATCGGGGACATCCGCGACGAGCTCGTCATGAGCCGGATCGTTCCCGGCCACGCGTGCATCGTCAACCTCGCCGCCCAGGTGAGCTACAACGACAGTCTCAGCGATCCCTTTCTCGACCTCGATATCAACTGTCGCGGCCATCTGATGCTGCTCGAGCTGTGCCGGCGGCTGAACCCCGACGCCCGCGTGCTGTTCGCCGGCTCTCGCTTGCAGTTTGGCCGGATCGAGCGCGTGCCGACGGACGAGGATCATCCCCAGGTGCCGCTGATGCCGTACGGCGTCCACAAGATGGCGGCCGAGAAGCACTCGCAGATGTACCACCGCATCCACGGCCTCAAGACCACCGTCCTGCGGCTGGCCAATCCCTACGGCCCCCGTCAGCAGATGCGCCATTCGAAGTATGGGATCCTCAACTGGTTCATTCGTCTCGCCATGGACGATGAAGTCATCCCGATCTTCGGCGACGGCCGGCAGCTGCGCGATTACGTCTACGTCGACGACATCGCCACGGCATTCCTGCTCGCGGGCGCGCTCGAGTCCGCGGTCGGCGAAGTCTTCAACGTCGGCTCCGGCGTCGGGACTTCGTTCCGGGGGATGGCCGAGCGCGTGGTGGCGATCGTGGGACGCGGCGCGATCGAGTCGGTGCCCTGGCCTGCCGATTATCCGAACATCGACACCGGCGACTACGTGACCGACAGCACGCGCATCGAACGGATGCTGGGCTGGACACCGGCGACGGCGCTCGACGAGGGGATCGCGCGCACGTACCGCTATTACCGCGAGCACCGCGCCGAGTACTGGCCGTGACGCCGGCCCTCGGCGGGTACCTCCGCGCCCTCTCGGCGCTGGCGCCCCTGGTCGGACTGGTGCCGAGGCCCGAGGGCCGGGCCAACGGCATCACCGCCATCGTTCGCGTGCGCGGCGAGGAGGAGTGGGTCGTGCCATGCGTGCGGTCCATCGAAGCCTTTGCCGACGAGATCATCGTCCTGGACAACGGCGCCGGACCAGTGACCCGCACGCGCCTCGAGGAACTGGCCCCGTCGCTCCACGGGCGGATGCAGATCGACCGCTGCGCCGACCTGGATCTCGTGCAGCTCTCGAACCGCGGGCTCGGGCGCGCGAGATACCGCTGGGTCATTCGCTGGGATGCCGATATGGTGGCCCACACGAGCGGCGCCGGTGACATCCGCCACCTTCGGGAATACCTGCTCGGGGTCGATCGGCGCCGGTACGCGCTGATTCACGTCGCGGCGGTCGAGGTCGCTGGTGACTTCTTCCATCAGTTGCCCGGGCTCCGCGTCCGTCACGACGGCCAGGCCGTGGTGTGGTCCCGTGCGCTCCGGTATGTGATGATCCGGCGCACCCACGAGGTCTTCGAGGTCGAGCCGCACGACCGCATTCTGCGACATCGCCGCCCTGTGCACCGTGCGCTGGAGGCGTTGAGGACGCCGCCTTACTACCGGATCGGCCGCTGGGAACGGCCGGCATACTTTCACGTCAACGTCAAACCCGCGCGACACATGCTCCTGCGGCACTTCTGGCTCGACTGGATCGAGGCGGTGGCCGCGGGAGCGAAGGTGTCGCAGGAGGCGTACGTAGCCCGACGGGTCGCGGAGGAGTGGGGGGTCCGCGACCTCGCGGAGGCGGAGCGGCGATACATGGAGCGTTACTGCGCGCTGCTGGTTCCCTTCGACGCCGCGGCGTGCGGTCCCTATCCCGATCTCCTGCGACCTCAGCTGGATCACCCGCGGTATCGTCTCGAGTATCGCGACGGTATCGTCATCGGCCGCCGGGAGTGCCACGAGGGTGAGCGGGGGGCGATCCCGACCACGTGACCGGCGCGACCCGTATTCTCTTGATGTTCAGCGTCGCGACGGTCACGGTCGCGTCTCCCGTCTATCTTCGATTGTGGGAGAGTCCGGGGCCGGACGGGCTGCTTCGGTTGATGGTGCTGCTGCAGATCCTCCCGACGACCGGATTGATCCTCATCGACGTGTGGCTCGAGCGCCGTTGGCGACGTGTCTGGTGGGGCTGGCGCGGCGCGCTGTGCGCATTCTGTGTGCTCACATCCGCGCGCCAGGCCCAGGTCTCCTCTCGCCTCCCGATCGCATCGGGTCGGTCAGTGCTGGTGGTCGCCTGCGTCGTCGTCGGCCTCGTCCTGTTGGCGGTCCGCCACAGCGCCGTGAGCCAACGGGTCCTGGTCGCCTCGGCGCCTGGTCTGCTCGTGTGGACGTTCGCGCTCGGCTACTACCTTCTTCCCGTGACCCAACGCACGACCCGTCAGGCGCCGCCCCCGAAACCACCCGCGGTGTTCGTGCTGCTGTTCGACGAGCTGGATCGCGACGTGGTGATGCCCCAAGGTCGGGTTCTTCCGGAACTCCCGAACTTCCGTCGGCTGGTGGAGCGTTCCCGCGCCTTCGGCGACGCGACCGCCAACTACGGCTGGACGTGCGCCTCGGTCGGCAGCCTTCTGACGGGCCGACTCCTGGCGCGGCCGGTGCCCATCAGCTACGGGTGCCTGCAGCAGGTCCCGGGCCTTCGCGCGGACAACCTTCTCACCGACGTCGCCCGACGCCTCACGGTCCGGTTGTATGGTCAGTACCTCACGTATTGCTTCGACGCGTCCTTCGAGTGCCGCGGCACCGCCTACGTTCAAAAGCGCGCGCCCCAGCTCGCCCTGCTCCAGCACTACGTCCCCGACTCGGTCCGTACCGCCACCGGGGCCGAGCGCATCCTCAGCGTCTCGGAGCACGTCTATACCCGGCCGGTCTTCGAGCAGTTCTTGGCTGACGTCCGCGCGGCCGATGCCCGTGGCGCATTCCACTGGCTGCACGTGCTCCTCCCGCACGCACCGTATGTTTTCGACGCGCAGGGAGCGATTCACCGACCCGACTACGGGGAATACTGGCGCGACCCGACAGAATACCGGCGGGTCCTGGCGGCCTATCGACGACAGGTTGCGTTCGTCGACTGGCTGCTGGGGCGGTTTCTCGATCGGCTGGAGACGGAGGGCTTGGCCCACGATGCGATCATCGTCGTCACCTCGGATCACGGCTTCCTGTCCCTCCATCCGCCGGACGGGCAGGAGCTGATCGACGGCTTCGACATAGGCGCCGGACGTTTGCGGGTACCCCTCATCATCCGCGCCCCCGGTGTCACTCCGGGTCTGGTCGCGGATGAGTATCAACACATAGATTTCAGGCGGCTCGTGCTCGGGCTGATCGACAGTGGCGTCCCCGGGCCGATCGCCGCGCCGCGCGAGAAGATCTTCTGTGACAGCGGTATCTGGTACGTCCGCGATGCTGCGGGCCGGTGGCGGCCGCAACTCGGCCTCGATGGTGGCCCTCGCGCGTGCGCGGCCACCCTGGCCGGGGACGTCGCGAAAGCCGAGCCGAGGCAGCCGCCTGCCGAGAGATGATCGCGCAACCGCCGATGATCAACGCCGCCCCGCCCCTGAGGACCGGAGATCGCGCAGCCGTCACGGCGTTGACGGCTGCGGCCGCTATGCTCCTCTTCTCGGATCTCGGGCACAAATCTGCGTTCGTCGACGAGGCGTATCACGTCGGGTGGGCGAGCATGCCGGCCCTCGAGCTCGTCCGGGCCACGGTTGACGAGTTTCATCCTCCGCTCTACCTCCTCCTCCTCCATGCGTGGATGACCGTCGCCGGCACGAGCGACACTGCGGCGCGAATTCCGGCTGCGCTGTTCGGCATCCTGCTCGTCCCACTGGCGTATGGGATCGGGCGCGAATTGGGGGGTGGAAGGCACGGGATGTGGGCGGCGGCGTTCGTCGCCCTCAGCCCCCCTATCTTCTTCTACTCGCGCGTGGCGATGTGGTACTCGTTCGCCACCTTCCTCGGCACGCTATCGACGTGGACCTTCCTGCGGTTGCGCCGGCCGGAGGCGCCGCCGTGGACGTGGACCACCCACGCGATCGCGAGCGCGCTCCTCTGTTACACGCATTACCTGGCCGCGGCCGTGGTGCTGCCCGGCCAGCAGATCATGCTGTGGCTGACGCCGGCGGAGAGCCTCGCCTTCCGGCGGCGGTGGCGCCGCCACGTCGTGATCATTTCCGCCGTCTTCGTGCCATGGGTCGTGATGGTCGTGCGCCACCAGCTTGCCGCGATGCGCCCACACGGCTATCACCCGTCGGCCCTGTCGGTCACCGACGTCTTACTTTCGTGGCTCTACTGGCCGTACGCGGTGACCGTCGGTGAGACAGTGCTGCCCTGGACCCTCGCCTTCGTGCCCCTCGCCCTCGGGGCCGTGGTCGTGCTCGCCAATGCGGGACGTGCCGTCGCGCGTGACCAGGCCGTGCGCGCGTGGACCGTGGCATTTCTCCTGGTCCCGCTCGCGTGGAGTCCCCTTCTCCTCCGAACCTTCGGGTTCACGTTTCTCGCGATGCCGTACCACTTGTTGCCGCTCGTTCCCGCCTGGAGCGTGGTCGCCGCCGCCGGGCAGGCCGAGGCCTCCGGTTGGCGATGGCGAGTTGGGCTGGTCACCGTCGTCGCGATCTTCGTCGTGTCGGGTATTGCTTACTGGCGCGACAGTGCCACGGCGAATCCGGTGCTGAGCGTGCCATGGAAGTCCGTCGCCGAGCTCGTCACGTCGCGCCGCGGGCGCGACGACGTGGTCCTCATCGCCGCCGAGGGAAACTTTCAGGCGGGGCAAGTGCTGGGACGGTACCTCAGCCGGCCCTACGCCCTCGTTCGCGAGACAGGGATCGACCAGGCGCTCTCATCGGTCGCGACGCGGAATCCCGATGTCGTGTGGCTCGTCTCCGAGCCGGCCTTCTCCCCCGCCACCCCACTTCTGCGCGATCGCATCGGCCGCAGCCACATCCTCGACCGGCGACAAGGATTCAAGCCGACCGATCCCGTGGCGCGCGCACTCAAGGAGCGTCTCTTCGCACGTCTCTCGCCATGGGCCTGGCCGGCGCCCGCGACCGAGTTCGCCGTGGTCGTGGAACGCTACGTTCGCCGCCCCCCGGGTCGCGGGAGTCCATGATTCTCCACCTTGCCGTGGCCGTCGGTCATCGTCGAGAATGGGTGGGATGACGCCCGAACGGCTCCGAAAAATCGTGAAGCGGGCGGCTGCTCGGACCGGTTGGTACCGGTCCCTCGCGCGACTGCGCGATCGCCTGCGGCCGGCCCGTGGTCCGGATCTCGATCGGCTACGCCGGACCGGCGAGATGGCACTGCCCTCCACGTTCACGTTCGAGCCCACACTGCGCTGCAATCTTCGCTGCACGATGTGCTACCAGAACGAGTATCGCGACGCGGGCGGCGGCCCAGAACTGGGGATGGTCGAGATCCGCCGGCTGGTCTCCTCGCTCGGGCACCGCTTTCGCCGCGCCTATCTCGTGGGCGGCGAAGTATTCCTTCGTCGCGACTTCGAGGAGATCCTGTCACTCTTCCGCGAGCACGGGATTTCGGTCTTCCTCACCTCCAACGGCACCGTGCTGCCGCGCGCCCGTCTCGCCGCCCTCGCTCGCTTCGCCAACCTGGCCGGCATCTGGTTCTCGCTCGACGGCATCGGCGCGGTGCATGACCGGGTCCGGGGCCGAGGCACGTTCGAGCTCACCCGACGCTGCCTGGAGGCGGCCCGCGGACGCTTCGAGGTGGGCGCGAGCTTCGTCATCCTGCCGGACAACGTCCACCAGATGCTCGATCACGCGCGGCTCATGGCTTCGCTCGGCGTGGTCGAGGTCAACTTCCAGCACGAGATCTACGCCACGGAGGAGGAGCGCGAGGCATCTCGCCAGTGGCTCGGTTGGCGCCCCGATGAGCTGATGGTGTCGACGCGGCCGGCCGGCGCGCCGCCGGAGTTTTTGCCCACGCTCCGCGCGAACCTCCAGGCGCTTCCCGCCGCGGAGCGCGAGCTCGGTGTGGTGACATCGTTCGAGCCGCCGATCGCCAATGCGCGTCTCGACGAGTTCTATGCCGGCACGTTGCGCGGGCGCGCGCGCCTCTTCTGCCGCGAGATCGACAACCTCCGGATCGACCCGCAAGGCAACGTGATCTTTTGCCCGTACCTGCGCCGCAGCTTCGGCAACCTGCTGGAGCAGCCGGTGGAGGAGGTGTGGAACTCCTCGGCGCTTCGCCGTTTTCGCGTTGATCTCCTCGAGGCGAACCTCTTGCCAATCTGCCAGCGCTGCTGCAAGGTCGGCCTCTGGCCCGGCGGCGCCGAGCGGCCCCAGAGCCTGGACCTGCCCACGGCGGCGGTCAGCTGAGGGACTCGAACGCCGCCCAGCGCCGCTCGCGCGCCGCGGCGGCCCTCCACAGCGTCGGCTGAGCGCAGGCAAGCCCGGACGAGCGAATGAGACCGCTGCGGGTCGTCCACGTCGCCGGCTCCGCCGACTGGGGCGGCGGTGAGCGTTATCTCGAGCTGCTCGCGCGGCATCTCGATCGCGACCGTTTCGCCCTCAGCGTGGTGCTCCCGAGCGAGGGCCCCTTCGCGGAGCGCCTCTCGCGTCTGGCCGTCCCGGTGCACGTCGCCGACCTGGGACGCCTCGTCGCGCCCTCGGCCATCGTCCGGCTCGCGGCGACGCTCCATCGCCTCAGGCCGGACATCGTGCAGTCGCACGGGGCGCGCTCGAACTTCTATGCGCGCCTGGCGGTCGCGCTACTGCCGCGTCCGCGCCACGTGTCCACGGTTCACAATTCGCTCCGCGACTATCCGGTCTCGACGCTCCGGCGCGTCGTGTACCGCGCGATGGATCGATCGACGCTGCCCTTGACCGCGCGCGTGCTCTGCGTCGCCGACACCCTCGCCCGCGACTATCGCGCGCGGGTGACGGTCATCCCCAACGGCATCGACGTGAGCGAGCTCGACGCCGCGCGCGGGGACACGCGGCAGATCCGCCGCGGTCTGGGCCTGGGAGCGGGGCCGGTGATCGGCTTCGTCGGACGGCTCACGCCGCAGAAGGATCCGATGACATTTCTGCGATCCGTCGCCGCGATCCGACGCGAGCTGCCCTCGGCGACGGGGCTCGTCGTCGGCGACGGTCCGCTGCGTGCCGATCTCGAGCTCGAGATGGCGCGCCTGGGCCTGGGTGAGCACTGTGTGTTCACGGGCGCGCGCTCGGATGTCCCGGCGCTCCTCGACACGATGGACGTCTTCGTCCTGTCGTCGGTCTCGGAGGGCTTTCCGTTCGTTCTTCTCGAGGCCATGGGCCTCGGATGCCCCGTCGTCGCCACGGGTGTCAACGGCGTCACCGAGATTGTGCAGGCCGACATCAGCGGCCTTCTCGTCGTCCCGGGCGATCCGGCGTCGATCGCCAGTGCGGTGATCGATCTGCTGCGACGTCCAGAGCGCGCGCGGGCGCTGGGTGCCGCCGGTCGGGCACGTGTGGCGGACTGCTTCAGCGTCGAGCGGATGGTCCGCAAGACTGAGCAGCTCTATCGGGAGATCGCGCGGCCGTAGGGCGGGGGCTTGTCCCCCGCCGGCGCGGGCCCGTCGGCGGGGGACAAGCTCCCCCCTACCTCGTCCGCCAAGGGCCTGGACGATATGGCCCTGGAAGTCCTTTTCCCGCATACTGAGCGGACGGCATGAGCAGTACGGCCCTGTCCACCCTTCGAGGCGCGCCACGGCTTTGCCGGGACGCGCCGAACGCATGGGGGTTTGGGGGGCCCGCCGCTAGGCCCCCCATGTGCTGAGGTGTGCGGCATTGCCGGGTACGTTGGCAAGACGCCCCCGGAGGCGCTGGCGGCCATGCTGCCCCTGCTCAAGCACCGCGGCCCCGACGGCGAGGGCCTGCACGTCGAGCCCGGTCTCGGGCTCGGGATGACGCGCCTGGCGATCATCGACGCGGTCGGCGGCCGCCAACCGATGACGAACGAGGACGAATCCGTCTGGCTCGTCTTCAACGGGGAGATCTACAACTTCCGCGAGCTGCGACCGCTCCTGGAGGGCCGGGGCTACCGCTTCCGGACACGCAGCGACAGCGAGGTGCTGCTTCGCGCGTACGAGGCGTTCGGCGAGGCGTGCGTGGATCATCTGCGTGGAATGTTCGCCTTCGCCGTCTGGGACCGGCGCCGCCGGCGGCTGCTCCTCGCGCGGGATCGCCTGGGCAAGAAGCCGCTCTACTACCGGCACCGGAACGGGCTCCTGCTCTTCGCCTCCGAGATCAAGGCCCTGCTCAGCCATCCGGACGTCGGCCGCGACGTCGACGCCGACGCGCTCCATCACTACCTGGCCTTCGGCTACTCGCCCGGCGATCGCTCTATCTTCGCCGAGATCGCGAGCCTGCCGCCCGCTCACCTCGCGATCGCCGACGGCGACCTGCTGCAGACGAGATGCTACTGGACGCCGCCACGGGGCGCGGCGGCGCGGGCCGAGGCCGTCTCCGCGGCCGAGGCGCCCGTGCTGGTACGCCGGGAGCTGGCCGACGCCGTGCGCGTGCGCCTCGAGAGCGACGTCCCGCTCGGCGTCTTCCTCTCGGGCGGCATCGATTCGAGCGCCGTGGTCGCGAGCCTGCGCGAGGTCACGGGCCAGCGGATCACCACCGTCAGCGTCGGCTTCGGCGCCGCAGACCCGTCGTTCGACGAGCTGCCGTACGCCCGCCTGGTCGCCCGGCGCTTCGACACCGACCACCACGAGGAGATTCTCGAGCCGCGGGTGGCCGACCTGTTGCCGACCATCGTGCAGCACTTCGACGAGCCCTTCGCGGACTCCTCGGCTGTCGCGACGTTCGTGGTCGCCCAGGCCGCCGCGCGCCACGTCAAGGTCGCCCTGTCGGGAATCGGCGGCGACGAGGCCTTTGCCGGGTACCCGCGCTACCTCGGGCTGCGGCTCTCCGAGACCTATGCGCGGCTGCCCCGGCCTGTTCGCTCCCTCACGCGCGCGGCGGTCCGGGCGTTCGCGCGCGAATCGGAGGGGGGCGTCGACTGGGGGGCACGCGCCCGTCGGTTCGTCGCGGCCGAGGTCCCGCTGCCCGACCGCTATCTCGCCTGGACGCGTTTCTTCAGCGCCGCCGATCTGGAGCGCCTCGCCAGCCCGGCGCTGCGCGCCCGGTGGCGTGGTGACGTCGCGGCGCGCCAGCGCGCCGCCTTCGACACTCGCGATGGGGGAGACGTCGTGGACGGGGCGTTCCGGATCGATCTCGCGACCTATCTCCCCGATGACCTGCTGGTCATGGCGGACCGCATGAGCATGGCGCACTCGCTCGAGGTGCGGGCCCCGTTCTGCGACCCGCGGCTGCTGGAGCTGAGCCTCCGGATCCCGCCCGGCGTCAAGCTCCGTGGAGGTCGACTGAAGGCGCTGCTCAAGGCCGCGTTTGCCGACGTCCTGCCGCGTGAGCTCTTGCGGCGCCCCAAGCAAGGCTTCATGATCCCGCTCGCCCGCTGGCTCCGGACGGACCTGCGTGAGGCGATGGAAGACTTGCTGGCGCCTGCCCGTGTCCGGGCTCGCGGGCTCTGCGTGCCGAGCGTCGTCGAGACGCTCAAGCGCGAGCACCTCGCGGGGCGGCGCAATCACGCCGACCGCCTGTGGGCGCTCATGGTGCTCGAGCTCTGGATGCGTCAACAGCGCGACGGCCTCGCGAGCGAGCCGGCCTGGCCATGACGCCGCTCCGGATCGTCGTCGTCGCCGACGTCTCGCCGGCCGTCGTCCTGGGCGGGAGCGAGCGAGTCGTCTGGGAGCAGTCCCGACGCCTGGCCGCTCGCGGTCACCAGGTCCGCGTGGTCAGTCGATCGCCCGACGGCGGCGGACCGCTCTCGGTCAGTCGCGAGGGCGTCGGGGTCCGCCATTTCACCGTCGGTCGCCGCTCGGCCGCGGACTTCATCCGCGGCTCGATCCTCGGGGCGCGCCGCGCCGTCGTCGAGGAAGCCAACGCGTACGGCGTCGATGTCCTGCACTTCAACCAGCCGCTCTCGGCGTTCGGAGCCCTGACCTCGCGCGGGTTGCGCCGCCTGCCGAGCCTCTACACGTTCCACTCGCCGGCGCCGCTGGAGTACCTCGCGCGGCGGGGCACGACGGGCCTGCACCGCGCCGGCGCGGCGGGCGGCGCCGGGGCGGCGCTGCTCCGCACCCTCGAGCGATGGTGCCTGGCCCGCGTCACGCGGATCCACGTCCTCAGCGATTATTCGGCGGAGCTCCTGCGCACGCTCTACGGGATCGCGGGCGAGCGGGTGGTGAAGATCCCGGGGGGCGTCGATCTCGGAGGCTTCCGTCCCGCGGACGCGCCCCGCGACGCCGTGCGTGTCGAGCTCGGCTGGCCCAAGGATCGGCGCATTCTCTTCACGCTGCGCAACCTCGAGCCACGGATGGGGCTCGACGAGCTGATCCGCGCCATCGACCGCCTCCGCCGCCGGGTACCCGACGCCGTGCTGATGATCGGCGGCGATGGTTCGTTGAGCGCCGAGCTCGAGCGGCTCGTGGCGACCCTCGGTCTGGCCCACCACGTTCGCTTTCTGGGCTTCGTGCCGGAGGAGCGGCTCGCGCGCTGCTATCAGGCCGCCGATCTCTTCGTGCTGCCGACCCAGGCGCTCGAAGGATTCGGGCTCGTCGCGGTCGAGTCGCTGGCCTGCGGCACGCCGGTGCTGGGGACCCCCGTGGGGGCCATCCCCGAGATCCTCGGACCGCTCGACACGTGCCTGGTGTTTTCCGGGACGACGGCGGCGGCGATGGCCGACGACCTCGCCCGATTCCTCGACGACGGCGCGAACGACCCGGTCGCGGCCGAGGCGCTGCGCCACGCGTGCCGGCGTTACGCCGAGACGCGGTTCGGCTGGGAGCGTGCCGTCGACCGGCTGGAGGAAACGCTGGGCCAGCTCTGCGGGCCTCGCGCCTCGGACGGCTCGTGTCGGGTATGCGGCGGTCCCCTGGGCGCGGGCTTCACGTTCCGGACGCGGCGTTACCACGTGTGCGCCGCCTGCCGGACGGCCGTGCGCGACGTGTTACCCGCGCGGCCGCGCGTCCGGCATCTCTACGACGTGGAGTATCCGCGCGCCTTCGACCACGCGCGGGCGGCCGAGCCCCGTCGGCGGCTCTTCCGGTCGATCGTGGCCTCCCTCACGAGACTGCATCGGCCGGGTCGGTTGCTCGACGTCGGCTGCAGCGGCGGACATCTCCTGGCCGAAGCCGCGCGGCTCGGATGGCGCGGGGTCGGCAGCGATCTGTCCCATGAGGCGTGCGCCGTGGTCCTCGCCAGCGTCCGCTGCGCCGCGGTGCAGTCCGACGGCGCTGCGCTGCCCGTGCGCGACGGAAGCATCGACGCGGTCGCGCTCCTCGGGGTCGTCGACCTCACGACCGACCCGCTCGCCACCGTCCGCGAGGCGTACCGCGTCCTGGCCCCCGGCGGTCTGCTCGTCATCCGCGTGACCAACGCGGGGTTCCACCGTCCTCTGGCGCGCGCCCTCGGCGCCGCGCGCTGGCTGGGCCGGGCGGTGCCGCTGCAGCCGGTGCTCCACGTCTTCGCGTTCGACGCGGGCGCGCTACGCACCCTCGCCGAGCGCGGCGGCTTTGAGGTCGTCGCGATCCGCAACTCACGGCCGGCGGCCGAGCCGGGCGAGGGCAACGGCAACGGCCGTCGCGCGGCCGCCTGGCTCCGCGTCCTCACCGCCGCGGCGGCAGAGGGACTGGCGGCAGCGTCCGCCCGCCGCTGGCTCCTCGCTCCCTCCATCGAGCTCTACGCCCGTCGTCCGATCGGCGGTCTCCTCGATCTCGAGAAACGCGAGGAGCGCCACGGCTCCGCCGGAGCGCGACAAACATTGGGGGGTTTGGGGGGCCATGTCGGGGTCCCCCCATGTTCGATGATCCAATGATCCGGGTGCTCCACGTCATCACGCGGCTCACCCTGGGCGGCGCCGCCGACAACACTCTCCGTCAGATGCAGGCGTTGACGCGTGGCGGGTACGAGCCGACGCTCGCCGTGGGGATCGGCGCGTCGGATGAACGATTCATCGAGCGCGCGCGCGACGAGGGCTGCCGTCTCATCGACGTGCCGTCGCTCGATCGCGAGCCCCGGCCCGGCCGGGATTTCCGCGCGCTGGCGATGCTGGTACTTCTGATGCGCCGGGAGCGCTCGGCCATCGTGCACACCCACACGTCGAAGGCGGGGTTCATCGGTCGGCTGGCCGCGCGCCTGGCACGGGTGCCCGCGGTCATCCATCAGCCTCACGGGCATATTTTCTACGCCTACTACAGCTCCACGCGGACGGCGCTCTACGTCGCGCTCGAGCGCCTCGCGGCGCGCTGGAGCGACCGTCTGGTGACGCTGACCGATCGGGGCATCGAGGAGCATCTCGCCCTGGGGATCGGCCGGCGCTCACAATTCGTGACGGTACCCAGTGGGGTGCCGACCGACGAGCTCCGCGCGCGCGCCCCGGAGCGCGCGGCGGCGCGACGGGCCCTCGGGTTGTCGGCGGACGCCTTCGTCGTGGCCGCGGTCGGGCGGCTGGTCCCGGTCAAGGGCTTCGATGTCCTCGTCCAGGCTCTGCCGGCGCTGCTCCGGGGCGTCCCCGACACGCAGGTGCTCATCGCCGGAGAGGGGCCGGAACAGGAGCGTTTGACGGCGCTGGCCGAGCGTCTGGCTGTTCCCGGACGGGTGCGCCTGCTCGGAAGTCACACCGATATCGTCGAGATCCTCGCCGCCGCCGACGTGCTGGCCGCGCCCTCGCGCAACGAGGGCATGGGCCGCGCGCTGGTCGAATCGATGGCGCTCGGCGTCCCCGTCGTCGCCTCCGCCGTCGGCGGCATTCCCTCGGTGGTGGACGACGACGTCGGACGTCTCATCGCGTCCGAGGACGCCGCGGCGCTGGCGAGGGCGCTGGTCGAGCTCGGGAGCGACGGGCGGCTCCGCGCGAAGCTGGCGGAGGCGGCGCGCGACCGGGCCGAAGCCTTTTCGACCTCGGTCGCCGAGGCGAAGATGCTCGCGCTCTACGACGGGGTCGTGCGCGAGAAAGGTCTGGCATGAAGTCACTCGCGGCGGCGGTCCTCGGCCTCCTCGTGCTCGGCAGCGCCGCCGGCGTCGCGGGCGAGGAGCTTCAGGGGGTGCCGGTCGTGCTCCACGTCCACTCCGATCTGTCGACCGGGGATCTGTCCCTCGACGAGCTGGCGCGGATGGCGCGTGCCCAGGAGCTCGGTGGGCTCTTCCTCGTCGAGAACTACTTGCTCCGCGCCGAGTACGGGCTGGCGCCCTTCCGCGCGCTCACGCGCGTCACCCACGAACAGCGTGGTGTCCTGACCTCCGGCCTCGAGGATTATCTCGCGCGGGTCGCCCGGGCGCGTCGTGCCCATCCGGAGCTGCTGATCGTGCCCGGCGTCGAGGTCATTCCGCACCAGTACTGGTCGGGGTCGCCGGTCGGGTTGGCCATGACGCTGCACAACACCCAGAAGAATCTCCTCGTCTTCGGGCTGAGTGATCCCGCCGCCCTGCGCTCGCTGCCGGTCGCCGGCAATCCGCATGCTCGCCGGTACGGGTGGCAATCGCTGATCGACGCCGTCCCGGCGTTGTTGCTCGTGCCGGGGGTCGTGCTGCTGCTCACCAAGCGAGTGCACCGCCAGCGGGTCGGCCGCGCGATCGTTCTCGTCCGTCGGCGGCACTGGGTGCTCGGCGGGGCCCTGGCGATCGTGGGGACGGTCGCGCTCGTCCGAGGCTGGCCCTTCACGATCGACGCCTATCCACCCTGGCGCGACTTCGGCGTCGCCCCGTACCAGGAGCTCATCGACCACGTCGAGCGGCTCGGCGGGGCGACGATCTGGTCCTTTCCGGAGGCATGGGACGAAGGCCGGCGCTCGATCGGCGGCGTGAAGGTTTCGTGGCGCACCGAGCCGTACCCGGACGACCTGCTGCGGACCTTCCGCTATACGGCCTTCGCCGCGCTGTACGAACAGACCACCCGGTTCACCCAGCCCGGAGGCGCCTGGGACCGTCTCCTCGTCGAGTACGCGGCCGGCGAGCGCAGCCGGCCGGCCTGGGGCGTGGGGGAGTCGGGCTTCCACGGCACGGCCGCCGGCAAGCGGCTGGGCGCGATCCAGACCGTATTCCTCGTGCGTGACCGGAGCGAGCCGGCCGTGCTCGACGCGCTGAAGCGCGGCCGGATGTACGCGCTGCAGCGCGTGCCCGAGGCTTCGTTGGTCCTCGCCGACTGGAGCGTGGCCGCCGGGAACGCCGTCGCGCTGTCGGGCGAGACCTTGCGGGTCGCCGAGGGCACGCCGATCGACATCCGGATCGCCGTCGATGCCGTCGGCGCCGGCGCCGAGGGACTCCGGGTCACGCTCGTGCGCAATGGCGCTGTTCTCAACGCCTGGGGCGGGGACACGAGCGTTCGCGCCACGCACCGGGAGATCTTCGACGGCCGTCCGCTCGTGCTCCGCATCGACGCCCGGGCGCGCGTCCCCCATCGGCTCATCACGAATCCGATCTTCGTCGCCCGCCGGTGAAAGTCGCGATCCACCAGCCGCACTATCTGCCGTGGCTCGGCTACTTCGCGAAGTGGGCGGCGGCCGACCTCTTCATCCTCCTCGATGTCGTGCAGTACGAGAAGCACGGCTGGCAGAACCGGAACCGCATCAAGACCCAGGACGGCGCGCGCTGGCTCACCGTGCCCGTGCACGCGCGTCTGGGGACGCCCATCGATGAGATCACGATCGACGACGGGCGAGCGTGGCGCGTGCGCCATCTGCGCGCGATCGAGCAAGCCTACGCGCGGGCCCCGGGCCTGGCGGCCTACCGTGACGACCTCGCGGCGTTCTACGCGCGACCGTGGACGCGTCTCGCCCCACTTGCCGTCGCGAGCGCCACGTGGCTGGCGGGCGCGCTGGGCATCACGACCCCGGTCCGTCTGGCCTCGGAGCTCGGGGTGACGAGCGGGGATCCCACCGGTCGCCTGGTCGGGCTCTGCCGCTCCGCGGGCGCCGACACGTATCTCGCCGGCGCCGACGGCGCGCGCTACATGGACTTGACGCAGTTCGCGTCGGCGGGGATCGGGGTGCTCGCTCAGCGGTACGAGCACCCCGTCTACCCGCAAATCCACGGAGAATTCGTGCCTTTCCTCTCGGCGCTTGACATATTATTGGCGACCGGAGACGAGGCCCTAGCCATCCTTCGGCGAGGCGACAGATGGTCACGACTTCTGTAATCGCTATCGGTATGTGGTCTCTCCCGGCGCGTCGACAGGGGGACAACGCCCCCCTGTGTGGATTGCCATGAAAGTGCTGGCGATTGGCGCGCATCCGGACGACGTCGAGTACGGATGCGGCGGCACGCTCGCCCTGTATGCCGAACGGGGGCACGAGGTCTTCCTGTTCGTCGCCTCCGACGGCGCGCGCGGGGGGGCAGGCGACGTGCGCCGTCGCGAGCAGCAGGACTCGGCGCTCGTGCTGGGCGCGCGCGAGGTCGTCTGGGGCGGATATGCCGACACGGAGGTCCCGCTCAGCCACGGGCTGATCGCCGAGGTGGAGGCGGTGATCCGTCGGATCGCCCCCACCATGATCTTCGTGAATTTTCCGGACGACACGCACCAGGACCATCGCAATCTCGCGCAGGCCACCATCTCGGCGACCCGCTACATTCCGAACTTCCTCTTCTACGAGGTCCCGTCGACTCAGAATTTCACGCCCAACTGCTACACCAACGTCGACAAGATCCTCGACCGCAAGCTCGCCGCGCTGGAGGCGCATCGCTCCCAGGTGGCCAAGACGAACATCGAGGACCTCACGATCCTCGAGGTCGCCGTGTCGTGCGCGAACTTCCGCGGCATCCAGGCCCGTGTGAAATACGCCGAGGCCTTCCAGTCGGTGCGTCTGCTCCTCGATATTTGATCCCGCATTCACGGCCGACCGTCTCGGAGGAGGACGCTCAGGCGGTGGCGCGAGTCGTCCGCGAGGGTCAGCTGGCCCAGGGCCCCGAGGTCGCGGCCTTCGAGACCGAGATGGCCGGCCGGGTCGGCGTTCCCGCGGCCGCCGCCGTGAGCTCGGGGACGGCGGCGCTCGAGCTGGCGCTGCGGGCGCTCGACCTCGGCCCCGGGGCCGAGGTCATCGTGCCGACCTACGTGTGCGACGCGCTGCACCACGCCGTCACCCGAAGCGGAGCGGTCGCCGTCCTCGCCGACGCCGATCCCGCGACGCTCACGCTGTCGCCGATCGACGCGAAGCGGCGCCTCACGCGTCGCACGCGGGGCATCGTGGTGCCTCACGCGTTCGGATTCGCCGTCGACCTGGCGCCGTTCGAGGCGCTCGGCGTGCCCGTGATCGAGGACTGCGCGCAAGCCCTGGGCGCCCGCATCGGCGCCCACGCGGCGGGCGCCCTCGGGCGGCTGGCCGTCTGCTCGTTCTACGCCACGAAGCTCCTGACCACCGGGGAAGGGGGCATGGTCCTCGGCCCGGCGGACCTCGTCGCCCGGGTTCGTGACCTCCGGGACTACGACGAGCGCGCCGACCTCGTGCCGCGGCTCAACGCGAAGCTCACCGACATGCAGGCCGCGCTCGGACGCAGCCAGCTCCGTCGTTTCGACACGTTCGTCGCCCGTCGTCGAGCGATCGCCGCGGAGTACCGACGACGCCTGGCCGGCGTCGGGTGCCCGGTGCCGGCGGACGTGGGCGCCCGACACGTCTATCACCGGTTCGTGGTCGAGGTCGACGCGCCTGTCCCGTCGCTCGTGGAAGCCCTCGGGGCGCGCGGCGTGGCCGCGCGCCGGCCGGTGTTCCGGCCGTTGCACCGCGCGCTGGGGCTCGACGGCTACCCCGAGGCCGACCGGCTCTGGAACCGCTGTCTGTCGTTGCCCTGCTACCCGTCCCTCACCGACGACGAGGTCGCGGCTGTCGCCGCGGCTTTCATCCGGACACTCGGACGGTGATCCTTCCGGGCGCGGCGGCGCTCGGGAGCGGCGGCCTTCGCCTCGGCCTCCTGGCGGTGTTGATGGTGTCCCCGGTACGCGAATGGTTCCGGACCGCTGGCCTGGTGTGGCCATACCTCGTGGGCCTCGGCTTCGCCGCCGCGTACTTCGCGGTGCCGATCGTCCGCGCCTACGCCGTGTGGCGTGGCGTCCTCGACCAGCCGTCGGCGCGGAAGGTGCACAGCGTCGCCACCCCGCTGCTGGGTGGCGTGGCGGTCTATTTCGCGTTCGCCCTCAGCGTGATCTTCAACTTCAATTTCTCTCGCGAGCTCAAGGGCGTGGCCCTCGGCGCCACCGTGGTCGTCGTCGTGGGGATCCTCGACGACCTCCTCGATGTCCCGCCGTGGCTCAAGCTCGCGGGTCAGGTGATGGCGGCGATCGTCGCGGTGTCGTGGGGCGTGGTGCTGCACGTGGTGCCAAACTGGTTCCCGGGATTTCTCGCCCTCAACGTCGTCCTCACCCTCCTGTGGTTCCTCACGGTGACGAACGCCGTCCAGTTCCTCGACGGCATGGACGGCCTGGCCGCCGGGCTCGGCATCATCGGCGGGGTGTTCTTCAGCATCACCGCGCTGCAGACGGGCCAGCGCTTCCTGATGTTCCTCTCGGCGGCGCTCGTGGGCGCCTGCCTCGGCTTCTTGCCCTACAACTTCCGTCGTGGCGGAGCGTGGATCTTCCTCGGCGATGGCGGCGCCAGCTTCATCGGTTTCACTCTGGCGGGCTTGGCGATCATGGGAGAATGGGCTCAAAATGACCTGGTGGGCCTCCTCACGCCGGCCCTCATCCTCGGGGTTCCCCTCTTCGACATCGCGTTCGTGGGTGTCGTGCGCATCGTGACGGGCCGCGTCCACACCGTGCGCGAGTGGCTCGCCTACACCGGCCGTGATCACATCCATCACCGGTTCGAGGCCCTCGGCTTCACGCGTACCCAGAGCGTGTTCGTCGTGCTGTCCATCTCCACGACGCTGGGGCTGTCCGCCATGCTCCTGGAGAATGCGGCCCCGCGTCAGGCCGTGCTCGTCCTCCTGCAGGCGACCTGCGTCCTGCTCCTCATCGCCGTGCTGGAGGGCGTGGGGCGGGGACGCGGCCGGTGATACGCGCCTTGGGACCGCTCGCGGGGAAGTTCCGCGCGCTGCTGCATCTCGACGATCCGCCCCGCCGTCTCGCGCTGGCGCTCGCCGTCGGCGTGTTCATCAGCTGCACCCCGTTCTGGGGGCTGCAGACCGTCCTGTGCGTGCTGGTGGCGACGGTCTTCCGGCTCAACCGCGCCGCCGCGGTCACGGGCACGTGGATCAACCTGCCGTGGTTCGCGCCGTTCGTGTACGGCGCGGCCCTCAAGATCGGCCTGCTCATCGCGCCGGGCTTGCGGGAGACGAACGCCGCCTCGTTCGAGCTCCTCCTGCAAAATCCCCGCGCCCTGTCGTGGGCGACGGTGTGGTCGTGGCTGCGTGGCAGCTCGCTGCCTCTGCTCGTCGGCTCGACGGTCGTCGGCGCCGCGGCCGCCGCCGTGACCTACGTGATCGCGCTCACGGCGCTGGCGCGCCGCAGGCGCGCCCGCCGCGCTGGGACGGCAAAGGCCGCCAGCCGCCACATCGCATGAGCGTGCTGCCGCCCGAGATCGTCGCCGTCCTCACCCGGGTGGCGGCCATCCTTCTGACCGGCGCCCTGCTGCTCCTCGGCTACACCGCCCTCACGCGGCTCATCGAGCG
>Ga0070707_100000419_pt1 | contig 41972 bp, 55 predicted proteins | sample KBSK5502metaG_FD_65468 | JGI IMG/M metagenome (GOLD analysis project Ga0070707, IMG submission 65468) | Corn, switchgrass and miscanthus rhizosphere microbial communities from Kellogg Biological Station, Michigan, USA - KBS K5-50-2 metaG | ecosystem: Host-associated > Plants > Roots >... | reverse complement strand
CGACTCGGCAGATGCCAGGCGACGTCTGCACCGAGCTCGCGCAGAAGGAGAACGGCGAGCGTGGTGGCTGCGATGCCGTCCACGTCGTAGTCGCCATGCACACAGATCCGCCGGCGTTGTTCGACGGCGGCGCGAATCTGCGCGCAGGCGGCCTCCATGTCGCCGAGCAGGAAGGGGTCGTGCGGAGGCTGCTCACCCTCGAGAAAGCAGCGTGCGACGGCGGGTTCGGAATAGCCGCGCCGGACAAGCACCGCAGCGGTCACCGCGGAGATACCGAGCTCGCGGACGAGCTCTGCCTGGGCGGCAGGCGCGCATTCGGCGAGTGTCCAGGTGCCTTCGTGCATGTCCAGCCAAGCTACGGGGACGGGCGGACGGAATCGGGCACGGCACCTGACCGCCAGAGACAGGTGGATCCCCGATTGCCATGTAGTCGTGACGAAGCCGCGACGCAGCCGTGACCGTTGAGGCGGCACGCTCCACCAGTCCCCGGGTGGGTGGGGGGTTGGGATGGAGTAGAAGGCGCTCCGCCGTCCCGTTGGGGGAGCGGCGCAGGATCTCCTCCGGCTGTCCGTCGCCGGCTACACGACGCGGGAGGAAATCGACCGGCTGCTAACCGCCCTCGTTCGGAAGCTTGACGCCGAGGACGGTCAGGAGGACGAGTAGTCCTAGCCCCAGCAACCAGTAGGCGAGCACGCGCCGTGGGTGTCGCGACTCCCGTAGCGAGCTGAGCGCGATCTTTCCCCACAGAAGCACGAGACCGACGGCGGCGGCTCCGCCGACGACGATCACCGGCGCTAGAAAGGCCGCCTTCTCGAACGGCCACGCGAGTGCCCAGGCCGTGAGCGCGACCATCGCGACGACTACCAGGAGCGCAGCCGGATAGCGGAGTGCCCGCATGCCGCCAGGGTACGCTGCCGCCGTGGAAGCAGCCGGTAACTACCACTCCGGCGACGATTACATCGTCGAGTTCCTCGGTTACCGCTTCTCGTTCAACAGCCTCGACTTCGAGGAGCGGGTCACCGCAGCGGCAGTGCGCCTCGGCCTCGTCTCTGACCCCGAGCTGGACGAGGACGAGACAGCCGACCTCGTTGAGCTCGTCGAGCGTGACGCGATCGTGGCGCCGCGCAGCGCGCTCGGGGAGTACCTCGTCCGTCACTGGGACGCGCTCGCGCTCGTGAACGGCGAATCGCTCGTCTACTGGCTCAAGAAGCTCGTCTTCCGCGGCGCGTGGCTCGACCACCGCGTGAAGGAAGGGCTGCTCGAGGTCGACTGGGACGACGAGCGCCAGGACTTCACGTTCGCGGACACGAACGGGGGCCGCGCCCTGCTCGAGCTCCTCCCCACGCCGAGCTGGCACGAGCTCCAATACAGACGATGACCGTCCCGCGCCGGTACGCGCTCGTGCTTCCTGCCTACCTGGCGGGCCTGCTCGCACTCGACACCCAGGTTTCGCTCGGTGGGCAGATCGCGCTGGGTGTGCTGACGCTCGCCGTGCTCGCGGCTGCGTTGTGGCCGCTTGCTCCGCTCGTTCGCGCACAGGCGGTCGGAGTCGTGCTTTTCGCGACACTCGGAGAGGTGACGGGCTCGCTCGTCTGGGGCGTCTACCACTACCGGCTGCATAACCTGCCGCTCTACATCCCCCCCGCACACGGACTCGTCTACCTGAGCGGCGTCGCGCTCAGCCGCAGCATCCGCTCCCGCGCGGTGGTCTGGGCCGCCGCGGTCGGCGGCGCCACCTGGGGAGTCGCGGGGCTGCTGCTCTTGCCGCGGGTGGACGTCGCCGGCGCGGTCGGCGTCCCGCTCCTGCTGCTCTTCCTCTGGCGCTCGCGCTCACGGGCGACGTACGCCGGGGTCTTCCTCGTCGTCGCGGCTCTGGAGCTGTACGGGACGTCGATCGGCACCTGGCGCTGGGCTAGCACGCTTCCCGGGCTAGGGGTCCCCGACGGCAACCCGCCGAGCGGAGTCGCCAGCGGGTACGTCTGGTTCGACGTGATGGCGCTGCTCGTCGCGCCGTGGCTCGTCTACTTGGCCGGCGGAACGCTGAACCCGAAGCGCTGGACTCGCTCCTCGGGCGTCTTGCTCAGCTCGATCCGCCGCAGGGAGCCGATCGGCACGATCAGCGCATCGGGCGCGTCGTCGCGGGCATCCGTCACGTAGAGCGTCACCATGCCGAAGCCGGGCTCGGCTTCGATCCGCTCGAGGACGAATCGCGAGCTGTCGGCGAGCTCGACCTCGACGAGCGGCTTCTCGACGCCGTTGGCCTCTGCGAACGAAGCGATCGCGTTGTGCAGCCGCTCGACGAACGCCTCGTGCGGCAGCTCGGCATTGGGAGTCCAGAGATCTGGCACGGGACTGACACTAGCTCCCCCCGTGGCTCCGGACGTCCGATCGCGACAAGACGTACGCTTCCGCCGATGCAGACAGTCTGGAAAGGTCGGCTGACTCAGGCGGCCGCGAAGTACGGGGAGCTGACACCGACCGCGACGACCTGTTGTAACGCCTGCCGCACCTGCGTCCAGACGAATCTCTTGACTGCCGCTGTAGCAGGGATCGCGGCGGCTGGAGCGCTCCTAGCGCGCCGCTTACCCGGTCTCTCGGCCCGCTTCTAGAAGAGCCGCTCGTCCGTGTCGGGCTCTGGTGCGGCGCCGAGGTGCGCGCGGCCGAGCGCGGTGATGGTCCGGCCACGGGGAGTGCGCTGGATGAAGCCGAGCTGCAGGAGATACGGCTCGTAGACGTATTCGATCGTGTCCGGCTCTTCGCCGAGCGCCGCGGCAAGCGTGTTCAGGCCGACCGGTCCGCCGGCGTATTTCTCCGTGATCGCCCGCAGCAGGTCGCGGTCGAGGCGCTCCAGCCCCGCCTCGTCCACCTCGAGCAGCTCGAGCGCCTCGCGCGCGATGGCGGTCGTGATCGCACCCTGGTGCCGCACTTCGGCGACGTCGCGAACACGGCGGAGGATCCGGTTGCCGACCCGCGGTGTGCCCCGGGCGCGGCCCGCGATCTCGTCGGCGGCCTCGGCCGCGATCTCGACGCCGAGGATCCCGGCCGAGCGGCGAACGATCGCGGCGAGCTCGCCGTCCTCGTAGTAGTCGAGCCGGAACGTGATCCCGAAGCGGTCGCGGAGCGGCGACGTGAGGAGCCCCGTGCGCGTCGTCGCCCCGACCAGGGTGAACGACGGCAGATCGAGCGTGAGCGTCCGCGCGGCCGTCCCCTGGCCCATGACGATGTCGAGCCGGAAGTCCTCGAGCGCTGGATAGAGGATCTCCTCCGCCGCGCGGCTCAACCGGTGGATCTCGTCGACGAAGACGACGTCGCGCTGCTCGACTGCGGTGAGAATCGCCGCGACGTCCTTCCGCTCGAGGGCGGGGCCCGCAACCGACCGGATGCCCACCCCGAGCTCCTCGCGGATGATGTGGGCGAGGCTCGTCTTGCCGAGTCCGGGCGGACCCACGAGCAGGACATGGTCGAGCGCGTCACCGCGTCCCTTTGCCGCGTCGAGCGCGATCGAGAGCTGTTCCTTGATACGCGCCTGGCCGACGAACTCGTCGAGCCGGCGCGGCCGGAGACTCTGTTCGACTTCCTCTTCGTCGTCGCGGAGCGCCGGCGTGAGGAACTGGGTCGCGGCGTTCACGCGGCTTTCTTCAACGCGAGCCGGACGCGTTCCTCCGGCGACAGGTCCGCATCGACGTCTGCGAGGGCTCGCTCAGCGTCGAGCAGCGACCAGCCGAGCTCGACCAGGGCGTCGCGCGCGACGACGTGCTGCTCGCCGGAGTCGTCTGACACGGGCGTGAGCGCCGGGTCGCCTAGCTTCTCCTTGAGCTCGAGCACGATCCGCTCGGCGGTCTTCTTCCCGATGCCTGGAATCGCCTGGAAGCGCGCCGAGTCGCCCCGCACGATCGCGCGCCGCAACTCGGCGACGGGCGAGCCGGAGACGATCGCCAGCGCCACCTTCGGGCCGATACCGCTCACGGCCAGAAGCTGGATGAACAGCTCGCGCTCGCTGCGGTCGGCGAAGCCGTAGAGCTGGAGCGCGTCCTCCCGCACGTGGAGGTACGTCTCGACCGTGATCTCGTCCCCGGAGTCGCCCTTCCGGACGGCGGTCGGAGTCGCGTTGACGAGATAACCGACGCCGCCGACATCGAGGACAAGCCCCTCGGGCGTGTTGGCGGCCGGCTTGCCGCGGAGACGGGCGATCATGAGCGCAATCTACGCACGAGAACGGACGTTCCCTCTAACCCGTCGCCGCACGCAAGAGCGGCGGCGCGAGCGCGTGGCAGATAGCGACCGCGAGCGCGTCGGCGGCGTGGTGCGGAGTCGGGAGCTCCGGCAGCGAGAGGATCATCTTCACCATCCGCTGCATCTGCGCCTTCTCGGCGCGCCCGTAGCCGCAGATCGCCTGCTTCACGCTCGCCGGCGAGTACTCACGGCAAGCCACTCCCGCGTTGGCGGCTGCGACGAGCACGACGCCGCGTGCCTGCCCGACGGAGAGTGCGATGCGGGCGTCGGCGCCGACGTACGACTCCTCGAGCGCCACCGCATCCGGCGCGTGCTCTGCAATGAGGGCCGCCACGGCGTCGTGGATCGTCTTCAAACGGAGGACGGTGTCCTGTCCGGCGGGCGTCGACCAGCACCCGTGCGCCACCTCCCTGAGGCGGCCTCCGCTTTCTTGGACGACTCCGTACCCGCAAGCAGCAGTCCCCGGATCGATGCCTACGACCTTCACGAAAGGAAGGTACGGACCCGGTCGGACGAATCCTGTCGCCGATGAGGATGACCCGGCAGCGAAAACCCGCCATCCGGCCGAGGGCGCAACTAAGATGGGTAAAGGAGGCCGGATATCAAAACGCCATTGAGCATCGCAGCCGTATTGATTCTTTCAGCAGTGACCGCCACCGCCGCCTCGGCTTCCCTAAGGACCTATATCGTCGGGTCCAAGCGGGTAAATGGTGTCGGCAATGTCGGCGGATTCTCGGCGACGGTAAACAAGCCCTACAAGATCATCCTGTACTGCGAAGGATCCAAGGCTGTCTGTGGAGCCAAGGTGGTTTGCGTCCGAGGCGCGAAGACCTTTACGTGGAACCGATCCAGCCTCGGTCCCTATACCTGGAATCTCAAGAAGCCGACGTGGTATCGACTGGATAGCTGTCACTTCAAGACGTGGGTGAAAGTGGGATTCACAACCGGCGCCAGGGTGACTGTTCAGGCCACAGTTCGCTCGTGAAGATCTCGACCGGGCGCTAGCCCGCGACGGACTCGAGCACTCGTTCCGGGATGTCGAAGTTCGCGTAGACCTCCTGGACGTCGTCGTTCTCCTCGAGCTGATCGATCAGGCGCAGGATCTTCTTGGCCTCGCTCTCGTCCTCGACGGCGACGGTCGTCTTCGGCAGCATCGTCAGCTCGGCCGACTCGATCTCGAAGCCAGCGCCTTCGATCGCCTCGCGGACCGTGGCGAGATCCTCGGCCGCGGAGAGCACCTGGAAGCTCGAGCCGTCGAGGGACACGTCGTCGGCTCCGCCCTCGGCCGCCGCGAGCGTCAGCTCGTCCTCGTCGGTTCCGTCCGCCGGCACGAGCACGAGGCCGCGCCGCTCGAACAGCCACGCGACAGCGCCCGAGGTGCCGAGGTTCCCGTCGTTCTTCGCGAAGGTGTGCCGCACCTCCCCTGCGGTGCGGTTGCGGTTGTCCGTCAGCGACTCGACGATCACCGCGACGCCGGCCGGGCCGTAGCCCTCGTAGACGACCGTCTCGTACGCGGCGGAGTCGGAGTCCGTGCCCGCGCCCTTGGCGATCGCGCGATCGATGTTGTCCTTCGGCATCGACGCCGCCTTGGCCTTCTCGACTGCGTTCTGGAGGGCGAGGTTGCCGGCGGGATCGGGCCCGCCTTCCTTCGCCGCCACGATGATCGCGCGTGTCAGCTTCGAGAAGAGCTTGCCGCGCTTGGCGTCGGCGGCGCCCTTCTTGTGCTTGATCGACGACCACTTGCTATGCCCCGACATTGATCTCCGCTCCCTGCGCCGGCAAACCCGGCACCTTCGCTCCCGTGTCGCGCTCCGTCGAGCCTACGCGCGTCTCCTCCCTCACGATGTTCAAGAAGCGCTCGTGGATGCGCGTGTCGTCGGTCAGTTCCGGGTGGAAGGCGGCGACGAGGAGCCTGCCCTCGCGCGCCAGCACCGGATGGCCGTCGACCTCGGCGAGCACTTCGACGTCCGCCCCCGGCTCCTCGAGCCACGGCGCGCGGATGAAGACGGCGCGAAACGGCTCGTCTCCGTCGCCGACATCGAGGTCCGCCTCGAAGCTCCGCACCTGGCGGCCGAACGCATTGCGCCTTGTCGTGTAGTCGCCGAGTCCCAAATGGTCGCGGTCGAGGACGATCATTCCCGCGCACGTGCCGAAGATCGGTCCGCCGAACTCACGCACCGCCTCGTCGAGCCCGTAGAGCCGCATGAGCCGCCCGATCGCGGTCGACTCGCCGCCGGGAATTATCAGCCCATCGAGCCCGTCGAGGTGCTCCGGGAGCCGAACCTCAATCGGCTCGGCGCCCAGCCGACGCAGCACGGCGGCGTGCTCGCGGAAGTTCCCCTGCAGGGCAAGGACGCCCATCTTGAGCGGCTTCTCCATTGCCTTCGATGGTAACGAGGCTTACGCGGGCGCCGGATCGACGGGCGCGCGACGGCTCCTGCCGAGGAGCCCGAGGAAGACGAGCCAGAGGCCGAGCAGCCCGAGCGCCAGCGGGATTGACCAGGCGCTGACGCTGCCCACCGTCGAGGTGCAGGTCTCTCCGCCCGGGGTTGCCACACACGTTTGGCCGCCGCCGATGAAGCTCTCGACCAGCCCTGTCGGTGTGCCGAGGGCGTAGTGGATCGTCGCGACGAAGAAGCCGATCGAACCGAAGACGGCCCAGCTCGAACGCTTCGTCCCGTACGCGACCAGCACGTAGAGCACCGAGACCACCAGGACGACGGCGAAGTCGAAGTTGCTCGAGTCGAACCAGTGGAGAATCGGCACGCCGATGAGCAGGCCGCCGACGAAGTGGAGCCAGAAGGCCGAAGGCCGGCCGGAGACTGTCCCGGCAAGGAGGTACACGAGGCCGATGAAGAGCGACACGGTGTAGGTCCACCAGCCGCCGTTCGAAATGAAATCGGTGATGAAGAACCAGAGGACGACGGTCGAGATCAGCGCGAGGAACGGGAACCGCCAGCGAGCATGAGCGACGACAGCGGCGAGAAGGATGAGGAACTCGAGCGAAAGGTGCGCCAAGGACCAGACGCCGAATGCCGAGCTGCCCCAGTACTTCAGCCAGCCGAACCAGTCCCAGGCCGACCCTACGAAGTAGCCCCAGGCGAACACGGTTACGAAGGCGAAGATGCCGGCGGCGACCCACGTTCCCGCTCGTCGCAGCGACTCGGCAAGGAACCAGAGCACGACCAGGATGAGGAGCGCCCAGGCCGTGCGGGCTCCGCCGCCGGAGTACTGCGTCGAGAGGTACCCGAGTGCCGAGAGGCCGCCGACCAGGACGGTCAGCCCGCCCAGGTAGACGAGGAAGCTCGAGGTCTTCCAGACCGGCTTGAGCTCGCGCACGGGGGAATCGTCCTCCCCCGGTCGGACGGACTCCTATCTGGCCCAGGGAAGGCGGTCCCAGGTGGAGGGCCGCTCGCGGCGCGACGGCTCCCACTCTGCGTACGCCTCGTCCGGGCTGGACGTCTCGCGCTCGACGCTCGCCCCGTGGCGGGCCGCGAACTCCGAAACCGGGTACCGGACCGTCCACTCCCCCGTGCGCGAGCCGACCATCAGGATCGCGCAGGGCTCGTCGCCGGCGCCGACGAAGGTGTGCTCCGTGCCGGCCGGTGAGTGGAAGAAGTCCCACGCACGCAAGGTTCGCTCCTCGCCCTCAACGAGCAGCGTGCACTCACCGGACAGAACGAGAAAAACCTCCTGCTGGCTCTCGGCGTGGTAGCAGCCGTTGGGCTCACCGGGTGGAAGCACGTGGATGCGAACTCCGAGCTGCTCGAACGCCGCCAGCGGCGTCTCGAACGAGCACTCCGAGCCCGATCGCTTCTTCTCGCCACCCTCGGTCGTCAGCCACATCGCGTCGCCCACGTTGAGGACGAACCACCCCGGGCCGGTTGGGGCGAGGCCCGAGCCGGATTCTTCGAGCGGCGCTTCGGGCACTACCAGCCGCGGGTCTCGAGTAGCTCGCTCGGATCGAGCGACTGCGTCGAGATGCCGACCATCGGCTCGCCGAGCCCGACGGAGACACGCGCGAGGATGTCCGCGTCGCGGAAGTGCGTCGTCGCCTCTACGATCGCCTTCGCGCGGCGCTCCGGGTCGCCCGACTTGAAGATGCCGGAGCCGACGAAGACGCCGTCGGCGCCGAGCTGCATGCAGAGCGACGCGTCGGCAGGCGTCGCGATCCCACCGGCGGTGAAGGTCACGACCGGCAGCTTCCCGTTCTCGGCCACCCACTTGACGAGCTCGTACGGCGCGCGCAACTCCTTCGCCTCCGCGTAGAGCTCCTCTTCGCGCAGCGCTCCGAGCCGGCGGATGTGACCGAAGACCGCGCGCATGTGCGTGACGGCGTTGACGATGTCGCCGGTGCCCGCTTCGCCCTTGGTGCGGATCATCGCCGCGCCCTCCGCGATCCTGCGCAGCGCCTCGCCGAGGTTCGTGCAGCCGCAGACGAACGGGACGGTGAACTGCCACTTGTCGACATGGTGCTCGAGGTCGGCGGGCGTAAGCACCTCCGACTCGTCGATGTAGTCGATCTCGAGCGCCTCCAGGATCTGCGCCTCGGCGAAGTGGCCGATGCGGCATTTCGCCATGACGGGAATCGTCACGGCCTCCTGGATCTCGCTGATCTTCTCCGGGTCGGACATGCGTGCGACCCCGCCATCGCGGCGGATGTCGGCCGGCACGCGCTCGAGCGCCATGACGGCGCACGCTCCTGCGTCCTCGGCGATCTTCGCCTGCTCGGCATCGACGACGTCCATGATCACGCCGCCCTTGAGCATCTCGGCGAGCCCGCTCTTGACCCGCATCGTTCCGTACTCCGCCATCGCGGTGAGTGTAGTGGTAGAAGGCAGTCGTGGAGCCTTGGTCACGCCGGCCGCTTGGACGCTTCGACGACCTCGAGATCGAGAGCGATGTCCTCCGCGAAAACCCGCTCGGCGATCCACATGTTCGGCCGCTCTGGGTCTACGTCCCGCCCGCCTACGACGCCGAGTCCGACCGGCGCTTCCCCTCGATCTATCTGATCCAGGGCATGACCGGCCAGGTCGACATGTGGCAGAACCGCACGGCCTTCCGCCCGAAGGTGCCTGAGCTGATCGACCGGCTGTTCGCGGAGGAAGGTTGCCCGCCGGCACTCGTCGTCGCGGTCGACTGCTGGACGTCGTACGGCGGCTCGCAGTTCATCGACTCGCCGGGAACCGGCCGGTACTGCGAGTACCTGTGCGACGAGGTCGTCGCCTTCGTCGACTCCCGCTACCGGACACTCCCCGAGGCGGGTCACCGTGGCGTCACCGGCAAGTCGAGCGGCGGCTACGGCGCGATGGTCGTGCCGATGCTGCGGCCAGAGGTCTTCGGCGGGCTGGCGACCCACTCAGGCGACGCGCTCTTCGAGCTCTGTTACCTGCCGGAGTTCCGCGAGGCCGCGCGGGCGCTGCGCGACGAGTACGACGGCTCGTACGAGCGTTTCTGGGAGGACTTCCGCTCACGCCCAGCGTTCACAAAGCAGTCCGACTTCCCGCTGATCAACGAGTGGGCGATGGCGGCGTGCTACTCGGCCAACGAGGACGGCTCGATCGAGCTCCCATTCGACACCGACACCGGGATGCTGCGCGAGGACGTGTGGCAGCGCTGGCTGGCGTGGGATCCGGTGCGCATGGCGCGCGGCCACGCCGATGCCCTCCGCAGCCTGCGCGCGATCTACATCGACGCCGGCAAGCGCGACGAATTCTTCCTCGACCTCGGCGCCGACGCCTTCCGGCGGGAGCTCGAGGCACTGGGGATCACTGACGTCTTCTTCGAGCTCTTCGACGCGAAACACGGCGGGATCGAGTACCGCTACCCGCTCGCGATCCGCTACCTCGCCGAACGCCTCCAGTAGGCTCGCGCCCCGGGTGAGAGGACACTGGCCCAACCCACGCCTCTGTCGCCTGATTGGCAGCTCCTAAGTAGGTCTAGGCGATTGCGTGAGCCCTGCGCGCGCATCGCGGCCTTGACATTGGCTTCGCCGTGCTGTGTCACTGCGATGGGCGCCCGATCAGAGGATCCCCGGCCCCGGCGATCCCTGGGCGCATCAGGTCGCCTCTGACGCGGCTTGCAGCGGCGGAGGATCCGTCGGCAAGAGGGGGTCGGGTATCCGGTTTCCGAGTCGAAGGAAGCCGGCTCCCGTCAGCGCCAGCGCCAGCGCGCCGCCCCACCAGATGGTGTCGGGTGACGTTCCGAGCAGCACGCCGCCGACCGCCTGGCCGAGAGCCACGCCGACCAGGAAGCTGATCTGGTAGAGGGACATGTAGCGGCCGAGAAGATGCGGCGGCGCGATTTCCGCGACCAGCGGGCCGAGCACGATGAACTGGCCACACTCAGCGACCGCGATCAGTATCGCCACCCCGGCCAAGACGGCGGTAGCGGCGAGCGTCGAGTGCGTGAGCGTTGCGAGCAGAACCGTGAGCAGGCCGACTGCGAATGTGGCGCTGGTGGCGAACAAAGCGTGAGTGCGGCGCATCCGCGCCACCACCCGTGTCGCCGGTATCTGCGCTACGACGATGAAGAACGTGTTGATGAAGACGACGACACCGATCCCGACGGGCCCGACAGGTGTGTGCGCCGCCGCAAACGGCGAAAGGATGAAGGAGAAGAACGCGCCGCCGATCATCACAAGCGCGAGGTTGCCCGCGATCAAGGCCAGCAGGAGCCGATCCCGAGCAACAGCTCGGAAACCCCGTGTGCCCTCGCTCGGCGACTGAGCATCGGCGAGGCCATGATCCGGGATCCAGACGAGCACAACCAGCGCGAAGACGACGAACGTGACCGCGTCGAAGAGGTAGAGGCCCTGGAACGCCTGGAGGTGATGATGAGTGGCCGCGACGATGAAGCCCGCAACCGTCGCGCCGAGGCCGAGACCGAAGTTGCCTGCGACTCGTCGGAGCGCTGTCGATGCGGCGCGCTGCTCCGCCGGGACCAGGGTCAAGGTCAGGACTTGGCCGGCAATTCCCACAAGTCCAAAACCGGCACCGCCGACGGCCGAGCAGACGAAGCCTTGCCAAGGGCGGTCGACAAACGCCAACCCCCCGTAGCCGAGTCCATTCAAGACATTGCCCGCGATCAGGATCCGTTTCGCACTGAAGCGATCGAGGAGCGCACCCGAAGGGAGCGTTACCGCTGCGGCCGTGCCCATGACCGTCGCCAGCACCAACCCCGCGGTCGCCGTCGAGAAGCCGCGGACCGCGTGCAGGTAGATAATCTCGAAGGGAAGGAGCAGCCCGGTCCCGAAGTAGTTGAGCGCGTCCCCGCCCTGCAGAACGAGGACAGGCCTCGGTAGGCCCGTACGCCAAGGCGCCAACACACGTGCGAGCGCGCTGCTCACTCTGTTGAGCGACCCGCCGCTCCACGACGGCGAGCGAGGCGCTCGAGCTCCTCGCGGCAGGCGCTCAGCCGCAGCTTGATCGCCGTCCGCACGGGCTGGGGCGGCCGGATGTGGGCCTCCCGGGCCTGGCGGTAACGATCGGCATCGCGCTGGAAGCGGGCCGTCCGCTCGAGCACTATCTGATGAATCAGCTCGGGGTACATCGGAGGTCAAAGACACCGCGATGCCGCGAAACGGACCGCGGTCCGTTTACGGCGGACCTGGTGTCATTAACGCGATGACCGTCGATCTCGAGTTGGCCAAGGGAGGTGACGAGCGCGCGTTCGCGACGCTGGTCGAACCGTTCCGACGCGAACTCCAGTTGCATTGCTACCGGCTACTCGGCTCCGTGCAGGACGCTGAGGATCTCGTCCAGGAAACACTGCTCGCCGCCTGGCGCGGGCTCAACGGCTTCGAGGAGCGGGCCTCGCTGCGCTCCTGGCTCTACAGGATCGCAACCCACCGGAGTCTCAACGCAATTCGCGAACGCGGGCGCCGCCCCGCCACGGAGAACACCATGAGACCGTCAAGAACCCGCCGCGCCGTCGAGCCCAGCTGGCTCGAGCCCTACGCGGACGGCGCACTTCCGGATCCCGCTCCCGGACCTGAAGCACGCTATGAGCAGCGCGAAGCGATCCAGCTCTCGTTCATCGTCGCGCTGCAGCAGCTGCCTGCGAAGCAGCGCGCAGCGCTCGTGCTGCGTGACGTGCTCGGCTTCCCCACCGACGAAGCCGCCTCGATCCTCGAGACCACGCCGCAGTCGGTCAAAGCCGCGCTCCAACGAGCACGCGCAACACTCGACTCGTACACCATCGAACGCGAGCAGGCGCCGCTTCCCGACTCGCCGACCGAACGGAACCTTCTCGCCACTTTCAGCGACGCCGTCGAAGCCGGCGACACGGCGCGCCTCCTAACTCTGCTGAGCTCCGATCCTCGTGTGACCATGCCGCCGAGCCCGGGCGAGCTCCTCGGACACGAAGCAATCGGCGTGTACCTCGACCACGGCGCGGAGGTCCGTGGCGCCCCGCTTCAGGTACGCCCGACACGCGCCAACGGCCAGCCGGCCTTCGGCTGCTACCTGCGCTCGCAGCCCTGGGGCATGATGGTGCTCACCTTGAGCGGAAGCAAGGTCGACGAGATCACCTTCTTCATCGACCCAGCGCTGCCCGGCCGCTTCGGTCTTCCCGAACACATCTAGCCGACAAGATGGTTCGACCCCAAATGGAAGCCGCCGTTCAGGGGTCGTTCCTGAACACTGGCCCAGCGAGAGGGCTCGACCTTGGGTGCTTACACGAGCAAGTCGTAGGCCCGAACGCGGTCGCGACCGAGTGCCACGCAGGCGGTTAGGCGATGCATACCGTTAAGGACCACGAGCGTCTCTCCCACGACCCGGCCAACGACGGGCAGGAATCTGTCGCTCTGCTTGAAGGCTGGAAATCCTAGGAACAGCACTGGGCAGCTCAGGGTCATTGGACTGCAGTTAGGCGGTCGCAAGTAGCACATGGGCTTCCTGCGGAAAGGAAAGTCCGCGCTCATCGGTGTACGGCGCAAGCGCCGCCCCGACGTCTGCGCTCACGGCATCAACAACTTGCTTCGCACGGGCTTCGGTTAGTCCGTTCAGTGCAGAAGCGAGCGGACTCGCGCTGAGCTGGATCCGCACCCAATCCGTGGCCGAGGGGAACCGAAGTGTCTTGGCCACGGTCGTGATCCGGATCTCGCGGAAGCCGGCATCCCCGACGAGGCGGCGTAGCGTTGTCGTTTCGGCGAGCGAATGCTCGCTCCGCTTCGGCCGGGAGGCGTCACTGTCGAGATGACGGTCGAGGGAGTCCGCAAGTGCGAGCGCCGCGGGGCTTCGCTCAATAGACGAGTACACGCTCAGTCCAAGGCGGCCGCCAGCGACGAGCGCCCGGTGCATCTGGCGCAAAGCAACGCTTGCGTCCGGGAAGAACTGAAGCCCGAGCTGGCAGAGGACAGCGTCGAAGTCGCCGTCGTTGAACGGCAGCTCCGACGCGCTTGCTTCTCGCCACTCGATCGACACGCCCGTGGGCGGGGCGAGGTCGCGTGCGACGGCGAGCATCCCGGGATTCAGGTCGATTGCCGCAACGTGTCCGTTCGCGCCGACCTGCTCCGCGGCCGCGCGCGCGACGACCCCCGTGCCGCAGGCGACGTCCAGCACCCGTTCTCCCGGCCGCAGTTGGATCCGTGTGACGAGATCGATCGCCCAGTGAGCCGTCACTCCGGGCACGAGATAGCGCTGGTACAGCTCGGGAGCCGAGCCGTCAAGCTGCCATTGCTCACGCCGATCCACTGGCGCCTCAGCTTAAGCGAGTCGCCACCAATCCCTCGCTGACGATTGGATAATGACCGCGTCGTGTTGAGCGTTTACGAAGCTGCCAGAGGCGGCGACGGACTGGTTCGTCTGGCCGAGGCATGGCATGCCAGAGTGATGGCCGACGAGGTCGTCAGCCACGCGTTCAGCCATGGTTTCCACCCTGAGCACAGCGAGCGGCTCGCCGCTTACTGGGCCGAGGCGCTCGGTGGCCCGCAGATCTATACGGAGCGGTACGGCGACGAAACAGCGGTCGTGCGCATGCACAGTGGGAACGGCCCGCACGAGGAAATGGACGAGCGTGCAATCGCCTGCTTCGACCAGGCCCTGGACGATGTCGGGCTCGGCGACGAGCCGGTGCGGCGGGTACTCCACGACTACTTCGCCTGGGCGACCAGGACGACCATGTCGGCTTACCACCAGTCCGCCGACGACGTACCGCAAGGCCTGAACATCCCGCGCTGGTCGTGGGACGGCCTTCAACGCTGACCGACGCCGGCAGGCGAACCCGCTCAAGCGCCGCACCGCACAAGCCGATTAGACGCAGTGCCATGAGCGACGACCGCTCACAACTCGGCTTCTTGATCTCGGCACTCGGCGCGGCTGTGCTCGCCGTCTCCGTGTTCCTGCCCTGGTACGGGGTCAGCATCACCGCTGCCGGGGCCGCCTCAGCCCAGCAGCAGCTCACCACGGTGGCCCAGCAGTACGGGAACACCACCCTCCAGGCGGGAGCGAGCCGGCTGGGCGCGGAGTTCAACTCGCTCGCCGGACATCAGCTGACCACCGTGAGCGCACACGAGGCACTCAAGGACATCAGCGTGATCCTTCTTCTACTCGCCGGAGTCTCGCTCCTGGCAGCGCTCTTGCGGCTCGCAGACATCGGCGGCCTGCTCGACGCCGGCGGCGGCAGCATCGCTCTGGCCGGCGGCGTGGCGGCGCTGTTCGTGCTCTACCGGATGCTCAACCCGCCGGGCGCACAGACGGAGCTCGTATCGCTGTCCCTGAATTGGGGAATCTGGCTCGCGCTCCTGAGCACGGCGGCAATCGTCGGCGGGGGCTTCCTCGCGGCTTCGAACCAGGGTCGGCGGCACCCGGCCGGCGGCTACGAGTCACAGATCTAACTGATCGAGTCTTCCGCCATACTCCCCGTATGGCAACCAGAGCTGACTTCACCGACGAGGAGTGGAAGGCGATGCAGGAGGGGATCGCGGGGGCGGGTATGTATGTCGCGCTCGTCGACCGCGGTTTCTTTGACAGCTTCAAAGAGGCCAACGCGCTCGCCCACCATCTGAAAGAAGCACACGAGCACAACGACAGCGTTCTCCTTCGCGACCTGGCAACCGGGCACGACCGGCCGTTCGGGATGACGTCCTCGCCGGACGAGGTCGAGCAGAGCACGGTCTCGACGCTCCAGCAGGCAGTCACGGTGCTGGAGGCAAAGGCGCCCGAGGACCTACCCGCCTACCGGCAGCTCGTCATCGAGGTCGCCGAGTCGGTGGCGGAGGCCGCCAAGGGAGTCTCACCGCAGGAGAACCAGGCGCTCGATCGGATCCGCGCAGCTCTCGGCTCGAGCGGCTAGGTCAGCGTCGCGCGCGCCGGCGCTTGCTGCCGTTCCATAGCAGCCAACTCGCTGCGAACCAGAGAAGCGGAAAGACGAGAAGCGCGGCGAGGCTTGGGGCATTCGCCGCCAGCCAGGCGACGAACGCGACCAGCATGCCGATGCTCCAGAAGACCCAGAGGGCGGCGGTGCCCGCGAGAATCGCCGCATTCCGCAGGGTCCGGACCGGCGACCGCAACGCCTCTCGTACAGCCTCCGAGTCGGCCCCGCGCCACGCCCCGGGCAGCTCGCTAAGAGCCGAGCGGAGCTGACCGGCGTCCCTCGCGCGAAGCGCCGTCTCCAATCGCTGCGCGAGCTCATCCGTCGAGATTCGACCTTCGCGGTAATGGCGCTGGAGCTCGTTTGCAGCACGATCGCGCTCGTAGTCTCCGACCAGCACGGGCATGGGCCGATGGTACCCCGAGGCGACTCAACTCAGGGCGGCCCCGGCTGACTGCCGCAGCTGGAACCATGCGTGACGATGGCGACAGTTAGGCAGGTCTTCGCCATCGGCTGGGCGGCGTTCTGGCTGTACTGGCTGGTGGCGGCCTTCTCCAGGAAGAAAGGCCGCATCCAGTGGTCGCGCGAGTTCCGGATCAGGCTCGTGATCATCCCCGTTGCGATCCTTCTGGCCCGCCTCGGCGCGTTCCGAAGCCATCGCGCCAACACCGATCCGTGGCTGGCTGCAATCGGGCTCGTGCTCTTCGGGCTCGGCCTGGGCTTCGCGATCTGGGCGCGGGTCCACATCGGACGCAACTGGGGCGGTCCGATGACGCGCAAGGATGAGCCCGAACTCGTGACCAGCGGCCCATACCGGCTCGTGCGGCACCCGATCTACTCCGGCATCCTCGTCGCGGGCCTCGGTACCGCCCTGGCGCTGAGCTGGCTGTGGCTGCCCATCTTCGGTCTGGCCGGCATCTATTTCATCTACAGCGCGACCGTCGAGGAGCGCTACCTGAGCGAGCAGTTCCCGGACAGCTACCCGGCGTACAAACGCTCGACGAAGATGCTCGTGCCCTTCGTTTTCTGACTGTGACAGTCGCAGCCGCGGCGACGTACTAACGTCAAGGATGAAGCGCTTTCTCCTCCCGGCGAGCGCGCTCGTCCTCGTCGTCACAGCCTGCGGCGCCGGTGCGAAGCCGGCGCCGCGGGTGACGGAGATCAGAGCAATGGTGCCGACTGTTCGCGCGCTCGTCGTTCAGCGCGAGCGCGCCGCGCTCCGCGAGGCGAGAAAGTTGGAGCGAGAGTTCGTGCCGCCGCCGGGAGCACGTCGCGACCCGGCGAGGCGCGACCACGGCGGGATCCTCCACCGCTCCGGGCGACGCCCGGTCTGGGAGAACGTCGAGGCCCTCCGCTTCTGGCGAGTGCACGAGCCGCTTCGGTCCGTTGTGCGCTTCCTGAAGGCGCACGATCCTCGCGGCTTCGGACTCCTGGATTCGAGCTACGGGATTCAGCGGCCGCAATACGCGCGCTACCTGATGCGGACCCTCGCGTCGCCTGCAAGCCACGTCCGGGAGGCGAGTCGCTACCTCGACGAGACCATCGCCGCGCTTCCCGGCCGCACCGTCATCCGCGTCGAGGCAAGAGTCGCCTGGATCTACCCGAGATCACCGAAGGAGAAGGTGCCTTCGGCGACCCGCAAGATCGTCGTGCGCGCGCCGAAGGTCTCGCTGACCGTGACGAATCCGGCGAAGGTCGCACAGATCGTCGACTGGTTCGACACCCTTGGAGTCTTACCGCCGGAGGGCATGGCCGTTTGTGCGGCTGTCGGGCGGCCCGACATCACGCTCTCCTTCCGCGGCGCCGGCGGCACCGTACTCGCCCACGCGCGTGTGCCGGCCCCCTCGGCAGGCGTCTGCGACCCGATCCGGTTCAGGGTCGGAAGCAGGACGAAAAAGCCGCTCATCGACGATGCCTTGAACGAGAGCTTCGCCCGACGCCTGGAGCGGCTCCTCGGCATCCACATCCCGAGCCGTCCTCGACTCACCCCAAAGGGGTAACCGTCTGCCGTAGGTTCCGGCAGGTTCGACAAGAAACTCCTGTCCGTCTCTTGCCGTTCCCTGCCTTGCGGCTCCCTTATCGCCGCGGCTCCCTCTGCCGACAGACAACGCAGAGGAATTGCCGTCAGCAATCAGGGGGTTACGACGATGGGACGCACACCTCGGGTTTTGGTCATCGACGACGATCGGCTGCTGTGTGAGCTGATTCGGACGACGTTCGAGCTGGAGGGGTTCGACGTGGCAACCGCCTACGACGTGATCGAGGCCGAGCGCGCGCTCGTCGAGTCGCGTCCCGACGCGATCCTCCTCGACATCGGGCTTCCCGGGATCGACGGAATTTTCTACCTCGAGCGTCTACGCGAGACCCCGCAGACGAGCAAGATCCCGATCGTCGCGATCAGCGGGTCGGACGAGGCAGGACGCACCGCGCGGGCCGTGGGGGCGGAGTCATTCCTGCGCAAACCGTTCAGCCCGCTCGAGCTGATCGCGCTCATCACGCCGCTGATCGCGCAGGTCGGCGACAGCGAGACCGACGGCAGCAGAGACGTCGTCGACGCCGCCGACCTGAACCGTCTGATCGAGATCGGCCGTCGCCAGCACCAGCTCCTGACCGAGGCCTACGCGCAGACGGTCGCGGTGCTTGCGTCGGCGCTCGAGTCGCGGGACTTCGGCACGAGCCGACATTCACGCCGCGTCACCTCGTACGCGACGAGGCTCACGCTCGAGGTCGCACCGTCGCTGCTCGACGACCCCAGCCTCGAGTGGGGCTTTCTCTTGCACGACGTCGGGAAGATCGGCATTCCCGACGGGATCCTCCTCAAGCCCGGCCGCCTGACCGGAGCCGAGCGCCGGAGGATGGAGGAGCACGCCGAGCTCGGCGAGCGGCTACTCGCCCACGTTCCGCTCCTCAACCAGGAAGGCGCGCGCGTCATCCGCTCCCACCACGAGCGGTGGGACGGAAACGGGTACCCGGACCGGCTCTCCGCGGAGAGCATCCCGCTGGCCGCGCGGATCTTCGCCCTCGTCGACTCGCTCGACGCGATGACCGACCAGCGCCCGTATCGCGCTCCGGTCAGCTGGGAGGCCGCAGCCGAGGAGATCCGCCGCTGTCGCGGCTCGCACTTCGACCCGGACATCGTCGACGGGTTCGAAGCCTGCGAGCCGGACCTCTACCGCCTCCACCTGGAGGAGTTGGCAGCAGCCTGACGGACGCTGCGAGGGGGGCGGCCGTCACGACCGCCCCCCTCGTGTCACGTACTCAGTGGTTGACCCGCTCAGGGCGTGCCAGTGCAAAGCCGCCGCCCGAGTGCGTCAGACGGTGCCTCAGCCCAGTCGTGTTCACACAACTCGTATCGACGATCTGCAGGTAGCCCTGCGTGGTTGTCCCATCGATGTCGAGCGCCGGCCTGAAGACGAAGTTCGTTCCATCCGCGGAGTAGTGGTATCCGAACGTAGGCACGGCGTTGTGGATGTCGCCGAACTCGCTCACCGGCAGGGCACCGGCGGTCGGGCTGACGAGGCAGGTCGCGATGAACCCGACGGCGGAATTCGCTTCGGACTTCACTGTCTTCAGGCTCTTGCTCAGCGCCGTCACCTTCTTCTGCAACGCGAGGAACTGCTTCTCTGTCGGCCCTGTCGACTGGTGACTCGCCGGTGAGGCGGCTACATACATGGCCGCAGCAACAACCGCGACCCCCACGAGCATCAAGAAACGCTTCATCGTCCCTCCAAGTTGGCCCCCGCCACATGCGTGGGAATGCCCGGGACTCAACATCGCTGTCGCAGCCGTGTCAAATCGGCCGCGTAGACCGGGCCTTCGCCCAGCCTCGAAGGCGATGCTGGGCGAGGAGCTGCGCCGCCTGATCACCTGGAGCGAGCGTCATCGCCGGCTCCTCGCGCGCGTGATCATCGCCGTCTGTCTCTCGGTGATCGTGGACGCCGTGGGCACGATCTTGATCTGGTCGTTCGAGAGCGGCCTGCACGGCTTCGCCTCGTTCTTCCTGAGCGGCGACCAGAGTCCGGGCTAGTCCACCCTGTTTGACAACCCGGCGCCGCGAGGCGAGGATCACGCAGACGGCTGACTACTTCGTCATCCCTGCACCAGTCCCGTGCAGCGTCGCGGTGTTCACGTGTCCGTGCGGCGCACAGGCGATGGAGTACGACCTGGAGCGCCCCCTCCCCGCAGGTTGGTCGTCGACCGAGGACGGCTCGACTCTGTGCCCGCGCTGCTCTGCTGCGGCGGCCGAGCGGTCCGCTGCGCCACCACAGTGAGCAGAAATGCCGCGGCTGTTTCGTGCTACGAGGCGGGAAGCCCGACGGGACAGGCGACTCCGGTGCCGCCGAGACCGCAATAGCCGTTCGGGTTCTTCGCGAGGTACTGCTGGTGGTACCGCTCGGCGTAGTAGAACGGCCCCGCTTCCGCGATCTCCGTCGTGATCTCCCCGTAGCCGGCGCGCGCGAGCTCCGCCTGAAACATCTCGCGCGAGGACTCCGCCGCCGCCCGCTGCGCGTCGCCCGCCCAGTACACGGCCGAGCGGTACTGCGTGCCGACGTCGTTTCCCTGCCGCGACCCCTGGGTGGGGTCGTGGTTCTCCCAGAACAGCCGGAGGACGCCCTCCACCGTCAGGACGGCCGGGTCGAAGACGACGAGCACAGCCTCGGTGTGACCCGTGCGGCCGCTACAGACCTCTTCGTAGGTGGGATTCGGCGTGTAGCCGCCCGCGTATCCGACCGCCGTCGTGTAGACGCCGTCGGCCTGCCAGAACACGCGCTCGGCGCCCCAGAAGCAGCCCATCCCGACCACGAGCTGCTCCATGCCTTCCGGGAACGGCGGCTGGAGTGGGGTCCCGAGCACGTCGTGACGCTCGGGGACTTGCATCGCCTCGTCGCGCCCGGGCAGCGCATCCTCGGGCGACACCATTTCGGTCTTCTTCGTGAAAAGGAACATGTCCACAGCTTAGGCGGCGGGGTCATCCTCACCGAGCTCCTCGGCGAGCGAGCCGCCGAGCTCCCGCTCGGCGCGCGCGAGGAGCGCGTCTTCCTTCCGCTTCGTCCAGACGATGAACGCGATGACGAGGGCGGCCCCTACGACGCCGAAGGCGATGTCGATCGTCGTGCTCAGCCTCTTGACCGCGCTGCCGAATACGTAGTACGTGACGCCGAAGAGCGTCGCCCAGACGATCGCGCCCGCGGCGTTGAAGACGAGGAAGCGCCCCCACGCCATCTTGTTCGTCCCTGCGAGGAACGCGGCCCACGTCCGGAGGACCGAGACGAATCGACCCCAGAAGACGACCTTGCCACCGTGGCGGCGGAAGAGCCAGACCCCGATCTTGAGCCGGCCCTCGTGCAGGCCGATCCTGTGGCCGTACCGGAGCAGCACCTTGGCGCCGCCGTAGCGTCCGATCGAGAAGCCGATGTTGTCCCCGATGATCGCGCCGGCGATCGCAGCCACGATCACCCATTCGATCTCGAGGTTGTGCGTCGACCCGGCGTAGAGCGCAGCGCCGATGAGGGCCGTCTCTCCCGGCACGGGCACACCGATGCTCTCGATCATCACGAGCAGGAAGACGACGAGGTAGCCGTAGGACTCGAGCCACTGGTCGATGGTGTGCGTGGAGAGGAAGAAGCCGAGCGTCACCGGTACATCCTCACCTGAACCTCACCCGCGGCCGGTACGTTCCAGCGAATGATCGAGGCGCGGGGTCTCACAAAGGACTACGGCAAGAAGAGAGCCGTCGACGGGCTCAGCTTCACGGTGCAGCCGGGTGTCGTCACGGGGTTCCTCGGCCCGAACGGCTCCGGCAAGTCGACGACGATGCGCCTCATCCTCGGCCTCGACGCGCCGACCGACGGAGACGTCACGGTCAACGGCCGCCACTACCGCGAGCACGCCGCGCCGCTGCACGAAGTCGGCGCTCTGCTCGAAGCGCGCTCCGTCCACACCGGGCGGTCGGCGTACAACCATCTGTTTGCGCTTGCCCAGACGCACGGGATTCCGAAGCGCAGGGTCCTGGAACTCATCGACCTCGTCGGCCTGCACGAAGTGGCGCGCAAGCGCAGCGGCCAGTTCTCGCTCGGCATGGGCCAGCGGCTCGGCATCGCCCAAGCGTTGCTCGGCGACCCGAAGACGGTGATGCTCGACGAGCCGGGCAACGGCCTCGATCCGGAGGGCATCCACTGGGTGCGCAACCTCCTCAAAGGACTCGCAGCCGAGGGCCGAACCGTCTTCGTCTCGTCTCACCTCATGAGCGAGATGGCGCTCACTGCCGACCACCTGATCGTGATCGGTCGCGGCAAGCTGATCGCCGACACCAGCGTCGACGACTTCGTCTCGCGCGCCTCGCAGAAAGTCGTGGTCGTTCGCTCTCCGGAACTCGAGCGGCTGCGCACCGAGCTCCGCGGACCGGGTATCACGTTCGCGGATGCCGAGCGCGGAGCGCTCGAGGTGCACGGGCTGACGGCAGAACAGGTCGGCGACGCGGCAGCCGGGGCCGGCATCACCCTCCACGAACTGACGCCGCAGCAGGCGTCGCTCGAGGAGGCGTTCATGAACCTGACCCAAGACGAGCTCGAGTTCGCGGCCGAGATCGAGGAGGCCGCCGCGTGAGCGCGATCTCCCCCAACGTACGCCTACCGCGCCTCGACGTCACCGGCCGCGTGGCGTTCCACCGCGTCCTGCTCTCGGAGTGGACGAAGCTCCGCTCGGTGCGCTCGACGAAATGGTCACTCGGAGCCGGCTTCCTGCTCACCATTGCCTTCCCGGTGATCTTTGCCTTCGCCACCCGCTCGCACTGGGGCTCGATGTCCCCCTCCGACCGCGCGGGACGCCACCCACTCGACATCGCGCTCGCCGGAGTGAACGTCGCCCAGCTCGCGATCGCGGTCCTCGGGGTGCTCCTGATCAGCGCTGAATACTCGACCGGCTCGATCCGCTCGACCTTCACGGCCGTACCGAAGCGGCTGCCCGTCCTCTGGGCGAAGCTCCTCGACTACGCAGTCGTCTCGTTCGCCCTCGTGCTGCCCGCCGTGCTCGTGAGCTTCTTCGCGACCCAGGCAATCCTCACGAGCATTCCGCAGCTCCAGATCTCGTTCTCGCAGCCGGGCGTCGCCCGCGCGGTGATCTGCGGCGCCGTCTACGTGATGCTCGTGGGGATCTTCGCGCTCGCGATCGGAGCAATCGTGCGGAATACGGCGGGAGGCATCGCAGCGTTCGCCGCGATCTTCTTCGTGTTGCCTCCGTTGATGTTCACGCTGCCGACGAGCTGGAACAACGCGATCAGCCAGTACCTGCCGAGCGAGGCGGGACGACAGATCTTTGCTCTCGATCACGCCCCGCACACGCTGACTCCACTTACTGGAGGGCTTGTCTTCGCCGCGTACTGCGGCGCAGCGATCCTCATCGCAGCTGTCCTGCTGGTCCTTCGGGACGTGTGACATCGCGCAGGCGCATGCGCCTGCCACCATGCGGGTGTGAGCGCCGAGGAATCGCGGACGAAACGTGTCCTCACCGATGCTGCGGCCATGGGCTCCGCGGCGGCGGGTGCCTCCGCACGGCGTCTCACGGTCGCGCTCGGCGGCGCGGAACGCACCCGCGTCATCATCGTCCTCGCCGCAATCCTCGGGCTGAGCGGCGCCGATGCCGCGACGGTCGGTGCGTCGGCGAGCGAGCTCCGCTCCGGCCTGCACATCACGAACACCGACATCGGGCTGCTGGTGGCGGTCAGCTCCCTCGTCGGAGCCTTCGCGTCACTGCCGTTTGGCGTCCTGGCCGACCGGGTGACGCGAACGCGGATCCTCGGCCTCACGATCGTCACCTGGGGAGCCGCGATGCTGTGGAGTGCCACCGCGTCGAACTTCACGGAGCTCCTGTGGACGCGGCTCTTCCTCGGCGCCGTCACCGCCTCGGCCGGCCCGATGGTCGCCTCGCTCGTCGGTGACTGGTTCGGGAGCTGGGAGCGCGGCCGGATCTACGGCGTCATTCTCGCCGGCGAGTACGTCGGAGCCGGCATCGGCTTCGCCGTGACCGGCAACGTAGCCGCGCTGTCGTGGCGTGCAGCTTTCGTCATCCTCGCGCTGCCGGCGTTTGTGCTCGCTCTCGTCGTGTGGCGCTTGCGTGAGCCCGAGCGCGGAGGCAAGGGAGTGCTCGCTTCCGACAAGGGTCCTCCCCCACCCGAGGTGCTGGCCCAGGCTGACGAAGGCTCTCAGACGACTGACGCGCAGCGCCTGGCCCAGGAGCGCGGCCTCGTGCCGGAGCCCGATCTCGTGGTCGACCCCGGCACGGCACGGCGAATGAACCTCTTCCGCGCCACCCGTTACGTCCTGCGCGTACGCACGAACGTGATCCTCATCGCCGCGAGCGTGTGCGGTTATTACTTCCTCGCAGGCCTGCAGACGTTCGGCCTGGAGTTCTCGAAGGAGCAGTACGGGATCGACCAGGCGCTCGCCAGCTCTCTCCTGCTCGTGGTCGGCATCGGATCCCTCGCCGGCGTTCTGGCCGGCGGCTGGCTAGGCGACGTACTGCTGAAACGGGGCCTCCTGAGCGCGCGTATCTGGACACCCGCCGTCGCCGCGGCGGCCACGGCGCTTCTGTTCATCCCGGCGCTCCTCACGCGAGGCGCAGGGACCGCCGTGCCCTACCTCGTTGCCGCGGCGTTCTTCCTCGGCGCGCAGAACCCACCCCTCGATGCGGCGCGACTCGACATCATGCCGCCGCTCCTCTGGGGACGCGCCGAGGCCGTGCGAACGATGTTGCGCTCGCTGGCGATGGCGCTCGCGCCGCTTCTCTTCGGCGCGGTCTCGGACCATGTCTTCGGCGGCGGGCGTTCGGGCCTCCAGTGGACGTTCATCATCATGATCCTGCCGCTCGGCGCGAGTTCGTGGCTCCTGTTCAAGGGTCTGCGAACGTATCCGGGCGACGTCGCCACCGCTGCGGCGAGCGCAGACGACGCGCCCGGCTACCCTCAACCCAAGGATCACTGGGGCCTTTGATGAGTACCGGCGACGCATTTCTCGTTCTTTCCGCGTTTCTCGCGAGCGGCGTCGAGTTCGTGGAGGCACTGACGATCGTCCTCGCCGCCGGGCTCGCGCGCGGGTGGCGCTCCTCTCTCGCAGGACTCGGCGCGGCGACGATCGTGCTCGCGGTCCTGGTCGCTGCTCTCGGCCCGGCGCTCACGGCCATCCCGCTCAACGCGCTCCGCATCGTGGTGGGCGCGCTCCTGCTGGTGTTCGGTTTGCAGTGGCTGCGCAAGGCGATTCTCCGTGCGAGCGGTTACAAGGCACTTCACGACGAAGATGCGATCTTCGCGCGGGAGATCGCAGAGGCCGAAGGCGCGGCCCACGTCGAACGCGCCGGGGTCGACTGGTACGGCTTCACCCTCGCCTTCAAAGGGGTGCTGCTCGAAGGGCTAGAGGTCGTGTTCATCGTTCTCACCTTCGGGAGCGCGCAGGGCTCGATCTGGCTCGCGGCGGCCGGCGCCGCCGCTGCGCTCGTGCTCGTCGCGGGAGTCGGCATCGCCGTACGCGCACCGCTCGCCCGGGTCCCCGAGAACGCAATGAAGTTCGCGGTCGGCGTGATGCTCACCACCTTCGGCATCTTCTGGTCGGTGGAGGGCGCAGGCGCGGACTGGCCCGGCGGCGACGCAGCGCTCCTTGGCGTGCTCGGTTTCGTCGTCCTCTTCTCGTTCCTGCTCGTTCGACTGTTGCGGCGCGAGCGAACCCATCTCCGGACCGCGGAGGTGCAGGCATGAAGTGGCTAAGCCGTTTCGGTCGCTTCTGGTGGGAGTTCGTGATCGGCGACGACTGGCTCGTGGCGGTGCTCGTCGTAATCGGGATCGGCGCAACTGCCGTCCTCGCTGCGGCCGGGGTTGCCGCGTGGTGGCTGCTGCCGCTCGCGGTTCCCTTCGTCCTATGGCTCTCGCTGCGGCGAGCGATACGCTCGGCCTGACCCTGCACGGGCCCGTAGCTCAGCTGGTTAGAGCAGCGGACTCATAATCCGGGCGACCTGCCTGCGCCCTAGTGCACCGAGGCGAAAGTGGCTGCAACTACGCCGGTCGAATGCTGCAACGAGTTACATCGAGAGGCAGTCGACGGAGACGTCCCGGTACGCGCGCCGTACGCGCGGCTGGGTCAAGGTCGCACCCTGTCCGCACACCACCTAGATGATCCCCACTCGACGCCGTTTGGCGCTCAGATGCGCGTTCCGTGAGAGGACGCTGGCCCAGCCGAGCGCCGTCGTCTGCTATGCCGCCTCGACGTTGGGCAGCCCCAGAAACGGAGACGCGGCTCTCATCAACCTGCCCGATACTTCGACTGTGATCGACCAGCTTCGCGCCGCAGCCGAGGCGATGAATCGCGGCGCTCCCGAGCCGTTCCTGTCTCTCTTCGCAGAGGACGCCGAGTGGCGGCCCATCGCGCGGCCACCTCTGGTTGAAGCACACACCCTCCTGACGCGGGCCTAACGGGGCCCGTGAGGTCTCGAAGGCACGCGCCGGCTGGACGATCGACAATCTGACCTGCGCCCGTGTCGGCGACGACAAGGTCGTCGGGACCGCGCAACTGAGGGATGACGACGGAAAACTACGGGGAAGGAATCCAGTGGTCATCACCTTCCGGGACGGGAAGATCGTGGACATGCAGGGCTGCGCTACACGAGGCGAAGCCGAGCAGTTCGCCCGACGACACTGACGTAGGTCGGTCCTACGCCGCCTCGACACGTCTCCGACCGGATTCTCGAGCGACAGCGGCGTCTGGGAGGTGGAGAAGAGTCCGAATTCGGGCACTTCATCGAGGACAAGAAGGCACCACTTCCTGACGAGGCCGCCGATACGTCGTTCCGCGACCAGGCGTTGACGAAGTGCCTCGAGTCGCTCAGCGCTCGTGAGCGGCGCGTGCTCGAGATGCGTTTCGGGCTGAACGGCGAGCCGCCCCGCTCGCTCGACGAGATCGGTCGCGCGTTCAACCTCAGCCGCGAGCGCATCCGCCAGATCGAAAACCAGTCGCTCAAGAAAGTACGGTCGCTCGCCCAGAGCCAGACGCTCGGCGACGTCCCCTGATCGTCAGCAAGTTCACCCGTGACTTCGATGAGGTGTTCCGCTCCGAAGGCGTGCGGGTGATCAAGGCGCCGGTGCGGGCGCCGAAGGCACGGGAGGCCAGCCCTCCGGCCCATCTCGATGCTGCGAGTAACCACTAGAGGACAGCGGGGCCGGGCATGAGCGGCGGCACCATCGCGGTCGCCAGGAAGACCCGGTAGGTCGAGAGCGACGGCATACCGACGACCCTATCCCGCTGCGTCCGCCGCCGGCACGAGCCGAGGCTCGGGCAGCGGCACGGGACGGTGCGCGACCCCGAGGTGCCCGTGCGACTCCGTCCCGTAGCCGCCGGGGACCGGGATGTAGAACTCGGGATAGCCCCACATGCCGTGCTCGGCAACGTCGAGGCCGGCCGTCTCGACGTGTGACTCGACGCGGATTCCCCACAGCCGATTCAGCGTCCAGAGCGAGCCGTACGAGGCGGAGAATGTGAATGCGGCGACGGCGACGAGGCCGAGCGCCTGCACGCCGAGCTGGTACGGCGAGCCGGTGTACAAGAGCCCGCCTTGGCCGACGCCGACGGTCGCTGCCAACGCTGGGACGGCGAGGAGGCCGGTCGCGAGCGTTCCCCAGATGCCCGCGAGGCCATGCACGGCGACCGCCCCGATCGGATCGTCGATGCCGAGACGCTCGACGAGCGGCACAGCCACGACCGCGATCGCCGCTGCGACGAAACCGATCGCGACCGCCGCCCACGGAGCGACGAATCCGCACGCGGCGGTGACCGCCACGAGCGCCGCGAGGACACCGTTCAGCATCATTGAGACGTCAGGCTTGCGGAGGACGAGCCACGCCACGCAGATCCCGCCCACCCCGCCGGCGGCGGCCGCGAGGTTCGTCGTCAGCGCCACGTAGCCAAAGAAGCCGACGCGGCCACCCGTAGCGACGCCGAGCGTCGATCCGGGGTTGAAGCCGAACCAACCGAACCAGAGGATGAGCGTCCCGAGGACGGCGTACGGCATGTTGTGGCCGGGGATCGCGTTCGCCCGGCCGTCGTGGCCGAACTTCCCGATCCGCGGCCCGAGCAGGAGCGCACCGGCGAGCGCGGCGAGCGCGCCCTGGTAGTGAACGACGGTCGAGCCCGCGAAGTCCTGCATCCCGAACCGCTGGAGCCAGCCGCCGGGTGCCCAGATCCAGTGCGAGACGAGCGAGTAGACGACCGTGAAGATCGCGCCGAACGCGAAGTAGACCCAGAGCTTCGCGCGCTCGGCCATCGCGCCCCAGACGATTGCGAGCGAGACGCCCGCGAAGACGACCTCGAACAGCCAGCCCGCCGCGCCCGGGATCCCGACGAACGCCGTGTACGGCGCCTTCCCGACAGCGAGCAGGGCGCCGAATGAGGGCGCGAAGCCGTTCGTACCGAGGAAGCCGTTCCCGTCCCCGAAGGCGAGGCCGAACCCAACGAGCCAATAGACGAGTGAGGCGACGCCGAAGATGAGCACGTTCTTGCCAGCAATATGCGCAGCGTTCTTCATCCGCGTCAGCCCGGCCTCGAGAAACGCGAAGCCGGCCTGCATGAACATGACGAGGACAGCCGCAACGACGACCCAAATGGTGTTCGCAGCGATCAGCAGCTGATGGTGGGTCATCCCAGACGCTTCCCTGTGCGGTGGTGGACGACGTTCGAGACCGTTGAGCCCCAGCACATCCCGTCACCGGAGGAGTGGCCCGTGCGGCCGGCGTCTGCGACCGCTGCGACGACCCGCTCCGCGAGCGCGTCTTCAACGACAAAGGTCAGAAGTGCCTTGGGCAGGAACCGGGACTCGAACGTGCGACCTCGGTACTCGTGTGTCACGCCGCGCTCCCGCCCGTGTCCGATCGCCTCGATGACCGTGACCCCCACGTGGCCGGTCTCCTCCTCGACAGCGTCGATCACCGTTTCGACGCGTTCCCCACCACCACCGCCTCAACCTTGACCATGCGCTTCCTCCGCTTGGACCACAAAAAGGGCCCCGCGACCGCTCGGGTCACGAGGCTCCTTCGCCTCAGCGGCCGCCTGCTCCGGCGCACCGCTTGCCGACGAAGCTAGCACCCTCGTCGGCGGACACCTGAGAAAGCTCCCGCCGCGGAACCCGACAACGATCGCGGACCGATCTGCGGACTGATCTGCTCCTTTGGTATCGGCAGCTCCGTGGCGGCGCGTTCAATTCGATCCGGCTTGGCTTCGCCTGATTCATGCGCTGCCCTGTCGTCAACAACTGGGGGCTGGTCAAGCACGCGAACGAGACTGACCAGACCGAACAGGAACGACAGACCGTCGAACAGCGCGAGGCTTGACTGCCGCGCGCCGAGTGACAGGTCACTCGCCTGGGCCAGTGTTCGGGAATCGACCCCGGGGCCGCTTCCGGCGGGTGGGCGACCTCGGCCCGAGTGTCTAGCCTCGGAAGTCTCCGATGCACTCAGCGAGCGCCAACGGCGTCGAGGCGGTACCCCCCTTCCAGCATGGCCGGCGCCCGTGCACTCAAGGACTCGGGGCTCGGCACCTCCCAACCGAGCGAATCGGCGAGCCGGACGATCATGCTGAAGAGCGCGCACACCGTTGACGCTTCACCGAGCGCCTGGTTCGAGACTCCCGCCGCGCGGGCCGCTTCTACATCGGTCGGGCCGAGCTCGTCAGGCCGCAACGTGAGCTTCTCGAGGAAGAGGAGGGTTGCCGCCAACTCCGGACGAAGGGGCGCTGATCGCCAGTCGGTCACCACGGCATCCCATACCTCCTCACCGAGTGCATACGACGCGACCGCGCCGTGGGATCCCGTTCAGAAGGGGCAGTGGTTGAGGAGCGAGGTGAACGCCGCGAAGAGCTCCCGCTCGCCTGGGCTCCACTCCGAGGGACCGCGCATTGTCCGATCGAGCGCGGCCGAGAACGGCCGCCCGAAGACGTCGGGCCGGTAGAGCAGCGTCTTGATCACTCCGAGCGGCTCCCGGCCGCTGCGCTCACGGATGAGCTCCAGCACAGCCGTCTCCTCAGCGGCATGCCCTTGATCGACGACCGAGAGTCTCACCCGAGCACCGCGCGGGCCGCATCGAGCCGGCGCATTCCTTCTTCGATCGCCACTGCGACGGTGGCCTCGAAGATCTCGTCTTCGCTCGTCCCGGCAGCCGTGAGCTCCGCCACGTCTCCGTCGGTGATCGTGTACGCCCGGCAGCGAACCTTCTCCAGGTACGGCGTGAGCAGTGGCTGCGGCGCGAGACGCGAGGCTGCGAGATCCCGGAGCTCGTCCAATGGATCAACCACGACATACAGTCTACGGTCGTGCTCTGCTTCACCAGCTGGCGGTGGGCGTCGTCCTGAGCGTCGAATTCGTGACTTCACCGGCGGCAACCGGGTTCGCAACGAGCCGGTTCTGCCAGAGATCGGCTTCCGATTGGAAGCTTGCCAAGACGCCGAAGCCTCGCTGCGTCCGGAGGCCGGACGAAGTGTCCGGCCGGGTATCGACCACGGTGTTGTGGTCGAACATGCACATCGAGCGATCGTTGCAGTAGAGCCCAACTCCGAGCGCGTCGCGGATCACGTTGCGCGACGCTGTGCCGATCGACATCTCGTCGACATCGATCGCCTGTTGGCCCGTGCGGCTGACCGTGTTGCCGACGATGTCTGTCATCGAGGAGTGGGTCGTGATCCCCTGCGTCCCCCCGAGGATCGTGCAACCCTCGACCATGCTCATCCCCATGTCCATGTTGAACGAGATGTCGATCCCCTGGCTGAACCGGGTGCCGAGCATGTCGATCGTGCAGTCGCGAACGACGATGCCTGCTGCTCGGACGTGGATGCCGTCCAGCTCCGCGCCCTGCACGGTCACGTGGTCGAGGACGGTGCCATGGACGCCGTCGACGGTGATCCCGTTCGTACCGCCGAGCACGGTGAGGTTGCGGATCTGGACATCGTCGTGCGCTACGACGATCCCGCCGCGGACGACCGCTCCCGGGTTGCCCTGCAGGATCTCGCGCTGCCGGATCACGAGCGGCCCCTTGTGCACGCCGGCCGAGAGCGTCACGACCGGCGGCAGGCGCACGTACCACGTCGCGGCGGAGCCGATGAGCGCGAGCAGGACGGCCCCGGCAGCGACGGGGCCGGCGCGGCCGAGCTCTCCGCCGTCCTCTGCGTAACCGAGTCGAAGCAGCGGGAAGCCGGCCTGAGCGAGGACGAACGACACAAGCCAGCCTGCTCCGAAGAGTGCGAGTGCCGGTGCCAGCGGCGCGTGTAGGCCGAAGGCGTAGACGATCGCCATCAGCGCGCCAAGCTCAACCGCTCCGAGCAGCACCGTGGCCCAGGCCGGCTGGTACGGGAGCAGCCGGTGCCAGACCTCGAGATCGAGGAAGAGCCCGACGGCTGCCATCAGTGCGACGAGTTCGACCGGCCACCAGCGGTGGAGCGCTCCCGCAAACGCGCACGCGGCGAGCAGAACCACGAGAAGCGCTGTCAGGCGGGTCTCGACCCGTCCCCTCAGCGTGTACGACACGTCTCGATCCTCCGCAGGAATCCGTGGGCGGCGTACCGCGCGCCCGCGAGGGTGTCGGCAGCGGGGAACGCCCACTGCGCCGGCGCGCCCGCGACCGCGAGAGTCCGGGCGGCGTCGCTCAGCCCCGGAACGGTCGAGTTCGGAGCGAGTACGAGCCACTCGTCCGCTGTCTCGAGGGCGTGCTCGGCGACGAGGCGTGCGAGCAGGCGGTGGTGGCGAAAGCCGCGCCGGAATCCCGTTGCGCAGATCACCTGGGCGCTGCCGTTCAGCGATTGCGCCACGCGGAACCGGCCTTCTCGAGTCGCGCGTTCGATCGGCTCATCCCATTGAATGCCTGCCGGATAGGACGGCGCCGTCAGCGTGCGGAGGCGCTCGATCCGCTCACGCGGACCCAGGCAGTGGTAGCCGGCGAGCCCCCGGCGGGAGAAGTACTGGCGCGGAACATTGAGCGGTCGCCGCATCGGCTCCCGCCGGCGCACCGACACGACTTCGGCGCCTGCCGCGAGCGCGTTCAGCCACTCCGTCGCGGCGGCGAGACCCGCGCCGACCACCGTGACCGTCGCCGCATAGTCGTGCGGCTCGTACGAATGCACGGCGCGCGGATCGTTGCGCAGCTCGTCGGGGACGTTAAGGCCGGGGTGGCCCGGAGCGAGCAGCACGTCCGTGAACCGCTCGCCGTCCAGCTCGAAGCCGCCGTCGACTGCCTGCACCCGCTCGACGGTCCGCAGGACAAGGCTCTCGTCCCAGCCACTCCGCTCACGGAGCCGCTCGACGTGGGCTAGGAACTCTTCCACGGTCGGGTGATAGCGGTCGAGCAAGGAGTCGAGCAGCGGCCGGGGCGAGCGGCGCCAGCGGACGCTCGAGATGGCGAGCCCGGGGAACGAGGTCGGGAGGCAGTGGCCGTCACTCTCCGAGCGCATCTCGCGCTGCCCGATCGCCGCCGCTCGTACGCGCCAGGCGGCCGCCGGATCGGCGTCCGTCCCGAACACCGCGATGTCGGCGGGCGCGAGCGCGCGGCGCAGCGTCTGGTACGCGGTGAACCCCGCGAGGCCCGAGCCGACCACGGCTACCTGCGGCATCATTTCACCGAGCCCGCCAGCAGCCCCTGGACGAAGTAGCGCTGGAAGGCGAAAAACACGGCGAGCGGGATCAGCAGCGAGAGGAAGGACGCCGGCGCGATCACGTCGATGCTCTGCGAGAACTCGCGAAAATGGCCGTAGATCCAGACCGTGATGGGAGTTGTCCCGAACGTGAGCGAGACGATCAGGTCGTTCCACGTCCAGAGGAACTGGAAGATCGCGAGGGAGGCGATCGCGGGCAAGCCGAGCGGCAGGATCAGGCGTAGGAAGATCCGCATCTCGCTCGCGCCGTCGATCCGGGCCGACTCGAGGATGTCCTTAGGTATCCCGACGAAGAAGTTACGCAGCAGGAAGATCGCGAACGGCAGCCCGAAGGCGGCATGGAAGAGGATCACGCTCAGCACCGTCCCCCCGATTCCGAGGGTGGAGTAGAGCCTGAACATCGGGATCAGCGCCATCTGCAGCGGCACCACCAAGAGGCCGACCACGCCGATGAAGAGCCAGTCCCGGCCCGGGAAGTCGAGCCAGGCGAAGGCGTAGCCTGCGAGCGCACCTGCGACCACGACGAGCGCGGTGTTGCCGACCGCGATGTACGCCGTCGTCTTCATCGCACTGGTCAGGCCGGCGTCGTGAATGAGAGCGCTGTAGTTCGAGAAGGTCGCCAGGCTCGGATGGGTGAAGACCCTCCACCAGCCGGCGGTCGAGATCGCCGACTGGGGCACGATCGAGGTGATGAACAGGCCGATGGTCGGGACGAGCCAGAGCAACCCGATCACTGCGAGCAGAATCTGGACCGGCGCCTTGGCGAGCGAGCGCAGGATCCTCGCCGCCAGGCTCTCGTGGGGTCGCGGGACGACGACTGTCTCAACGTCCGCTACCACTAGATCTCCCTCTTGAAGCGGCGGATGTTGAGGGCGAGCACCGGGATGACGAGCAGGAAGAGGAAGACAGCGATCGCCGAGCCGGTGCCGAAGTCGAACGGGGCACTGAACGCCGTGCGCCACATCGCGAGGGCGATCGTGCTGGCGTTGGCCACTGTTGAATCCGGCGCAAGCGCGATCACGATGTCGAACACCTTGAGGACGTTGATGACCATCGTGATGAAGACGACGCTCAGCACCGGCGCGAGCAGCGGCACCGTGACGCGCCGGAAGACCTGCCACTCGCTGGCGCCGTCGGTCCGGGCGGCCTCGAGCACGTCCCGGGGCATGGCGGCAAGACCCGCTGCGATCACGACCATCGAGAAGCCGGCCCAGATCCAGATGTAGGCGATCAGGAGCGCAGGTGTGATCAGACTAGGCCCGAGCCAGGAGTAGCCCCCGAACGGCTTGGCGAAGGTCGCGCCGCCGATCCCGGCGTTGTACGTTCCCGCGCTGACGTTCGTGAAGTCGAAGGCCCCGTTCGCCTCCGTCTTCGCCGACTGCACGACCGTCCCCGACGAGTCGCGCAGCTCGACGGTGACCCCCCGGATGCCGATCTCGCCCTGCTCGACGACGCCGGCCTTGCCCCCGCCCGGCTTGAAGTCGCGCCAGACGACGCCCTCAATGTTCCCCGGCTTCGGGATCGGCTGGGCTGCCTGCCTGGAACCGCTCGGCATGTCGGCCGGCGCGATCCCGGTCAGCCCGAGCAGGGCTACGCCGCCCGGGTGAAGCGGAGTCTTGAGGATCAACGCCCCGCCGTGCGGCTGCAGGAGGCCCGTGGAGGGGACCGCACTGGGAAGCACCCCGGGAGGCGTCACGGCGTCTTTGACTGTGCGGCCGAGAGCGTTGATCGCACCCTGGCTCGGATCCTGCAGGTACATGATCCGCCACGTCACGCCGGTCGCGAAGGCCGAGATCGCCATCGGCAGGAAGACGACGGTCTTGAATGCGACCGACCAGCGAATGCGCTCGATGAGGACTGCGAAGATCAGCCCGATAGCGGCCACGAAGGCAGGCACGACCGCCACCCAGATAGCGCTGTTCTTCATAGCCGTCACGAGCGTCGACGTCGTGAACAGCGTCCTGTAGTTGTCGATCCCGACCCAGCCGCCGAGGTATCCGGACGGCCCGAAGAAGCTCCGGACGATCGTGTAGATCGTCGGGTAGACCAACCAGACGCAGAGCAGCACGAGCGCGGGCAGGAGGAAGAGCGCCCCGGTCCGGTAGCGGGAGGGGCCCTCGCCGGAGGCGGGGCCCGGCGGAGCCACCCTCGGGGGCGGCTCCGCCGTGATCGATGCGTCGGTCAAGCGACTACTTCTTGTACGCCGCTTTGGCCGATGCTTCGAGTTGCTGCTGGATGCTCTTGATGTTGCTCGGGTTCTGCAGGAACTTCTGGAAGATCCCCCACTCGCCCTGGCCCGTGGTCGAGCCGAACGCGGCGGGCTGCTCGTCGGACATGTCGAACACGGCCGCCTTGGCCTTCGTCAGCGGCGCTTCGGTCCTCCGCGTGATCGCGTCCGGGTAGACGCTCGCCGGCACGTGCACGTTGCCTGTGCCGAACCCACCGAGCTTCGCCCAGATCTCGGCCGCCTTCGCCGTGGCGAGGTACTTGACGAACGCCTGGATTGCGGGCGTGTTGCGGAACGTGATGATCTCGTCGCCGCTGGTCTCGATCGCACTCGCATCCGCCCCGGCCGTTATCGCCGGGAACGGAACGACGTTGAAGTCCTTCACAGGCTTGGCCTTCGTCGCCTGCAGGATCTCGTTGGCGACGAAGTCGGCCTCGATCACCATGGCCGCCTTGGGCGGCGTCGCGTAGACGTAGTCGACGCACTGCGGGTAGCCGGTCTGGAGGGCGCCGTTCGTGCCGCCGTACAGGTTCGAGCTGTTGCCGACGACCTGCTTCATCTCCTTGAGCGCTTTCGTCACCGACGGGTCGGTCCACTTGATCTTGTGGGCCGAGAGCTTGTTGTACTTCGCCGGCCCGAACGTCCGGAGATAGATGTTCTCGAACAGATCGGTGAGCGTCCAGCCGCTTGACCCGCAGAGGGAGTAGGCCGGGGTGCCCGACGCCTTGATCGTCTTCGCGTCCTTCGTGAGCTGCGACCACTTCTTCGGCGCTTTGACGCCGGCCTGCTTGAAGGAGTGCACGTTGTACCAAAGCGTCGACTTGTTGGACGCCTTGTAGAGAAGTGCGTAGAGCTTCTTGTTGACGACCCCCAGCTTGACCCAGGCCGGCGCGAAGTTCTTCGAGATCGTCTTCTTCGCATAGGTGATCGGCTTCAGATGGTGCTGCTGGACGAACTGCTTCACGAGGCCCGGCTGGGCCACGTCGGCGACGTCGGGCGGATTGCCTCCGGCGATCGCCGTCGCAAGCACCGTGGGCATGTCGTTGCCCTTGGACGTGTATGTGACCTTGACGTTCGGGAACTTGTTGGTGAAGCCCTTGATCACCTTTTCGAAGGCGGTTTGCTCCTGCGCGGCCCAGATGCCCCAGAACGAGATGCTCCCGGAGACGCTCGTATTCACCATCGTCTTCTTCGCTCCGGCCTGACTCGCGCTGGCGGAGACTGCCACGACGGCTGCGAGCGCCGCCGCGAGCGCGACTCCTGCCACGACTCGGACGACCAACTTGCGGTCGGTTCTCACTTTGCACCCTCCCTTTCCCTAGCTGCCCTGTTCGTCGTAGATTCCTTGGCTTGTCTCGGGGTCGAAGAAGTGAAGGGATCGGATATCGACGGCTACCTCTACCGGCTTACCCTCCTTGGCACCGGCACGCACGTTGAAGCGGCCGACCAGGACCGCGCTCCCATCCGCCGCGTCCGGCACCAATGCCACGTCGGCGTCCCGCGCGAGCTCCTTCACGTCCTCGGTCAAGGCCAGCTGGGTGCCCTCGACCGTGAAATGAATCACCAGCTCGGAGCCGAGAGCCTCCCGTAGCTCAACGACACCGCGCAGACGGCGGTCAGCCGGCGTGTCAGGTTCGAGCGACGCATCTTCGAGATCCTCTGGACGAATGCCCAGGATCACGGTGCGCCCTTCGTAGGATCGCAGCGCGCGATGCGTTGCGAGCGTCGCCTCGTCGAGTCCGATCCGCTGCGTCCCGACGTCGAGCGCGAGGCTGCCGTTTGCGCCCGCTACCGTCGCCTCCAGCATGTTCATCGCGGGTGACCCGATGAAGCCGCCGACGAAGAGGTTGACCGGCCGGTCGTACAGGGTCTGGGGATCCGCGACCTGTTGCAATTCGCCCTTGCGCATGACGGCGACGCGATCTCCCATCGTCATCGCCTCGATCTGGTCGTGGGTGACGTAGATCGTCGTCGTCCCGAGGTCGCGCTGGAGGCGGCTGACCTCCGCGCGCATCTGCACACGCAGCTTCGCGTCGAGGTTCGAGAGTGGCTCGTCCATGAGGAACGCCGCCGGCTCGCGCACGATCGCCCGTCCCATGGCGACGCGCTGGCGCTGCCCGCCTGAAAGGGCGCGTGGCTTGCGCTTCAGGAACGGCTCCAGCCCAAGCACCTGCACGGCATTGCGGACGCGCCGGTCGATCTCCGCCTTCGGCATCTTCTTGACCTTGAGACCGAAGGCGATGTTTTCGTAGACCGAGAGGTGCGGGTAGAGCGCGTAGCTCTGGAAGACCATCGCGATGTCACGGTCGCGCGAGGGGACGTAATTGACTACGCGGTCGCCGATCCGCACGACGCCGGCCGAGATCTCCTCAAGCCCGGCGACCATGCGCAGCGCGGTCGTCTTGCCGCATCCTGACGGGCCGACCAGCACCATGAATTCTCCGTCGGAGATCTCGAGCGCAAGTGCGTCGACGGCCTTCGTACCGTCGGCGTAGACCTTCGTAACCTCGTCGAAGACGACCTCGGCCACCTACCCTCCACCCTCGAGGCGAATCGCATGGGCCCCTTTCGTGCGGCGTCAACTGAGCAGGCACTACCCGCAGCAGAGAGAATTCATGCACCCTGCAGTCAGGCGAAGGCAGCACAAGTCGTGGCCGCGGCCCGCCTATACCTAACCTCGAATTGCGGCCATCTGCCGAGCGGTATCCGGGCCACGCCCCTGTGTTCTCGAGGCAGGGACGGTTAGGGCTGCGTCTGCTCGGCGACTTCTCCCGCTTCGCCGGTCTTCTCCACGACCAGGTAGTCGCGGTGGGTGTCGACGACGCGTTCGAGTTCGGGGTGTTGGTGGCTGGGAAGGACGAAGAAGCGCCTCGGATCCTCGCGTACCCGCTGGTAGGTGTCGAGATCGACGGCGAACTGCTCGGCGCAGGCGTCATTCGCGCATTCGCAGACGAAGGCCGGCTCTGTCATCGTGTCGCCGAAGCCTTCCTCGAGTCGGGCGATGTTCTCGTTGACCTCGCGGAACAGGGCTTCGTTCCTCGCAGCCCGCTGTTCCCACAATGACACGGCCTGGCGCACAGTATCCGTCACCGAGGCGGGTTGGTGTGGCGCGGGTCGAGCCTGGCCGCCTCTCTGCCCGCTACCCCGATCTTCTCGACGATGGCATAGCCGTTCTCTGCTTCGACGATCTGCTCGTGCGTCGTCTCGTCGTCCTCGTGCCCGGCAACGAGCAAGAATCGTCTGGGGTGGGTGCGCACCCGCTCGTACTGTTCGAGGTTGAGCATCACGATCTCGTGGCAGGTCGCGTCGACGCACTCACAGGCGAACGGCACCCGTTGATACGGGGCGAATCGGTGGCTGATCGCCATGCGGCTCAGCCGCTCGTTGGAGGTGCGGGCAGCCGACTCGTTCATCGCCAGTTCCAACGCGCGCTTATCGTCGACTGCCCTCATTAGCGGCCCTATCTCCACTCAGGTGAAAGCCACACCCGCGCAGACGCCGACCGAGGCCAGAACCCGAGCTGGCCTACGAAGAGGCCTAGGACACGCACGCAACACCTCGACAGCGTCGCGCTCTCCCGCATCTTCCTAACACTCTTTGGCCCAGACATGTCTAACGGCCGGCAAGGAAGCTCGGCACCGTGGTTCTTGTGTCCGCGCAGGATCAGACGCCCGTGCGCGTGCTCGTCGTCGACGACAGCGAGTTGTTCCGCAACGTCATCTGTGCCGTGGTGGCGGAGACCCCTGGCTTCGAGATCGTCGGTGTCGCGTCGTCTGGGCGCGAGACGCTCGCCGTCATCGGATCGCTCGCCGTGGACTTCGCGTTGGTCGACGTGAACATGCCCGACTTGGACGGCATCGAGACCGGCCTCCGGATCCGCAGTCGACATCCCGACGTGGTCGTACTCCTCCTCACCGCAGCCAGGCGTGCCTCCGTGAGCGATTCATCGCTGACGGTGGAGGACAAGCGAGACCTCTCACCTGAGTGGCTCGCCGACTTCTGGCGGAGACACGGCAGGCGCTAAAGTGCCCGCGGCACGGCCGTCGGCCTGACACGCCGCAGTAACCGTCGAAGGACCTCGATCGCGTCACGCTCGCCACCGCAGAGGCTCGCCAGTGCGGCGAGCGCGAGCTGCGACTCGGCCAGGGACAGGAACGTTGCTTCCGTCTCGAGCCGGCCATGCCAGCGCACCGCGGTCCGTTTCGAGCTTTTCCGGTTTCTGTTCGGCGAGGAGGTCGAGGTAGCCGAGCGCGTCCTCGAGCGAGGCGCTGCCGAGTTCGCGCAGCGACGTTTCGGCGGTCTAGAGGTTGGGCTGCTGGATCGCGCGGGTGAAGCGTCCGTGGGCCGTCCCTTGGTTCGTCATCGCCGGGAACGGGGCCGGCGCTTGAGAGTCGAGGGGCCGCCCGGTTGTAGGCTCGCCCAGCATGGAGGCCGGTCGGCTCGATCGGGTGCGAATCGACGTGGCGGGTGAGATCTCGAGATCTCGTCCGGCGATCGCGACGTACTGCTCGAGGAGCTCGCGTGGGCAGCCGGTACGAAGGAGATCCGCGTCAAGTTCGAGGCGGTCGGAGCGAGCGGGCAGGTCCAACTCGACGTCGAGGACCGAGCGCCGCCTGCGGCAAGCGCTCGACGATTGGGGCAGCGATCACCTGCAGCCCGACGGGATCGCACGTCTGCACTCCGCACTGGTGCGGGCCGAGCCGGAACGCTGATCTCCGCTTAGTCACGGCCAGGGGCCGGCGGACATGTCCGACGCGGCGATCTAGCCGGGCCGAGGGTGGCGGGGTAGCTTCAACGGTGCCGGGGCGAGGGGTGCAGCGCGTGGCGTACGGCTAGCCCACCCCGGCTTCCCCCAGCCAGGAAAATTGACCTAAATGGGTTGTAAGAAGAAGTAAGGGAACGGTTAGCGTCAGCGTGCCGGGGCGACGGTGGGAAACGCGACGGCGTTCGCTAGCCCGCCCCGGCTAACGGGGCAGCCCGACGAACGGCGACTCAGCCTTCGCCTAGAACGGCACGACGTCGAGCACGCGAAGGCGCTGACCACCGCTGCCGTGGATCTCTTCCCCCGGCTTGATCATCACCGCGTAGGTGGCCTCCCCGAGATCGTCCCCGTCCGGCGAGTGGAGTCTGTACCTGAACACGTCTCCTCCGTTCCGGGGCTCGGACGGCGTCGCCGAGGCTATCAGTAAAAAGTCCGATGCCCGAGGCCGGAAACGGGTGAGAGAGTCCGAGCTCACCCCCGGCGGGCGTCGGGTTGTTCGAAGATCGACGGCTGCAGAACCAGGCCCGGCGCCCGCCTTAGTGCCGGCGCGCAAGAGCTCGAGAGGGAGGGTCGCTTCAGCTGTGTCTCGGCGGACCGGTAAAGGGTCCGTAAATGCGAAGCAGACTCTTGTCCGAAATCGCACCAGATGGCGAGAACCACAGCCGTAGCGATCCTCGAAAAGGGAGGAGAAATGCGGCGTCTTCTCGCGCTTCCGCTCGTCGCGGTGGTTGCGCTTCTAGCGGCTGGGGTCAGTCACGCAGGTAGGGAGCAGATGACGCTCACCTGCGGCAGTTACGGCACCCTCAGCGTCATCGTAACGACCACCAAGAACAACCACTCGGTCGCCTGGGGCACCGGCAAGGTGTCAAATCCTCGGCTGCTTGGCATCCCGGTCAGCTTCTCGGGGACGTTCATCGACCTCAACACAGCCACGGAGCTGTTCTCGTTCACCCAGGCGAAGGGCAAAGGCCACGGCATGCACCGCCACTCGACTGTGCTTTGCACCGCGCCTCCGGTGACCGGGACCGCCGCCGACTTCGGCATCCCGGGCGTAGACCCGAGTACCCCGGTTGAGTTCGACTTCTCGGCGCAAGTCGTCATCAAGCAACATCACCACCACCATTGAGCCGTAGAGCAGTGAAGCCCTGGGATGCGGAGGACTACCCCGGGGCTTCGCGGTCCGCGCTTAGAGACAACGCGCCACTGCCCTCCCCCCGGTGGCCATCCAGCTGCCCGCGAACCCGACAGGTTTTTCTCGCCGCGAGCGAGCACGGGAGCGGCTAGGCCTCCTCGACGCTGTAGCAGCCCGACGAACGGGGACGCTGCTCTCTCATCAACCTGCGCGATACTTCGACTGTGATCGATCAGCTTCGCGCCGCTGCAGAGGCGCTGGGTCACGGCGATCCCGAGCCGTTGGCGTCTCTCTTCGCAGAGGACGCCGAGTGGCGTGGCCCATCGCGCGGCCACCTCTGGTGGAAGCACACGCCCTCCTGACGCGGGCCTGACGAGGCCCGTGAGGTCTTGAAGGCACGCCGCGGCTGGACGATCGACAATCTGACCTTCGCCCGTGTCGGCGACGACAAGGTCATCGGGACCGCCCAACTGAGGGATGACGACGGGAAACTACGGGGAAGGAATCCCGTGGTCATCACGTTCCGGGACGGCAAGATCGTGGACATGCAGGGCTGCGCTACCCGGGTCGAAGCCGAGCAGTTCGCGCGCCGACACTGACCTAGCCGCTTTGGTTCTACCCGGCCGTTCTACGCCGCCTCGACCACTAGCAGCCTGACGAACGGCGACTCCTCCTCGAATGGGACGACGTCGAGGACGCGGAAGCGCCGACCGTTGCCGATGAGGCTCGGGTTCAAGAACCGTTGCGCTGGGCTTCGGCGACGAGCTGCCGGAACTCGTCGATCTTCTCTTTGCCGAACTTGACCTCGAGGCCGTGCTCGTGCGCGATCTCCTGCTCGCGCTCATAGCCGATCGAGTTGGGATAGAGCCACCACTCGCCGATCCGCTCGCGGCGCAGCTCGCCCGTGAAGCCGTAGGCGTCAGCAATCGCCTCGAGTGCTCGGCGGAGCCGCTGCTGGCGCGCGACGTCGTACTCGGCGCTCATCCCTCTCGGATCATCTCAGATCGCGTTGGGGCGCTCGACGACGAGGATGTTGCCGTCGGACTCGAGCACGTCGGTCCGCTGGAAGTCGATCACCCGCCACGGCCCGGCGCCCTCGAGGAAGATGTCGTCGGTCCCGACCTGCGGCTCGTCCACCGAGAAGGGGTGGTAGCGATACGCGCTCGCCAGCTCGGGTCCCTCGAGCGAGCCTTCGCGGACATGCCAGACGAACGAGCCCACGGCAGCCTAGGCGATGCGTCTAACGAAACGCGCGAGCGGCAAGACGAGAGCGCTCGCCGCGACCGCGAGCACGCCGAAGATGTTGGTCGTGACGCAGGTACGGCAGGCTCCGCAGCACGCTTGCGTCGCCGGAGCGATCTCAGCGGCCCGGTTCAGCACTGGAAGCGCACGAGTCGTCGCCCGCTCGAGCACCCTCTCAGTGTACGCCGCCTAAAAGGGCCGGCGGCTTCGCGAACGCCCGGGGCGCTGGAATCCCCGCCATACCGACCACACCGGCCCAGAGCGGCTCCAGGTTGGGAGCACTTCACCCGACATGAGGTCAGGTCGCGCTCGCGCGCGCATCGTTCCGCCCACCCAGGCGACCGAGGCGGCGAAGCCAGGGGCTGTTACCCGGCGGCGATGACGGCGCGGATCAGC